>Ga0065701_1012876_pt1 | contig 10586 bp, 9 predicted proteins | sample Biomet1_FD_59088 | JGI IMG/M metagenome (GOLD analysis project Ga0065701, IMG submission 59088) | Microbial communities from bioreactor (seeded with anoxic lake sediment) at LBNL, California, USA - Biofuel metagenome 1 version 3... | ecosystem: Engineered > Bioreactor > Anaerobic > Unclassified ...
AGCCACCATAACCAAAAGAGGGGTTGTTGTAGTGAGTGCCAATGCGAGGATCGAGCCCTACCCCTTCAATGATCTGTTTGCTATCTAAACCCAAACTTTGCGCGTAGGTATCTAACTCATTAAAGTAAGCCACACGCATCGCCAGATAGGTATTGGCAAATAACTTAATCGCTTCTGCTTCTGTCGAATCAGTAAATAAGACCGGGATATCGAGTTTAATCGCCCCTTCAAGCAGCAGCTTGGCAAAGGTTTCGGCGCGCTCAGAGCGTTCCCCGACAATAATGCGGGAAGGATGCAGGTTATCGTACAGCGCTCGGCCTTCACGTAAAAATTCTGGTGAAAACAAGATATTGTCGCAACCGAACTGCTGTTTAACCCGCGCCGTGAAACCAACTGGCACGGTAGATTTGACTACCATCACCGCCTGCGGATTAATGGCCAGCACATCACGGATCACCGACTCAACTGATGAGGTATTAAAGTAATTAGTTTCAGGGTCGTAATCGGTCGGCGTAGCAATAATGACAAACTGTGCACCCTGATAGGCATCGTGTTTATCAAGCGTGGCACGCAGATTCAGTTTTTTATGTTTCAGATAATCTTCAATTTCAGTATCAACAATCGGCGACACGCGATCGTTTAACTGGCGCACCTTTTCTGGCACCACATCTAGTGCCACGACTTCATGGTGCTGAGCCATTAAAATGGCATTGGATAAACCGACATAACCTGTTCCGGCAACTGCAATTTTCATGGGAACCAATTCCTTCTTATTAGATCTTTGCTTTCACTGAATCAAGACAACCAGTCATAACAACATAAACTATCAAAGAGCTAGTGGATGTATAAACTGAAATTCAGGTCATTGTTGAAGTAAGTTTGCCGCATTCTGCACAGCTGCGACAATAAGATCGGCAACCTGCTGATTTGTTTTGGCACAGTCACTTTCTACCATCACACGAATGACAGGTTCTGTGCCGGATGCGCGTAATAAAACCCGCCCACGCCCCATTAGATAGTGTTCGACCGTTTGAATGAATCACGGCCTGTAACCCTGAAGGCTGGTTGGATCGAATTTATGCAAGCAACGAACATTGATCAACGTCTGTGGCAGCATTTGCATTCCATTGCAGAGATAGCTTAATTCCATATTTTCGTTCACCATCACCGCAAGCACCTGCAATGCAGCAACGATACCATCACCGGTTGTGACTTTATCTCGACAAATAATAAGGCCTGAGCTCTCGCCACCTAAATTCCAATTATTCTGGAGTAGTTGCTCCATCACATATCGGTCGCCTACTTTAGCCCTTATAAACGGAATACCAAGAACACCGAGTGCCTGTTCAAGCCCTAAGTTACTCATCAATGTGCCAACAACACCACCCAACAAAGTGCCATCTTTTTGCTTCTGTTTGGCTAATACATACAGTAATTCATCGCCATCGACCACTTGGCCGGTATGATCGACCATGATGGTCCGATCAGCATCACCATCCAAAGCAAGACCTACATCCGCGGCTTCTGACAATACCGTGTTAGACAAAAGTTCTGGCGCTGTTGCACCACATTCTTTGTTGATATTGATGCCATCAGGTTGATTACCAATCACAATCACCTCAGCACCTAATTCACGAAAAACTGAGGGTGCGATTTGATAAGCAGCACCATTTGCGCAATCAACAACGATTTTTAAACCATCCAGAGACAGATGATTTGGGAAGGTGCTCTTACAAAACTCGACATAACGCCCCACCGCATCATTCATTCGGGAAGCTTTGCCTAATTTCTCCGAGGACACACATTCGATATCTTTTTCAAGTTCAGCTTCAATTTCAAGCTCCACTTCATCTGGTAATTTTTCACCAGTATGAGAAAAGAACTTGATACCGTTATCATCATAAGGGTTGTGTGACGCACTGATCACCACTCCCGCTTCTGCGCGGAAAGTGCGAGTCAGATAGGCAATTGCCGGGGTTGGTAACGGCCCGGTTAACACTGAATTAATACCCGCAGCAGCAAAACCGGCTTCAAGCGCAGACTCAAACATATAACCAGAGATTCGGGTATCTTTACCAATAATGACTTTTCTTGTCCCAGTACGGGCTAGCACCTTGCCCGCAGCATACCCAAGTTTTAACGCAAAATCAGGAGTAATTGGGTAAACACCAACTTTTCCGCGGACACCATCGGTGCCGAAATACTTTCTCATCAGTAATATCTCGATAATTATTATTTAGAAAGATATTGAGTTAAGATAATCACAATAAACCACAAAATCGAAGATTTAACATTAAATGAATAATCAAACGTCAATCCATATAAATTAATTAAACTTAGATGAGTAAATATTTAAAATAAGATCAATGCGAACATTTACATCAAAATGTTTAGTTATTTTTTCTCTTGCATTCAACGACAACTCTTTAATCAAAACTTTATTTTCTGTAATCTTCATCAGATTAGCTAGTTCACTGCTTTTTGATGGATTAAAAAGATATCCATCAACCCCATCAAGAACCAAATCTCTATTTCCAGGAATATTAGAAACTAAACATGGCAATCCACAAGCCTGCGCCTCAAGAATAGCTAATGGCATACCTTCCCATAATGAAGGCAGAACAAAAACATCGCTCACACCTAATAAACCTGAAACATTATCACTCCACCCCAAAAATTTTATTCTTTGGGTATACAATGGATTTTTTTCACACAGAGCTTCGAGTTCACTTCTTAATTCACCATCACCAACAACCAAAAAATAATTATCATAGTTTCTCATTGTTTCTAATGACTCAATTGCTGCATCAATAAAGCATCGAGGATTTTTTTGTTTCCAGAGACGACCGACCATTATATACACTGTAGCACTTTGCGGAATGCCATAATGTTGTCTTAATTGAGATTTTGATTCGGCGCTTATAGGATAAAACCTATCAACATTCACACCATTTGGAATAACTATGATTTTATCAGAATGAATAAATAAGTCATTTATACAGATATTTTTATCTTGCTCATGCAGACAAATTATTTTATCGGAACATAGACCTCCAATAATTTCCATTGCTTTGTAGATGAATCTAGAAAACCTATTTTTCGCGCTATCGAATGGAAAACCATGAACAGTATGAATAATTAACGGAACTTTTGTCAACTTTGATGCCACGCGACCTAATAATCCTGTTTTGGAAGAGTGTGTATGAACTATATCAAATTTTAAATCCCGTATAACACGATATATAGCCATCAACGATTTAAAATCGTCTAGTATAGATATTTTCCTACATAAGCTTTCAACATGAATAACTTTGACACCTAACTTTTCCGCCTCATGAGATAACGGCCCGGGCTCTTTACAAATTAAATATATTTCATAGTCTAATTTAATCCGTTCAAACTCCTGTAAAGAAACCCGCTGAACCCCACTTAACAATGGAAGCAATTGAATATGTAAGATTTTCTTTTTCATTAAATGACCATGCAGTAATAATTAATTGACAAACAGACATAACAAGCCGAGAAAAATCATAACAAATAAATACTTCAATTATTTATGATACGCATTCAATATCCTTGTATGATTCTTAAAAATCACGTTTACTTCATTTCTAAATTTTTTAAGTTTTCTCCCAATATTGATTTTCAATCATATTATGGAAGATGCTTTATTTTTGATATACCATTGGGCATGTTAATGTTTGGCTATTATAGAAACTTTCAATCATCTTAATCATGATTTTCTAAACTGAACTATGATCACTGAATCTCAATATTGTAATCTGATCACCGGATTATTATATGAACTCACGTCAACACAACGCTGCGATATCCGTCTAAATTGCTTGATTTTTTTATTATCAGGCTAATAGAAGAAAACATTAATGGCAAAAATATTTTCTGTATTTCAATCGATGGTAGAGAAAATTGCAAAACACAAAAAACGTAAACAAGAATAAAAAAAACTAGCAATTCACACCTATCAAACAAATGTTTAACATTAAAAAAACGAATTAAAATAAACAAAATAATGCTTATTAAAGAAATGGTATAAAACAATCCAGCATCAACAATCATTTCCATGAAAAAATTATGAGCATATACAAATCCAGTTTGTGTTACAAACCGCCCCCAATAACTAAATAGTGGATTTGAAGATATTAAATTAAACGCAGAATCAACAATCATTAACCGTTCGGAATCACTCTCTGATACTGTATCCCTTATAGATAATACCTGACTTACCAAAAATGGAATAAAGACAAAAAAACAAGAAAATAGTAGCATTTTCGAATTTCGATTTCTAATCATAACTAAGGCAAAAAAAACAACTCCCAACAAAGAGATAACAGGACCTCGAGAGCCAAGAAACCACAGTAAAATAAAAAATGGAATAGAAAGTAAAAACTTAATAACAATATTCATATTCGTGACAAACAAGCATATTATCGAAAAACAACACAAGATTGATATACTTATTGGACTAGAGTTATATATACCTCTTGATTGTGTTTCAACACCTAGAGATATCAAATCAAAACTCCCCAATGAAAACAATATTCCAACAAGAGAAAACAAAAGCAAACATATCCAACTTGTCCAATCAAAAAGAATATTAGAAATTTGAACTGTCAAACAAAAGAAAGAAAAACAAAAACCAAGGACAACTGAAATAACTTGAATATATAAAGTATCAATCGGATTTACCTCTTGAGTCAAAATTACACTTTGCAACGTTTGAATCACAAATATAAAAAGAAAAAAATAAAACCATTTCATTCCTGTCTTATAAAAAGAAAATCCATTAATAAAACAATAAATAAAACAAAAAGCCAAAAACAAAATATAAATAAAATTCAAATCAAAACCAAACATGGCTTGCATTGCTGAATTAAAAAATGGAATGGTTATTGACAAATAAAATAAATTTCGAATCAAAGCCTCTAAAATAAAATTCATAATTTTAATCCATAAATATTTTTAAACGTTCCTGTTCAATTTTTTCACATCCCAATTGCGAATGAACATCAATAATATCAACACTCTTGTTCGCCCAATAACGAATAAAATTCATTAAGCGATCAACATTAACAGCAATATTTTTTGGATCAAGATATAGTATTGCATCATTAACAATACCAGTTTCAATATATCCAGATATAATTGGTAAGTTAGCATTTAGATATTGAGCTGTTTTTAATGCCGAATTATAATTCATACCTTTACGATACATAGCCATTGCATTAAAAGCATAATGCATATCATTCAAAATAGAATCAACATCTGACTCTGATTTATAACCAAGAAACAACACATTTTGAGGAATAATGATGTCTTTATACATAGCCTTGAAATTAATTTCAGACCAACCAATAATATGCAGTCTGTAGAGTGGTAGCTTATGCATTAATGAAACTATTATATCAAGACCTTGCCAATATTGATTTGGCGATGAAACAAAAACAATATTATTGCCACGACATATATTCTCAGAACGCTTCACTGATAAATTGAAATTATAGCCATTAGCTAAAAGATAAATTTTTGATGCATAACCACATAATGAAGTGCATATATCTTCACTTACCCCTATAACACCATATGCAGATCTAAATATTATTTTTCTTATTTTTTTGTAAAAATATCCTAATACAACATTTTTATTAGAGAACTCATTCAAATCATGAGAGTTGAGTTCAACAAATGATTTATTCTCTAAAAGCAACCTTGTAATACTTGGAAACCAAAATACATACCTAAAATACAATACATCAGGCTTATTTTTTTTTAAAACATCTCTGATTTTATAACAAAAAAAAGATCTCCAATACATTCTTGTAAATTCATTTGAGCGATCTTTATTTGCACTATAAACTTTTTCCCATGCAAAAACTTCAACCGTTGGGGTAGTTATAGATATATAAAAAACCTGTACATCATGGCCAGACTTAATCCACTCCATCACTTGACATCTAATTTTTTTTAACACGCCAGATAATTTATTAAGTTCAAGTGGAACGATATAACATATTCTCAATTAGATTAACCTCAGCAGATAACCTTTACGAATAAATTAAGTTTAATTTGATAAAAATAAGGTCATCAAACATAATTAAATACAATCATTTGACTATATTAATAACATGATCAATATCATTGATAATAGTGACGACAATAATATCATATAGAAAAATTTATCATAACTGCTTTAAATAGACTAAAGCAACACAATATTCATTTAAGATTTATTATCATTAGTTACTGAAAACAATAAATCCGCCCATGACTTCCGCCAACGGATTAATGAAAAGGAATCATTAATCGTTTCGTACCCATTTCTTGATAGTTTATTACACAATTCTTTATTTATAATTAATCTTTTAAGTGCTTCATAAAGAGAGTGTACATCAGGATCACATATCAAACCATTGTGCCCATCAATAACTATATTTGTTAATCCACCTATATTAGTACTTATAACTGCACATCTTGCTGCCATAGCTTCTAATAACGATAGGGATGTACCCTCTGAACCTAATGAACAGACAACTGCAATAGTTTTGTCTTGATGAAAAATAACCGAATTTTCAGCTTCAAATTTAGTAAAATAAATTCCATCGAAATGAGATAACTCATTAATTAAATGATTTTTAAATGGACCGTCACCAGCTAAAAAAACATCGAATTGTAAACCATCTGCTTTTAATCTTTTTATTGCTTCACAAAATATGAGGCATCCACGTCGTTCAACAAAACGTCTAGCAAATACAATCGACGGTCTTTTAGGTTTTTCTATATCTAAATAATTCAATGGTATATCAGAAAAATTAGGTATAACCTTTATATTATTAGGATAAGAAACTCGTTTATACGTTCTGTACCAATTTAAAAAATTGTAATCAACGCATACATGATAATCAGCTCGCTCGAATTTTCTCAAAGCATTTAACCGCTGACAGAATCGATATATAGAATATAATGGTGTACCGATTAGCTGTCTCTTTATTTTACTTTCTATACCCTCGATATCAAACGTAATTCCATGCTGGATGGAAATCGTTTTAATATCCTTCAGCTTCACCGAGGTTTGATCATTCCCCCATATAACAACCCCATTTTTATGTAAATTCTTCTTAGCTTCAAAGGCTAACCGAGTGAAACTAACCAATTTATTTTTAGTCGAATTTATACCTTTAAATGGTATATCCCTATATGAATTTTCAAATGATTTATAGGATCTTTGAAAAATTGAAACAGTATATCCATTTTCTTTAATTAGTCTTGCCAACTCAACTAAATATGTTTGAATCCCACCAATTGTAATATCATCTCCACCATAATTAAAAACCCTATCATAAATAATGATAAAATCAAACATATAAATAACACCTCATGAAAAAATAATTTTATTATAAATAACCAAACTGAAATAAAACTGAACCAGTATAATAAATAAAGTCTACAGCAAACTGTTTATCTTTTTATTTTCATTTTAAAAACCATTGGAAGTTAATAGCCTGATGGCGCACGCTAAAATTACGATAATATTTTTAATAGCGGTACATCTATATGTATTTTTCAATATGTCATTCCATTATTTGATTACCACCAACAGTCAGCCTGAGAACTATACTTAATTAAATCAGGCTGATTGAGGGAATTCGCAATATCGAAAAACAAAGTCCAGTTTCAAAAAAAGCATCAGTATTCATTCGTTTATCGCCAGATTTGGAACAGATGAACAGAGGAACAGAGGAACAGAGGAACAGAGGAACAGAGGAACAGAGGAACAGAGGAACAGAGGAACAGAGGAACAGAGGAACAGAGGAACAATGCAGAACACATCTGTTTTCATTACGCTGCCCAAACGGTTTTCACTACCTTATTGCGATCATGGCCAATATTACCAGCTAAAATCCAGAGTACTTGATCAATGCAATCTCTGTCATCAACAGCCATCCCTGATTGCCGGTACGCTCTTTGCTGGCACAAAATTACCCTTGATTACCTAATTTCTTGCTATCTATTTGATCACGCAAGAGAAAAATTGCATCGCTGCGCTTGAATTGTCCCGTCAATTGGGCATTTATTATAACTCAACTTGGTGGTTAAAGCAGAAAGTTATGCAGGCCATGAAGGAGCGCGATGATGAACTTCCTTTATCTGGCTTTATTCAACTAGATGACGCTTATTGGGCGGCGTCAAAAAAGGAAAACGAGGCAGAGTTACCCGTAATAAAAGCCCTTTTGTTGCTACTGTCGTCATGAATGAAGATGCGATTCAGCATGGTGACAGGTTTCCGTAAAGGCGAAATCAAGGATTGGACTTTACATCTTGAGTCTGCATCGTTGGTTATCTCGGATGGATTATCCTGTTTTAACATGATTGAATCAGCAGATAGTCACCATTTGAAAATAGTGACCGACGGGGCGCTGCCAGCATGGAATTGCCTTGTTTTATTTGGGTTAACACAATGATAAGTAACATTAAAAATGCTATGCACAGCATTTACCACGATATCTCGGCGAATTTTGCTACAAATTCAATCGTCGATATGACATAGCAGGGATGCAGACGCAATTATTAACCGATTGCATTAAAACGCCAGCGATGCCCGCACGGTTGCTGAAATTGGCTGAGATTACAATTCAAAAAATTAAAAACAGAGTTAATATCATCCATGTTTTTTCTGAAGAGCTGGCTGTACTCTATTTAAAAATGAAAATAATAAAATTATTGTTGTAATATTAGAAATCGCAATACCGAAAGGGAGATAACGAATACTGATATCAGCAGCAACCAACAAATAACAAAAGTAAATAACCAACCCAACTGTTGATGTAACTGTTACGAAAAGCATTTTACCCCAAAAAACATAATAATTAGTTAAAATAAGATATGGAGCTAGAGTTGCGTTACCAGCTAAAAACATTATAAAAAAATACTTTACATCTGAAATATCTTTACCTAAAACCCAAATAAATAATGAATCAGGCACAAAAAAACCAATCAACAGTATCAGTGGCAAACAAAACAACAATATAAATACCAAACGTTTTAAATCACTAACACCAAATAAATCAGATTTAATTCGATGATAATACCCAGGAATTAGTGCTTTATTGAATGCCATAATTATTATAGTCAGCGGTGCAGCCAATTGAAATGCAGCAGAATAAACACCCAGTTGAGTAGTAGAATATTTTTCATAAATAAACAACCGGTCCATTTGCCCCTTAAGTAGTGCGGAGACTTGCAACATTGATAAAGGCAAAGCTGTTGCAATTAAATATTTACATCCTACAATCCTATGTGACAGATTGAATTTAAAGCATAGGTTTTCTTTTTTAAATAGAGAAAAAAATGAAAATCCGAAAAAAATAATATTTGGAATTATTATAGATATCAATCTATTGTCAACGCTTGGCTCATAACACTCAAATAGAAAAAATGTCATTCCCAATGATAAAAACCCCACTCCAACATTAATAAAAAAATATTCCATTGTTTTATTTTGGCATATTCTAAGCATTAGCTGAGATGATATCAACTCAGTTGTCAATGCTGCAATTACAGCTAACATAAAAAATTGGTTACTTATTCCAACCATTAACAACAATGAAATCAATGATATAAAAAATGTATATAAGTATGAATTTGACAAAATCAACCCAATCGAACGTTTTCCATAAAAATAATAATATCTGGTGATGGTTCCTCCTTGCGTTAGACTAAATAATATAGAAAAAAGTGATATATAAAATTGAATATAGGATAATTCACCATATTCATCAATTCCCATTCTTCTAGTCATATAAGGCAGTAGTATAAATGGGATTATCTTTACAAAAACATCACCAATTGTATATATGACCCCTGTTTTTACTGCAGACATAAAAATACTCTAATTAATATTAAACGAATTGTTCTGGCCCTGCATTACTGAACACCTCATTAAACGAGTAAAATAGCTCATAGAGGTGGATCATGACCAAAAATTCAACTGAACAGAAAAAGACCAGAACTCAATATTCTCAAAGTTACAAAGATGATGCGTTGGCTTTAGCTGAACGAATTGGGTTTGCTAAAGCGGCCGCTCAACTCGGGATCCAGGAGTCCCAACTTTATTACTGGAAAAACAAACGCCATCAGCAACAAACTTCCAGTGAACGTGAGCAACTCCTAGCGGATGAGAACGCCCGGTTGAAGCGTTTATTAGCTGAACAAGCAGAGGAGTTAGCTATCGTAAAAAAGGCCGCCGCGTACTTTGCCAAGAGCCTGAAGTGAAGTACGCCTTTATGCTCGCACACAAAAGTGAATTTCATCTTTCAGTGATGTGTTCTGCCCTGAATGTTTCCCGCAGCGGGTTCTATTATTGGCTCAAGCAAAGCGAAAAAGTCAATTCTCGGCAGCAGGAACAACAACGTTTGGATAAACATGTCGCCGATGCATTTCAGGTAGAAAAGGGGCTCAGTGGTGCTCGCCGTCTTGTACACAGATTGGCAAAACAAGGCCACGGTTATAACCGTAAAACAGTGGCTGCAAGCCTGAAACGACAAGGCTTGCGTGCAAAGGCTGCTCGAAAA
>Ga0065701_1012877_pt1 | contig 10582 bp, 5 predicted proteins | sample Biomet1_FD_59088 | JGI IMG/M metagenome (GOLD analysis project Ga0065701, IMG submission 59088) | Microbial communities from bioreactor (seeded with anoxic lake sediment) at LBNL, California, USA - Biofuel metagenome 1 version 3... | ecosystem: Engineered > Bioreactor > Anaerobic > Unclassified ...
TCCGTGTATAAGTAGTGCGTTTTTATTTATAAATAAATTAATTGCAATGAACGTAATAATAGCATCAATTTTATGCTTTATCGTGGGAGGTTCTCTTTCTTACGTTTTGTTTAGATATATTTTGAAAACAAAATATGAAAGCACCATCAAGGAAGCGCAGGTAGAAGCGGAAGTTATTAAAAAGAACAAGCTTCTTGAAGTAAAAGAAAAGTTTTTGAATAAAAAAGCTGATCTTGAGAAAGAGGTCGCTATCCGTAACCAAAAAATCCAACAGGCTGAAAACAAGTTAAAACAACGTGAACTTGTTCTGAATCAGAAACAAGAAGAAATACAGCGAAAGAAAGCAGAAGCAGAAGCTGTTAAGGAAAACCTTGAGGTACAACTAGGGATTGTTGATAAGAAAAAAGAAGAACTAGAAAAGCTACAACATCAGGAAAGAGAAAAACTGGAAACATTATCCGGACTTTCTGCTGAAGAAGCAAAGAGTCGCTTAGTAGAATCTTTGAAAGAGGAAGCTAAGACAGAGGCTTCTTCTTTCGTCAACGACATCATGGATGATGCCAAACTTACAGCTAATAAAGAAGCTAAGAGAATTGTGATTCAGTCTATTCAAAGAGTAGCTACTGAAACAGCCATAGAGAATTCTGTAACTGTGTTCCACATTGAAAGCGATGAAATAAAAGGTCGTATTATCGGACGTGAAGGTCGTAACATCCGTGCTCTTGAAGCTGCTACTGGCGTGGAAATTGTTGTAGATGATACTCCCGAAGCAATTGTATTATCTGCTTTTGACCCAGTTCGCCGTGAAATTGCGCGCTTAGCTCTTCACCAATTGGTTACTGACGGGCGTATCCACCCTGCCCGTATTGAAGAGGTAGTTGCAAAAGTTCGCAAACAAGTAGAAGAAGAAATTATTGAAACAGGTAAGCGTACAACTATCGACCTTGGTATTCATGGATTGCATCCAGAACTAATCAGAATCATTGGTAAAATGAAATATCGTTCATCATACGGACAGAATTTATTGCAGCATGCTCGTGAAACAGCCAATCTTTGTGCTGTGATGGCTTCAGAGCTGGGACTTAACCCGAAAAAAGCAAAACGTGCCGGATTATTGCATGATATTGGCAAGGTGCCTGATGAGGAACCAGAATTGCCACATGCATTGCTTGGGATGAAACTTGCTGAGAAATTTAAAGAGAAACCGGATATTTGTAATGCTATCGGCGCTCACCATGACGAAACTGAAATGACAAGTCTCTTCGCTCCTATTGTTCAGGTTTGTGATGCTATCTCTGGTGCACGTCCGGGAGCACGCCGTGAGATTGTAGAAGCTTACATTAAACGTCTTAATGATTTGGAACAATTGGCTATGTCTTATCCTGGAGTAACAAAGACTTATGCTATTCAAGCAGGTCGCGAACTTCGTGTTATTGTTGGAGCTGACAAGATAGACGACAAAGCAACTGAAAGCTTATCTGGCGAAATAGCTAAAAAGATTCAGGATGAGATGACTTATCCAGGACAGGTAAAAATTACAGTTATCCGAGAAACTCGTGCTATAAGCTTTGCTAAATAAATAAGCTACGAATACTAAATAGAATATTTTAGAAAATATTTCACCTAAAAAGAAAGAGACTATCACCTTACGTGAATAGCCTCTTTCTTTTTAGGTGAAATTGCTATCTCAGACAGTAAGTTGTTATATACCATGTTTATGGTATATAACAACTTACTTATGGACAATATGCAACTACAATTGGTAGAAAAAAGTTCTTCTATTTTTTATATACACAAAACTATCTTACTTTTGTAAGCAATAAGACTATAAAAAAATCAATTGGTAGAAAAATGAAAGATATTAGTTTTGAATCTCAGGTGCTTCACACACCTTTTGAGAAAGAGGATGCTTACCACTCTTTGTCTATGCCGGTTTATAATACGGCTGCTTATGAATTTGATACAGCGGAAGCAATGGAAGCTGCTTTCTGCGGACTCACACCTGATCATGCATATTCCCGGATCACAAACCCTACTGTGCAACATTTCGAAGATAAGGTACGTGTGGTTACAGAAGCATATAGTGTTACTGCTCTAAATTCCGGGATGGCTGCCATCAGCAATGTTTTAATTTCAGTGGCTTATGCAGGAGCTAATATACTCACTTCTACTCATCTTTTTGGTAATACTTATTCTTTCATAAAAAACACTTTAGGGGCTTTTGGCGTTGAAGCACGGTTCTGTGATCTCACAAATCCTGAAGAGGTTCGTTCGCAAATAGATAAAAATACTTGCGCAATTTTCTTGGAAGTAATTACCAACCCTCAACTGGAAATAGCTGATCTGAAGCAACTTTCTGCTATTGGAAAAGAAAAAGGGGTTCCATTAATTGCCGACACTACAATTGTACCTTTCAATGTATTCAAAGCTAAAAATTTTGGAGTGGATATTGAAATTGTATCTAGTACCAAGTATATTTCAGGCGGAGCAACCAGCATTGGTGGGCTTATTCTTGACCATGGGACCTTTGACTGGAGTCAGTCTACTAAACTGGCAGATATGACTGAGCTATTTGGGAATAGAACATTCACAGTAAAACTGCGAAAAGAGATCCATCGCAACCTGGGAGCTTACATGACTCCACAAGTAGCATATATGCAAACACTGGGATTAGATACCATGCAAATACGTTACGAACGCCAGGCTCAGACTTGCCTTCAACTAGCAAAGCTTTTGCAATCGGTCAAAGGTATTGAATCGGTAAACTATACCGGATTAGAAGATAATCCGTTTTATAAACTCAGCAAAGCACAGTTTGGGACTTATCCCGGAGCAATGTTCACCTTCGATCTGTCGTCAAAGGAAGCTTGCTTTAGTTTCATGAATAAGTTAAAGCTTATCCGCCGCGCAACTAATCTGTTCGATAATAAGTCATTGGCTATTCATCCTGCCAGCACCATTTATGGCACCTTTACAGAAGAGCAACGTCAAATCATGGATGTTAGTCCCAAAACCATTCGTTTGTCAGTGGGACTGGAAAGTGTGGATGATCTGTATAACGATATTAAACGGGCATTAAGCTAAAAAGTCTGTAGCTTATTATCTAGCAAGACTACAATAAATACTCACTGATTTTATTCTGGTGACTAAAATAAAAGGTATACCTCAGGAGTAATCTCCACTATCTTTATGATAAAAGATTATTTCTGAGGTAGTCTCTTTTTTAAATCTAAATATTTAGTTTAAATTATAGGACTCCCAATTAACCATTTCAGGTCTCTACAAGCGGATTTTCTTTAACTGACTTTCCACAATTAGTTTTGGGATCAGAGAAGGTTCTCTTGCAACAGTAACACCAGCCGCCTCAAAAGCAGAAATCTTTTCTGCAGCCGTACCCGAGCCACTGGAAATAATAGCACCGGCATGCCCCATCTGTTTATCCGGTGGAGCAAATTGTCCGGCAATAAATACAACTACAGGTTTAGTGATCTGCCAACGAATAAATTCCGCAGCTCTCTCTTCTGCATTCCCGCCAATCTCTCCTATCAAAACAATAGATTGTGTCTCTTTATCTTTTTCAAATAATTCAAGCAATTCCCGGTAATAGAGCCCCACCACCTTATCACCGCCTATACCAATAGCTGTAGATTGTCCTAATCCTTTTGAGGTAAGATGAGAAACGACCTCATAAGTTAATGTTCCGCTTCGGCTAATTACTCCAACCCCTCCTTTAGTAAATATCTTAGAAGGCATAATACCCACCATGCTTTTACCTGGAGAAATCAACCCGGGACTATTAGGACCAATAAGAATAGCCCCCTTTTGCTGAACAAAATTGTATGCTTTAATAGCATCTAATGTGGGTATTCCTTCTGTAATGCAAATAATAATCCCAATACCCGCATCTGCAGCTTCCATTATAGCATCCGCAGCAAAGGCTGCGGGCACAAATATAACTGAGGTATTCGCTCCTGTTTGATCAACTGCTTCATACATGGTATTAAACACAGGTATATTGTCTATACTTGTGCCTCCCTTTCCGGGAGAAGTGCCTGCCACCACATTTGTACCAAAAGCCTTCATTTTCATCGTGTGAAAGTATCCGTCTCTGCCAGTGACGCCCTGCACAACCAGACGGGTTGATTCATTTATAAGAATACTCATATCTAATGAATTTAATTATTTAATAGCTTTTAGCCTGCCTTTATTGACTGATTTACAGCCATTCTAACTGCTTCATTCATTGTTTCGGCTACCAAAAAATTAGAAGTGCGAAGCTGTATCCTCGCTTCTTCTTCATTGGTACCAGTGAGACGCACTATAACCGGAATATCCGCGTGCAACAGTTCATAGGCATTAAGTAAACCATTTGCCACATCATCACAGCGGGTAATTCCTCCAAATATATTAACAAGAATAACCCTCACCCGGTCATCCTGCAACAATATTTTCATTGCTTCAGTAATCTTTTTAGGGTTTGAGCTTCCACCAATATCAAGAAAGTTAGCAGGATGGCCTTCATTGAACTTAATCAAATCCATAGTTGCCATAGCCAGCCCAGCTCCATTCACCATGCAACCAATATCACCAGTCAGATGCACGTAGTTAAAACCTTTAGCCTTTGCTTGCAACTCCATTTCTTCGTCTTCAGTAGGTTCAGAAAAAAAACAAATATCCTCTTGACGATATAATGCACTATCATCAAAAGTCATTTTAGCATCAAGAGCTATCAAATTCCCTTCTTCGGTCAATACCAACGGATTAATTTCGGCTAGTGATGCGTCTTTATCAATAAATAACTGATACAATTTTTGTAGAATCTGCACCATCTGCCCAACCAGATCCATATCATCAAACAAAAAGAAAGCAATTCTTCTTGCAAGATAATCGGGCATTCCTACAAAAGGATCTATATTGACCCGATAAATATTTTCGGGAGTATACTTAGCAACTTCTTCAATCTCCACTCCTCCTTCAGAGCTTAACATCATAATGACTGATCTGTTTTTTCTATCAATGCTAAAGCTTAGATAAAATTCAGATTCAATGTTAACTGCTTCGCTAACCAACAATCTTGTAACTGGTAGCTCTTTTATCTTCATTTGCAACATTGAACTAGTATAATTCATAACATCATCAACGCTTTTTGCAAGTCTTACCCCGCCTGCTTTTCCTCTTCCACCAGTAAGTACCTGTGCTTTTATCATTACTTTTCCCATATTCAACTTTGCATATGCCGAAAGAGCCTCATCTTCGTTATGGCAAAGTATATGTTGCTCCACAGGTATACCGTAAGAAGAAAAAAGATTTTTTGCTTGATATTCGTGTATTTTCATCTGGTAGAAATATTAATGAAAGTAATACGATAGTGATGGTCATAATAAAACAATTAATTCATTCGGATTGTTTAAATTCAATCGTTACATTTTGTATCTGAAACAAAGGAGTTATCTTTGTATCTGAATAATGAAATCAAACTTTCAATGTTGAAAATAATAGTAGGTCTTACCCGCCATCTCAATTTAGGTACACTTCTGATTCCTTATCTTATAAAAAAAGAATCGGAAGAAATTATCAAAGTGGAGGAACAGGCTACCTTTGCTTCTCTATCTGATAAATCACTTACTGAAGTTGAAAAATATATTATCCGGATATCTCTTTGCTATTCTGAGAAAAATCTAATGAAGGTCTATTCAAAAGAAAAGACTGTATCTGCATTTCTTCGCAAACTGACTGAAGAAAAACTAAAAAAGAATATCCGTCCTTTTATAGATAAAAAGCAACTGGAGATAATTCAACTGATACGTCTCAACAATATTCCGCTTTACTACAAAGATTTAGGCAAAAAAGAACTATACAATCACAGCCGGATTAAGCTTATGGAAGAGGATGCCGAAGTGTTTTTTCATTTTGAATTGACAAACAGTTTCTTCCGTTACTCCATTACCTGCCAGTCAAACAAAAAAGCGGTGACTCTAACAGAAAAAAAACCGGTTATTATTCTTACTTCTCAGCCTGCATGTATCATGGCCAAAGATGAATTATTGACATTCAAGGATGTTGAAGCTTCCCGTTTAATCCCTTTCTTTAATAAAAATTCAGTAGAAGTTCCAGCATCAATGACCGGAAAATATATGGAGCAAATAGTTCTACCTGCCCTTGAACACTTTGAAGTGGATACTTCGGGCTTTGAGATAATAGAAGAGCTGACTCAACAAAAAGCTGAACTTTCAATTGAGAAATCTGTATTACAACAGCCTTTATTAAGACTCAGATTTTTGTATGGTGATCATTGTTTCACTCCGGAAGAAATCAACCAGAAAAAATATGTGAGAATGGAAGAACTTGATGGTAAGTACTACATTTATTATTATACAAGGGATATCTGTTGGGAAAATAGCTGCATGAAACAGCTAAAAAGCTGGGGATTAAAACAGATTAGCGATTCACAATTTCTCTTATCAGAAAATGCACCAGACAAAAGTATCATAAGCTGGATAGATTCACATAAAGATTCGCTTCAAAAGATATTTGAGCTAAGCCATCCTGAGTCCGGTTCAAACTACTATTTAGGAGAAATCTCTATGAAACAGGAAATCAGCATTCAGCCTGACTGGTTTGACATTCAGATTAAGGTGCAAATTGGTGATTTCAGTTTTCCTTTCTTCAATTTTAAAAAACATATAATCAAAGGCAACCGGGAATTTATTCTTCCCGACGGTAATATTGCCTTGCTGCCTGAAGAATGGTTTGAGAAGTACAGTGAACTTATGGTTTTAGGAACCAAACAACAAGAAGGTATCAGATTGCAAAAAGCTCATTTCAGGCTATTGGAGGAACTAGAACAAGAACGTTTTAGTAAAGAGTTAAAAACACTGCAATTAGAGTACAAAGAAAAAAAAGAATACCCTATCCCTACACGCATAAAAGCTACTCTTCGCTCCTATCAGAAGGAAGGATTCTCGTGGATGGTTCATTTGATGGAAAACAATTTCGGCGGATGCTTAGCTGATGATATGGGATTAGGTAAAACTTTGCAAACCATCACTATGCTCCAACACTTTTATAATTCATCGGAAGTAATAACAAAAGAGGTAACTTCCGATTTTGTTAATACTAATTGTGCCGATGATTCAGGACAACTCTCTTTATTCGAAGATAAAGAAACTAAAGAGTTTACAGTAGAAACTCAAAGAGTGACTCTTCCCAATGCAGAATCTCATGAGATTGCAGAATCACTTCCGGCTTCACTGGTAGTCGTTCCCACATCCCTCCTTCCCAATTGGATAAGGGAAATAAAGAAGTTTAGTTCTTTAAGTACTTATGAATATTCAGGATCGGGCAGATTAAGAAGCAAAGGAATAAAGCGCATATTTAATCATTATAATGTGATTATTACTACATACGGTGTGCTCAGAAATGATATTGATCTTTTGGAAGATTATCCTTTTGAATGTGTTATTCTGGATGAAAGTCAGACTATAAAAAATCCCGATTCGGTTACTTATCATTCGGTTATCCGACTAAGTGCTAAACACGAGACTTGTTTTAACAGGTACACCTATAGAAAATTCTCTAAAGGATCTTTGGGCACAATTTAACTTTATAAATCCTGGGATGTTGGGTAGTGCGGAAAATTTCCGAAATCATTTTATCATTCCTATCACAAAAGAAGGAAACAGTCGAATAGAAGCTCGTCTTCAGCAACTTATCAAACCATTTTTTCTGCGAAGAACAAAAAATCAGGTAGCTCCAGAACTCCCTTCGCTAACAGAAGAGGTGCGATATTGCGAAATGTCTCCCGAACAAGAGGATCTTTATAAAAAAGAAAAAAATATCTTACGAAATACTCTGATGAATATTGGCAGTAAGAAAGGTTTTCAGAAAAACAGCTTTGTGGCACTGCAAGGAATGACTCGCCTGCGCTTAATGGCAAACCACCCACGTATGCTAATGTCCGACTATAACTTTTCATCCGGCAAAATGGAACAAATACTCGAAGCATATGAGATGTTAATGAGTGAAGGGCATAAGGTACTCATCTTCTCCTCATTCGTAAAATATCTTCATCTGCTAGGCGAAGCTTTTGATCGTAACAGATGGCGTTATGCCTTGCTTACAGGACAAACTACCGATAGAGAAAAAGAGATTGCCAGCTTTTCTAATGAAAAAGATATTTATGCCTTCTTTATATCTCTGAAAGCCGGTGGTGTAGGCCTCAACCTTACTGAAGCAGATTATGTATTTATCATTGATCCTTGGTGGAATCCCGCAGCAGAGATGCAAGCCGTGAGCCGCGCCCACCGCATTGGTCAAACCAAGCAAGTGATAGTTTACCGATTTATTACCAGTGAAAGCATTGAAGAAAAAATCATCAGACTCCAGGAAAAGAAAAGTAAACTGGCAAATAGCTTTATAACCTCAAATAATCCACTGAAATCATTTAATGACAAAGAGTGGAAAGAGTTATTAAATATCTTCTAATACCTAATTAATCTATTATTCATTGTTTATAAATTCTATTGAAATAATTGCATCCCCAATGCATAAAAGGCTTTGTTTGTAGAATACTAAGTGATGGATGCTACACAAAAGTGATGGATCCGTGATGGTTCCGTGATGGATTATTTTCATTCTGCGAGCATTAACATCTACTAATCAAGCAGTTATATCATAGCGTGATACCGTGATGGATACCTTTGCATTTTTATCTAGAATTTGCTAAAATATAAAAGAACAATGTTCGATTATGTTTTTTGAAAACTATTAAGCTATTTTCCAGTGATTATTCGCCAATGCTTTTTATCCATTCTCCAATGGATTTTATTTATTGGAGAATGAATTTTACGGATTACAGAGTTTATATTAATTAGTTAAAATTAGAGCAATCGAATAGAGAATGCCAGTTTAAGGCTATTTACTATTTCTCAGCTCATTTTTTTTTGTACTTTTGCACCCTTATTTTATAATGCAAAATAATATATCATAAATATGGATAATCAGACAGATACAGCGAAAGAGAAAATCAATTCAGCCTCGTCTTCGGACTTAATTTATGGGCTTAATGACCGCCCACCCGTTAAAGAAGCCTTATTTGCAGCACTGCAACATTTATTAGCCATATTTGTGGGTATAATAACGCCTCCTCTAATTATTTGCGGAGCATTGAAAACCAATCTGGAAACAACTGGTTTCATGGTTTCAATGGCTCTTTTTGTATCTGGTATAGCTACCTTTATTCAATGTAAAAAGGTTGGTCCGTTTGGTTCTGGTTTGTTGTGTATTCAAGGAACTAGCTTTTCTTTTATCGGTCCTATTATTTCGGCCGGACAGGTAGGTGGTCTTCCTCTTATTTTCGGCGTTTGTATGGCAGCTTCTCCTGTTGAAATGATTGTGAGCCGTACTTTTAAATATCTGCGACACATCATTACTCCACTTGTATCAGGAATTGTAGTATTATTAATCGGACTTAGCCTCATTAAAGTAGGGGTTGTTTCTTGTGGTGGTGGTTACCCAGCAATGAGTAACGGAACTTTTGGGAGTATTGAGAACGTGGGGCTTGCTGCTATTGTATTGGGTAGTGTATTGTTCTTCAACCGCTGCAAAAATAAATATCTCCGCATGAGTTCTATTGTTCTGGGCTTGTGTATTGGTTACGGAGTTGCTTTTGCCATGGGTAAAGTGGATTTTGCAAAGGCTGCTACAACAGACCTTTGGGCATTCAACATACCTATGCCTTTCAAATATGGCCTGGATTTCAATTTTTCATCCTTCATTGCTTTAGCTCTGATATATCTTATTACTGCTATTGAAGCAACAGGAGATGTAACTGCCAACTCAATGATTTCCGGAGAACCAATTGAAGGCGAAAAATACTTAAAACGTGTATCAGGAGGTGTTTTGGCTGATGGCTTCAATTCTTTTCTTGCAGGTGTATTTAATTCATTCCCAAACTCAATTTTTGCACAAAACAATGGTATTATTCAGTTAACAGGAGTTGCCAGCCGTTATGTGGGTTATTATATTGCAGGTATGCTTATATTGCTTGGCTTATTTCCTATAGTTGGTATTGCTTTTTCGTTGATGCCCGATCCAGTATTAGGAGGAGCAACATTGCTTATGTTCGGTACTGTCGCTTCTGCTGGTATCCGTATCATTTCATCACATGAGATAAATCGCAAAGCTACACTGGTATTGGCTGTAAGCCTCTCATTAGGTTTGGGGGTAGAACTAATGCCCGACATTCTTAACCATGCTCCCCAGGCTATAAAGTCAATATTTTCATCAGGTATCACAACCGGCGGTCTTACAGCTATCATTGCCAATGCATTGATTCATATTAAAGAAGGAAAAGAAGATACAAAAGAAGATAGAGAAATAGTAGAATAAATATGGATATACTAAAAAAACGTATTCTGCAGGACGGCAAGTGTTTTGAAGGCGGGATATTAAAAGTAGATAGTTTTATCAACCATCAGATGGATCCCATGCTGATGTATAAAATTGCTCAGGAGTTTGTTACTCGTTTTAAAAACGAGAACATCAATAAGATTGTTACCATTGAGGCAAGCGGAATAGCTCC
>Ga0065701_1000083_pt1 | contig 10569 bp, 9 predicted proteins | sample Biomet1_FD_59088 | JGI IMG/M metagenome (GOLD analysis project Ga0065701, IMG submission 59088) | Microbial communities from bioreactor (seeded with anoxic lake sediment) at LBNL, California, USA - Biofuel metagenome 1 version 3... | ecosystem: Engineered > Bioreactor > Anaerobic > Unclassified ...
AGTCGGGGATAGATGTTCCATCGGGAAACTTTTCTTGTGAGAATGCTTGTGTGTTAATAAAAATGGCAAATAAAAAGATTATTGATTTGATGCTTTTTTTATTCATTTTGATCTTTTTGGGGTGTTTGTTAATGAAATGCAAGCAAATATATTTCGTTTTTTGTTTATATGCAAATTAAGTCTTCATCCTAATTATTTATTTAGTTACAAGATGCTGCCTTGAAATGGTTTTTTAGTTGAACTCATACGGGTTATTAAAATTATCTGTTATTATATTTGCGATATTTATCGGCTGATTTGCGAAAAAGATGTTATTTTCGCAGCTTTATAATCATGTAAAGCTCTATTTCTGTAAATCTATAAATAATCACCTCGTAATATGATTGGAACTATTGTGAATACGGCTGCGGTTGTTGCAGGCGGAACTATTGGATTATTACTGAAAAAAAATATGCCAGCGCGCGTTACTTCTATTTATTTTCAGGCAGTTGGATTGTTTACGCTGGCTATAGGTATTACTATGGTTGTTAAGATGGCAGATATCTTGATAATAGTGGGAAGCTTGGCTATTGGTTCGTTGCTGGGAGAGTGGATAAACATAGAAAAAAGTGCAGAACAGATGAGTGGGTTCCTGAAAAGGAAGTTCCGTATTGGAAGCGATAAATTTACTGAAGGGCTTATAACTGCATTCTTATTATTTTGTATAGGATCGATGACTGTACTGGGAGCTATTCAGGAAGGTACGGGAGGTTCTTCCGATTTATTGTTTACTAAATCATTGATGGATTTCTTTTCGGCAATGTTACTTGCTTCAGCTTTTGGCCTTGGGGTTATTGCTGCAGCTGTTCCGCTGTTTATTTTTCAAGGTGCGTTAACTTTGCTGGCCATGTATGCCGGTTCCTTATTTACTCCGCAAATTATTCTTGGACTAACAAGCGTTGGTGGAATTATGTTGATGGGGCTTGGAATAAATATATTAGAAATAAAAAAACTGCGCATAATGAATATGTTGCCCGCTCTTGTAGTTGTTGTGTTAATGCTTTGGTTATTTAAATAAATTTATTGCTCAATAAAATTTATTTATTGGTGAATGCTTGAAAATTATTGGCCAATAATTTTAGATGATTGCCCAATCCTTTTATCCTTATTGTTGAATGGGCAATAAGAGAAAACTTGTTGGTGAACTTATGTTCGTTTATAGACTTTTGTTTTAGTGTAAAAGATGGTAACTGATGTTTAAGAAAACTAAAACTAATGAGATCTTTTAAATCCATTTTTTGTGTTTCCCTTTGTGAACCCAGGCTTGAAATTCTCTTTAGCAGGGTGTTTTTATATACCTTGAAATCTTATTGCAGGATGTTCTATTTATTAGTTCATTAAAAAAACTGTGAAAATATTCATAAAACCAGCCGATTTTATATGTGGTATAAAACAATAATTTGTACCTTTGCGCATTGAAACACCTAATATGCAATTAAATGTCTGAAACAAAAAAAATTAAAACCGCTCTCGTGTCGGTTTACCATAAGGAAGGATTGGATGATTTAATCATCAAACTCCACGAGGAAGGAGTTGAATTCCTGTCTACAGGAGGTACACGTCAGTTTATTGAATCTCTAGGTTTCCCTTGTAAGGCTGTAGAAGACCTTACTACTTACCCATCAATTTTAGGTGGTAGAGTGAAGACCCTTCATCCAAAGGTATTTGGTGGTATTCTATGCCGTAGAGAGGTAGAACAAGACCTCCAACAAATAGAAAAATACGAAATTCCAGAAATAGATTTAGTCATTGTTGACTTATATCCATTCGAAGCAACAGTTGCTTCAGGAGCAGGTGAAGCTGCAATCGTTGAAAAAATTGATATAGGTGGTATTTCATTAATTCGTGCAGCAGCTAAAAATTATAAAGATGTTGTTATTGTAGCTTCTCAGGCTCAATATAAACCATTGGCAGATATGTTGATGGAACATGGCGCAACCAGTACAATTGAAGAACGTCGTTGGTTTGCTAAAGAGGCTTTTGCGGTTTCTTCACACTACGATTCTGCTATCTTTAACTATTTTGATGGAGATGATTGTTCTGGATTCCGTTGTTCAGTAAACGAGCAGAAGCCACTTAGATATGGCGAAAATCCTCATCAGAAAGGTGTTTTCTTTGGTGATTTGGATGCAGTTTTTGATCAGATTCACGGAAAAGAAATTTCATATAATAATTTGCTTGATATAAATGCAGCAGTTGATTTGATTGATGAATTCGATGAAATAACTTTTGCTGTGTTGAAACATAATAATGCATGCGGACTAGCTTCTCGTCCTACAGTGGTTGAGGCTTGGAAAGATGCTTTGGCAGGTGATCCGGTTTCAGCTTTCGGAGGTGTTCTGATCACAAATTCTGTAATAGATAAAGCTGCCGCAGAAGAAATAACAAAGATTTTCTTTGAGGTTATTATAGCTCCGGATTATGATGTTGATGCTCTGGAAATATTAACTCAAAAGAAAAATCGTATTATATTGGTTCGTAAGGAAGCTAAATTCCCAAAGAAACAGTTCCGCTCATTGTTGAACGGTGTATTAGTACAAGATAGAGACTTAAACATAGAAACTTCTTCAGATTTGAAGACTGTAACTGTAAAAGCTCCAACTGAACAAGAAATTGAAGATATGCTGTTCGCTAATAAAATAGTGAAGAACAGTAAATCTAATTCTATTGTTCTGGCTAAAGGAAAACAATTATGTGCAAGNGGTGTCGGTCAGACATCTCGTGTTGATGCCTTGAAACAAGCAATCGANAAAGCTGATGCTTTCGGATTTGATTTACAAGGNGCAGTGATGGCAAGTGATGCATTCTTCCCATTCCCTGATTGTGTTGAGATTGCACATAAAGCAGGTGTAACTTCTGTAATCCAGCCTGGAGGTTCTGTTAGAGATCAAGAATCTTTTGATTATTGTAATGAGAATGGTGTAGCAATGGTTACAACCGGAATCAGACACTTTAAACATTAATAAAAAATGGGATTATTTTCTTTCACTCAAGAAATAGCGATGGACTTGGGTACTGCCAATACCATCATCATCAGTAACGGTAAAATTGTNGTTGATGAGCCATCTGTAGTTGCATTAGACAGACGTACAGATAAAATGATCGCTGTAGGTGAAAAAGCACGCCAGATGCATGGTAAAACACATGAAAATATCAGAACTATCCGTCCTCTTCGTGACGGTGTGATTGCTGACTTCTATGCATGTGAGCAAATGATGAGAGGTATGATTAAGATGATGAACACTAATCACAGATTTTTCTCTCCTTCTTTGAGAATGGTGATCTGTGTTCCTTCAGGAAGTACCGAAGTTGAATTACGTGCAGTGCGTGATTCTGCCGAACATGCCGGAGGACGTGACGTTTATTTAATATTTGAACCAATGGCCGCTGCAATTGGTATTGGTATTGATGTAGAGGCGCCAGAAGGAAATATGATTGTTGATATAGGTGGTGGATCTACTGAAATTGCAGTTATTTCATTGGGAGGTATTGTTTCAAACAAATCTATCCGTATTGCAGGTGATGATTTAACATCGGACATTCAGGAATATATGGGACGTCAGCACAATCTGAAAATTGGAGAACGTACAGCTGAGCAGATTAAGATTCATGTTGGTGCTGCTTTGACAGAACTTGAGGATGCCCCTGAAGATTTTATTGTTCACGGTCCTAACAGAATGACTGCTCTTCCTATGGAAGTTCCTGTATGCTACCAGGAAGTAGCTCATTGTTTAGAAAAGTCCATTGCAAAAATGGAAACAGCTATTCTTAGTGCTTTGGAACAAACTCCGCCTGAATTGTATGCTGATATTGTTCACAACGGAATCTATTTAGCTGGTGGAGGTGCTCTATTGAGAGGATTGGATAAACGTTTAACAGATAAAATTAATATACCTTTCCATATAGCTGAAGATCCTCTTCATGCTGTAGCAAAAGGAACAGGAGTAGCATTAAAGAATGTAGATAAATTCTCATTCCTGATGCGATAAATAAAATATGCCGGCGTGCAGATATCCAGATCTACATAGTTTGAGATCTGGATATCTGCATATCGGCTAGTTACTACTTTGGAATTATATGCGGAACCTACTAAACTTCCTTATTAAATATAACTACTGGTTTCTTTTCTTTCTGCTAGAGATTATCAGTTTTACTTTATTGTTTCGCTTTAATCACTACCAGAAAAGCTCTTTCTTTACATCCAGTAACGCTGTTNCTGGTGAAATATACAAGATAAAAGGAGATGTAACTTCATATTTCTATCTTAAAGACGCAAATGAAGATTTGCTGGATCGTAACATGCTGCTTGAACAACAACTTGCTAATTTAAGGAAGGAATTACAAGGACGTGGGGTGGATTCTTTGGAAATAGATGGCATGAACGATCTGATAGCCAAGAATTCTCATCTAATAAAAGCTAATGTTATTAATAGCTCATTAATAAAAGCCGATAACTATATAACTTTGGATAAGGGATCTAATGATGGCGTTCATAGTGAAATGGGAGTTATTGACAGAAATGGAGTAGTTGGCATTGTGTATATGACAACGCCTAAGTATTCAGTTGTTATATCTATGCTAAATACAAAATGCAGAATAGGTTGTAAAATATTAGGCAGTGGCTATTTTGGCACAATAAAGTGGGAGGGAAGAGATTCCCGCTATGCATATTTAGATGATCTACCCAGACATGCTAAATTTGGTCTGGGAGATACTATAGTGACAAGTGGTTACTCGGATGTTTTTCCGGCTGGAATTATGGTTGGAACTGTTGATCATATAGGTAATTCAAAAGATGGACTTTCTTATCAGCTGAAAGTTCGTTTAGCAACAGATTTTGGCAAACTTAATAGTGTAAGAGTTTTGCCTAAAGCAACACAAATGGAACAGAAACTTCTTGAAGAATCGGCAAACAAGCAGGAACAATGATAATAACATATTTAAGGCGGATAAAGTGGTTTGTAGCACTTGTTTTAATTCAGGTATTGGTGCTTAACAATGTACATATTGCAGGATTTGCTACTCCATATATTTATATATATCTGATATTAAAGATGTCTTCTGGAACTTCCAGAAGTGAGATGATGTTATGGGGATTCCTTCTTGGGCTTNNCAATTGATATATTTTCNGATACTCCGGGAATGAATGCTGCAGCTACAACTTTTATAGCTTTTATTCGTCCGCTTTTCTTGCGTCTTTTCTCNATGCGGGATAGTACAGATGAGTATATTCCTTCAATAAAAGCGATAGGTATTTTTCCTTTTATAAAGTATGTAATATTGTGTGTTTTACTTCATCATGCTTCATTATTGATGATTGAATCTTTCTCTTTATTCGATCTGAGCACTTTGCTGATAAAAATAGGAACGAGTACGGTAGTTACTGTTTTATGTATAATGGGTATTGAAGGATTAAGAAAATAAAACGTGGCTAGAGATTATAATTTAGAAAAAAGAAGATATGTTGTAGTAGGTATTGCCATTTCGATTGTGCTTATCTATATAACACGCCTTTTTGTTCTTCAGATTATGTCTGATGATTACAAAAAAAATGCAGACAGTAATGCCTTTCTAAATAAGATTCAATATCCTTCAAGAGGCATTATTTACGATCGTAATAATAAACTGCTTGTTTATAATCAGCCTGCATATGATGTAACAGTTGTGATGAAAGAGATTGAGCATCTTGATACTCTTGATTTATGCCAGACTTTAAATATTACAAAAGAATATTTTATAAAGCGAATGACTGATATAAAGGACAGATCCAAGAATCCTGGTTATTCTCGCTTTACAAATCAGCTGTTTATGGTACAACTTTCGGCAGAAGAAAGTAGTGTCTTGCAGGAAAAGTTATTCAAATTTCGAGGATTTTATGTTCAGCAACGTTCTATTCGCCAGTATTCATATAATTCAGCAGCACATATATTAGGTGATTTAGGTGAGGCATCAATGGCAAATATTGAAGATGACGATTACTATATGCGTGGAGATTATATAGGAAAGCAGGGCGTTGAGAAGTTTTATGAAAAGCAACTGCGTGGACATAAGGGAGTTGAAATTCTGCTAAGAGATGCTCATGGACGTATTCAAGGTAAATATTTGAATGGTAAACTAGATAAAAGTCCTATACCTGGTAAGAACCTTAGACTTTCTATTGACATTGAACTACAGAAGTTTGGTGAAAAGCTTATGGGATCTAAGATTGGAGCTATCGTAGCTATTGAACCGGAAACTGGGGAAATTCTTTGTCTGGTTTCTACGCCAACATTTAATCCGGCAGATATGGTTGGGCGTCAGCGAGGAAAAATGCATATGGCGTTGGAACGAGATCCAAGAAAGCCTCTATTCAATAGAGCTTTAATGGCTTCTTATCCTCCGGGATCTACTTTTAAACCAGCTCAATCATTAATCTTTCTTCAGGAAAAGATCATTACTCCTTCTACTTCTTTTCCATGTTACCATGGATTTGTAGTACCTGGACTTCGGGTAGGATGTCACTCGCATCCCTCGCCGCTGCCTTTGGTTCCTGCATTGGCTACTTCTTGTAACTCCTATTTCTGTTGGGGGCTATATAAGATGATTGATAATAAGAAATATCTAAATTCTGATTCGGCTTTGACAGTATGGAAAGATCACATGGTGTCAATGGGATTTGGATACAAATTGGGTATTGACCTTCCCGGAGAAAAAAGAGGTTTGATTCCTAATGCTAAGTTCTATGATAAAATATATGGCAAAGGGCGTTGGGGAGGTTTACGTATTATCCATACAGCAATTGGACAGGGTGAAGTATTGCTCACACCTCTTCAAATAGCCAATCTGGGAGCTACTATTGCTAATAGAGGACATTTCAGAACTCCTCATGTTGTGAGGAGTATTATTGGAGGAAGGTTAGATAGCACTTATCTATACCCGAAACATACAACAATTGATCCCAAATATTACTCTTACATAATTAAGGGTATGCGTGGAGCAGTTGAACATGGAACTTGTACCAGAGCAAACTATATGCCTGAAATGGAAGTTTGCGGTAAAACAGGAACAGCACAGAATAGAGGGAAAGACCACTCTGTTTTTATGGGATTTGCACCTATGAGCAAACCTAGAATTTCCATCTGTGTTTATGTTGAGAATGGTGGTTGGGGAGCAACGTATGCAGTTCCTATTGGTGCATTGATGATGGAGCATTATCTGAAAGGGAAAATTGCTCCAGAGAGAGAAAAGCTGGTTGAAAGTTTAAGTAATGCTGTAATATCCTATGGAACCCAGAAACGTTAGTTTGTGGAAGTCTGTTGATTGGACAACTATAATTATATATTTGATACTGATCACTTGTGGTTGGTTCAGTGTATGTGGAGCCAGTTATAACTATGGAGATACTGACTTCCTGAGTTTTGGAACAAGAGGTGGAAAGCAATTAATGTGGATACTGTGCTCTTTCGGTTTAGGATTTGTGCTGTTGATGATAGAAGAAAGAATATACGATATGTTCTCCTATATTCTTTATATAGGAATGCTGCTCCTGCTTTTTCTTACCATATTTATTGCTAAAGATGTAAAAGGGTCTCATTCCTGGTTAAGCCTCGGCCCGGTTAGTCTTCAGCCGGCAGAGTTTGCTAAGTCTGCTACAGCTCTTGTTCTAGCGAAATATATGAGCTCTTTTTCATTTAATATGAGGAAGTTTAAAAGTTCCTCATTATTAGCTCTACTAATTTTGCTACCTTTAGGACTGATTATTTTGCAGAGAGAAACGGGATCTGCTCTTGTATATTTATCTTTCTTCCTGATGCTTTATAGAGAAGGAATGCCTGGTGCTATTCTGTTTTCAGGGGTATGTGCCGTAATTTACTTTATTGTAGGTATACGTTTTGGAGATATAATGATAGGGCAAAGTCCAACTCCTATTGGTCAGTTCTCTGTATTATTGATGATTATAATATTTGTTGGAGGAATGGTTTGGGTCTATATGAAACAATGGGTACCTATACGTAATATTATTATTGTCTGTTTGCCGGTTTTACTTATAGCATTTCTTTTTTCAAAGTTCATAGTCCCGTTTAATCTTGTTTGGATTTTACTTCCTATGTGTATAATCCTTGCCGGATATATGGCTTTTCTTTCATTAACGGGAATGAATAAAGGTTATATGTTAATTGCTTTGTTTGCTGTTGCTTCTGTAGGATTTCTTTATTCAAGTAATTATGTATTCGATAATATACTAGAGCCACACCAGCAAATTCGTATTAAAGTTGTTTTGGGAATGGAAGAAGACCTTACCGGAGCAGGATATAACGTGAATCAATCAAAAATAGCAATTGGATCAGGTGGAATATATGGCAAAGGTTTTCTTAATGGGACGCAGACTAAGCTTAAGTATGTGCCAGAACAAGATACAGACTTTATTTTTTGTACAGTTGGCGAGGAACAAGGATTTATAGGTTCTTCTTTTGTATTATTGTTATTCCTTATTCTTATTATTCGTCTTATAGTACTTTCTGAGCGGCAGTACTCAGTTTTTGGTCGAGTCTACGGCTACTCTGTGGTCAGTATATTTCTTTTTCACTTATTTATAAATATTGGAATGGTATTAGGGCTTACCCCTGTTATTGGTATTCCTCTTCCTTTCTTTAGCTATGGGGGATCTTCATTATGGGGCTTTACAATCCTTTTATTTATTTTTTTAAGGATTGATGCCGGAAGGTCTGAGAAACACTAACCAATAGAGGAAAAGGATTTTATTTCTTTCGTTTTATCTCTATACCAACATCGTTAATTCCAAATAGAACATTGTCCTTCATTCCGTGACTTAACTTGAATATAAGATTACCAGAACGTCTTGGAGCAATAAAAGTATAGCTACATGCCGATTGGTAAAGGTCGCCAATTCCTGTGCCTAGCCATTTACCTGTTTCGTCGGCCAGTGAATATTGAATAGTATCTGTCACAAAAACAGTACTGTCTTGTGTATTATGTGATATGAACAGGCATAAATTACGATAAGGGTAATCTATTCTATTGCGCACCTCTACAGATATACGATACGTTGCAAGTGAATCTGTTATTGGTGCCTTAAAAGTGAGTGTATCACTCTTTTTCCATCCTTCTTTGGAAATATGAAGAAAAGAGTGATACATTGTATCTGAATCACATGCTGTCAGCAGGATAATTGATAACAGCAGCATTAATTTATTCTTTTTCTGATTGAGGCTTATCATCTCGCTGTTGAGGTCTATTGTTTGGTCTTTTTCTTCGTCTGTTTCTATTCGCATTTCCGCCTTCACTTACTTTGTAGTTTTCGTTACTACTTTTATTGGTGTTTTCAACAGAAACTTTATCTATATTCTCATTTTTGTTTTTGTCTCTCAATCCTTCTTCTATTCTCATTGCGGTTTCCGCCTTCATTTCTGTTTGCAACTTCGTTGTTATTTCTATTTGGATTCTCATTGCGGTTTCTGTTTTCTTGCTTGTTTCTGTTTCCGTTGTCATTCCTTTTGACGTTTTTATTCTCATTACCTGATTTGCGTTTATCAAAACGAGTAAGGCTTTCCTGTTCAACTAAATCTACAGACTTCTGTGGTTCAGGTTTTTTCTCTGATTCTTGAAGAGTATCAGGTTTGATTCCTTTGCGATTAAGATTGATAACTTCAAAAGCTCTTTTCCCAGAGATGGTAACCAGGTTTGCAGCAAAGTTCTTATCAGTTGAATATGAGATTTCATTGCTCAAGATATCAGCTTTGAAGAAATAGAATGTACCGTCTTTTGTCTCAAGTTCCATTTCTCTTGAAGGCAATCGCTTTTGAGCTTCAACATAACAATCTACTTCATAATTCATGCAACATTTAAGCTTAGCGCATTGACCAGCGAGCTTCTGAGGATTAAGAGATATATCTTGTAACCTTGCAGCACTAGTAGATACAGACACAAAATTAGTCATCCATGTTGCGCAGCAAAGCTCTCTTCCGCAAGGACCAATACCACCAATTCTTCCAGCTTCTTGTCGGGCACCAATTTGTTTCATTTCAATTCGTACACGGAACGTTTCTGCTAAAACCTTAATTAATTGTCGGAAGTCAACTCGTTCGTCGGCGATATAATAGAATATGGCTTTATTGCCATCTCCCTGATATTCAACATCACCTATTTTCATATTGAGATTCAGGTTTGCAGCAATTTGCCTTGAACGGATCATTGTATCGTGTTCTTTTGCTTTAGCTTCTTCGAATTTCTCAATATCTACAGCTTTAACTTTGCGATAAACACGTTTGATTTCAGTATTTGGCTTAAATCCGGTTTTCTGCATTTGTAAAGGGACTAATCTACCTGTCAATGTAACAGTACCAATATCGTGTCCAGGAGTCGATTCTAGGGCTACAACATCTCCTTTTTCCAACTTTAATCCGTTGCTGTTCCGATAGTATCCTTTGCGTGTGTTTTTAAACTGTATTTCAACAAGGTCACTTTCGTCACTGCTCCCGGGGATATCAGCTAGCCAATCGTAAGTATTTAATTTATTGTCTTGTCGGGAGC
>Ga0065701_1040624_pt1 | contig 10562 bp, 15 predicted proteins | sample Biomet1_FD_59088 | JGI IMG/M metagenome (GOLD analysis project Ga0065701, IMG submission 59088) | Microbial communities from bioreactor (seeded with anoxic lake sediment) at LBNL, California, USA - Biofuel metagenome 1 version 3... | ecosystem: Engineered > Bioreactor > Anaerobic > Unclassified ...
TTCTTGGCATGTTTGCTTTAAGTTTGGCTGAAACGGCGTATTTTAGGGAGAGGAAACGCAGGACGAAGATGATAAAAATTGAACATTTGAGCAAGGGTTTCAGCGGGCAAAAGGTGCTCGCTGACATTAATCTTGTGGTTGAAGACGGTGAAATCTATGGCTTGGTAGGGGCCAGCGGTGCTGGAAAATCGACATTGCTCGACTGCATCAACGGGCTGACGGCTTATGAACATGGATCTGTCACAGTAGACGGGGTGAAGGTGGAGCTTTTAAAGGAGCGTGAACTGCGCAATCTGCGCAGGAACGTAGGCATGATTTTTCAAAATTTTTCTTTGCTTAGCCGCAAAACGGTGTACCAGAATATAGCTCTGCCCATGGAATGCTGGGGCATCAAGAAAAATGAGATTGAAAAAAGGGTGGTAGAGCTTGCGGAATTGGTGGGATTGACCGATAAGCTGGCTGTCAGGCCCGACAGCTTAAGCGGGGGGCAGAAACAAAGGGTGGCAATTGCGCGAGCGTTGACGATGCGGCCCAAATATCTCCTCTGTGACGAGTGCACCTCGGCTTTAGATCCAAAAACAACAGGGGACATTTTGAATTTACTGGGCAATATTCGCCAGGAAATAGGGATCACGATTCTTATGGTCACACATGAAATGTCCGTTGTGCAGCGGCTTTGTGATCGGATGAGCCTTTTGGAAGCGGGCCGGATTTCCGAGTCCGGTAAAGTGGTGGATCTTTTTTTGCATAAGTCAGCAGCTCTTAAAAATTTGCTGGGTGAACAAACGGCGGGGATATCGGAAACAGGCGCGGCTATTACCTTTACTTTATCTTCGGCTATGGTCGACCGTCCTGTTTTATGGGAGGTTTCCCGAGAAATAAAGGGAAAGTACAGCCTGGTGAACTCTGAATTCTACTATTTTCAGGCAGAAAAATATTGCAGCATTACGATCCGGGTGGAGGAAGCTGACCAAATGGCGGCTGAACATTATTTGCGTTCGCAGGGAATTGCCTGCCATATTTCGAGCAAGGAGGCAGACAATGCTAAATGATTCGAGATTAATGGAATACTTGCCTACTGTCATTTTGCCGGCAATTGGCGCCACTTTAAAGATAGTCTTCGGTGCGGCGCTGTTATCGATCTTTTTTGGTTTGCTTTTGGGCATCACCTTGATCCTGACCGATGAGGATGGCTTGGCGCCGCACAAACTCATTCACCGGGTTTTGGATAAAATTACCGATATCATTCGTTCCTTTCCTACCCTGATTTTACTGGTGGCATTGGCTCCTTTGACGCGGCTGGTAATAGGAACTACGGTTGGGACAAATGCGGCGATTTTTGCGATTACCATCGGCTGTACGCCATTTGCGGCGCGGATGACAGAGAATTCGCTGCAGACGGTTGATCGGCAGTTGCTTAAGGCTGCGCAATCTTTTGGGGCTTCCAAAAGGCAGATTATCTGCAAGGTAATGCTGGTCGAAGCCCTGCCGAATCTGGTTTCAAATTTTACGATGCTGCTGATCAACATGCTCAACGTGTCCGCCCTGGCTGGGGCTGTAGGGGCCGGTGGGCTTGGCGCGGTTGCCTTGACCTATGGCTATCAGCGGTTTGATTATGCTATTATGTATTTCATCGTTGCCATATTAATGGTATTTGTTTTACTGCTGCAAGGTTTAGGGAAAATGCTTTATATAAAACTTAAATAAACGGAGGAAAATAAAATGAACAAGAAAGTTTTTAAAATCTTATTATTAGTAGCATTCACGGTTTTTGCTTTTACCGGCTGCGGCTCGGATGCTGCGAGTCCCAAAAGCAGTGATGCAAAAAAGACGATAAAAATTGGCGGCACATCTATTTCAGAAATCACCTACCGGGCGATCCAAAAGGATTTTGAGGCCATGGGTTACCAGACGGAATTTATCTGTTTTGATTCGAATCCGGTGGTCTTGGAAGCCTGCAACAGCGGCGAGGTAGACATGGCGCTCGGGCAGCATTTGAAATTCGTTCAGAGTTATGATAAAAGCAAGGGTGCCGATTTGACGATGGCGAAACCTTATGGCTATTATACGGGGATTGGCCTTTATTCTGAAAAATATAATACGGTGGCAGATATTCCCACGGGAGCACAAATTGCCATCATGAATGACGCGATGAATATGGATATTGCATTGCGCATTCTGCAGGACAGCGGTTTGATAAAATTAAAAGATCGCAAGGAGGCCTGTACGGTTGCCGACATTGTCGAAAATCCAAAAAAGTTGACGATTATTGATATGGATCAGGCCCAGACGGTTACCGCACTGCAGGATATGGCGGGTGCCTGCATATTTTTCACACATATGGCCAATGCGGGGAAAAATCCGGCAACGTATTTGACGCGAGATACACAGATGATCCATTATCCCATGGGTGTTATTGTAAAAAAAGAGAATGCAACAGCCAAGTGGGCTACGGATTTTGCTGGCTGCTTCAAAAAAGAGGATGTTCAAACAGCAATCCATAAAGCCTTTCCTGGCGTGTTCAATTTTTATACCAGCGATGATCAGGTGGAAGAATAAGATGGCGGATTCATTTGCGCAGTCTGTGAAGAAATTATATACGGTCTTGGAGCTGGAACGGAAAATCGTAGGTGTGCAGCTCTTACATAGTGAAGCCGCCTTTATGGCGGCAGAAGCGATTGTGCCACAGCGGCCAATGCATTATTGCGGCATGGTAAAGGCTGCTGCTGCCGGCCACGCGGTAAAAGCGGCCAGTGAACATTTTGCCTGCCGGAGTGGTCCCCGCGTATTGGGTATTGATCCTGATGATCCGAAAAATTACCGGGGTGAAAATTGGGCCAGACTTGGGCTGTACTGCGACGCAACCGTCAGCCGTACAATCCGGGAAAACCTTGTCTATAACACAAAAAAAGAATACGGCGTATTGGTGCAGTCGTTGGAATGCTATGACATGGTGCCGGATCTTGTCTTACTTGTCGCAACGCCGTACAATTGCATGCGCCTGACACAGGGCTATGCCTATCATCATGGCATGCCGACGAATATCAACATGATCGGCAATCAGGCGATTTGCTTGGAATGTTCGGCAAGACCATATGTCCTGCAGGATTTTAATGCATCATTGCTTTGCATTGGCACGCGGCATCGGGCCGGCTGGAAAGAGGAAGAAATGGCGGTCGGCTTTCCGGGCAAACAGTGGCAGGACATTGTAGATGGGGTTATCCAGACGATGAACCTTATGGAAAGCGATTGCCATAAAAGCCGAATCGAAACCGCTGCAGCGAAAGCCGGTTTTACGGATCTGAAAATCCGGTATCACCATAATTATTATATGGATGCTTAAACGATGTGGTGTCCTTTTGGTGATTTTGCAACAGGGATATTTTTTAAGCAAACATTTAAAGGGAGAAACGGGCGGATTTGATTTTTAATCTATTCAGCCCGTTTTTTATGAGAAAATTAACGACAACAAAAAAAGGCTCCAGCAAAATGCCAGAACCTTTAATTCCAAATGGTGCGCCTGGGGCGATTCGAACGCTCGACAAACGGCTTAGAAGTTCCACGCTCAAAAGGCTGTAAAGCCTTATAATATATGCCTTTATAAGCGATTTTGTGAATATTTCTGTTCGGCTTTATTGTGTTGTTTTATAAGGTTTTGTAAGGTGTTAAAATGTTTTACTGCACCCAATTTGCACCCAAATGTAAGTTATTTTATCAATAAGTTTTCGATTGCATCTGTAATAGCTTGTTCTTTATTAGGCATAGCGTGAGCATATAGCTCCAGTGTATGGGATTGTTTACTATGTCCAAGCCGCTTAGCTACATCTGATAATGGTATTCCGGCAGCTAATAACTCTGTAGCATGTGTATGCCGTAATGTGTGAAATTTTTTATATGGTATAGATAATTCATATTTTTTAAATAATGCATCCCAAAATCGCTCAAAATTTCTTGGCGCGATAGGGGTGCTGTTTTTTGTTAAAAAGCATAAAGATTCTTGACTTATATCAAGAATTTTTTGTTTGATTTTTAGATTTTTTAATTCGGTCATTACATAGCTAGGAATTCGTATCTTCCTAATTGCTGCTTTGGTTTTTGGCTTTTCTGAAATTAATCCTAAAGCACTTGAGTGTTGTAGTGATGTACGAATAAATAAAGTATTATCTGTTGGATTTACATCACACCATCTAAGCCCTAACACTTCACCTAAACGCATCCCTGTTGTTGCAGCTAATAAGACCATGGGATAATAACGTTCCAAAATTGAAGTTGACTTAATTGTATTTAAAATATCATGGATCTCTTCAGCTGTGAAGATTTCAATATCTTTTTGCTCAAATTTCGGCGGCTTTACTATTTGCATAATGTTTTTTTCGATAAGAGATAGTTCAGTAGCTTTGTTAAAACTATCTTTTAATAACTTATGAACTTTTGCAATAGTATTTGCTGATAATACCGTTAAGAGATTTGTATATAATTGCTGGACTATAACAGGGGTTAATTCTTGAATTTTATAGTGAGCAATAGATGATAAATGCTTTGATAAACTAGCATAGCGCTCAAATGTACGTTGACGAATAGTATTTTTTTTATACGTTTCTAGCCAATGAACAATCCACTCGCCAACAGTAAGATTATTAGGATTAACAAAAGTCCCAATTGCCATTTTATGTAGTTGCTCATTTTTCCAATTTAAAGCTTCTTGTTCAGAATGGCATCGTTTTGATAAACGCTTTCCTTCTGGATTTGTAATAAAAACCCTATAAGTACCTCTGGCTTTTTCAAAATAAATACTACCTTCACCATTAGTACGACGTTTCATTTTTCCCATAAAAACTCCCCATTATCGACAAAAATAAAATAGATGGTTTCTCTTTAAGATGACCATCCATTTTTTCGTAGCTTATAATTATCAATTTATCTATATTTATAGTTTGACTAGATATTCCCTATTTTGCACCATGAGAAAGCAGTTCTTTAATAAATGACATATTTTTCTTTTCTGTGGCATAAAATAAAGGCGTATGCCCAAATCTGTCAGGCTTATTTACATTAGCACCTGCATTTAATAATGCATAAAATACATTTGTTGAAAGTTCTGTTTGAGATCCCATGCATATTGCCGTTAGCGGCGTTCCATAAAATTCGCCATGATGATTGACATTGATAGCGTTATCAATTAAGTAAGAAACGATATCGAAATTATAGTGTTGTGTGGTATCGCTTAATACAGCGTTGAGAGCGTTATCGTCTCCATTAGCTTTCTGCGTAATGCCGTTTATATCTGCTCCCCAAGCTATTAGGTATTTTATTGTATCCAAATCATTCATATAAGCAGCTTCAACAATATAGGAAAAGTGCTTTTTTTTCTGTGTGTAAAAGCCATTAACATTGGCTCCTCGATCTAATAAAAATTGCATCATATCGCGGTTTCGGGCACGAAGCGCAACCATAAATGCTGTGTTTTCATTATAAACACCATTGATGTCAACCTTCTGGTCTAACATTTGCTGTGTCAGCTCATAGTCTCCAGCAGAAACAGCAGCCATAAACATATCAGAATATGGCGTATTGGTGTTACTACTAGCTTTTGGGGGCGCTGTATTATTGTGTGGATGGTCACTAAATATGTTAATTAACCCTCCGATGATATTACCTGCATCGGTTGCAGCAATTTTGTTATTTGCAAAAGAGGTTGAGGTTATTGACAAACTGATTATTAACGAAAGTATACAAGTTTTTTTATTCATTGTATCAATCCTTTAAATTTATTTACATCATCAGAATCCATTCTAAGAGACGAAATTATTAATCAACGTTTTCTTTTTTTACGCTTCTTTTTTTAAAGATCCATTTGCGGAAGTGGAAGCTGAAGATGTTTGACGCTTTTCCTCATCATCAAATTCTTTTTTCATTAAAGCTTCCTTTTGTTTTCTAGTTAAATTAGAATCCTCATCAGTTGGGCGAATGCTAATATTCAGTGTGTTTTTAGTTTCAGCGGCAATTGATGCAATTATTTTTTTTAAGGATTGCTTAAGATTTTTACGCTCATCATCCTTGAGTTGTAAATAGGCAGATAAAAATAAGCTTTCAGTTTCGTCTAAATTTAGTAACTCATTTGCTTTTTCTATAAGATTTTTTTTATTGTCTGCAAACATGTCTCCAGATCCATTGCGCAACCAAATTTCATTAATACTGAATGTGTTGCAAATATCATTTACTACTCTATCTGTAACTGAAATTCGAGCAGTTTCAATGCTAGTGAGGTTGGATCTACTAACTTTAATTTTAGTTGCAAACTCTGCTTGTGTTATATGCAGAATATCTTTACGTAGGTATTTTATACGTTGAAATATTTCCACGATAATTCACCTCATTTCTTATATAGTATCATAGCATTTTAACAAATGTGCGTCAATCACAAGGAGTATTTGACAAAAAGTTTGACAATCCCCATTTGTGAATATATAATGTGAGTAAATCCCATTATGGAATTCAAAAAACACAGTTAAACACTTTTTCGCATTTTAAATTAGGGAGGGCTGGTCTTGTATGAGTACACTGGATGATTCTTTGGAAATTGTTAAATTATTTCGTCAACTTCCTCAAACCGTACAGATATTATCTTTAGGCTGGGCTATTGCTCATTCTGGTATTCCTTTAGAAGAGTTGATTATAAAAAAAGAGCATAAGTTTCCAAAGCGTAAACAAAAAAAAACTGCATAGGGAAATCAATAAAAATTATAAATAAAAAATTATCTAAGTAAGAAGGTGAAATGATTGAACGTATATGCTAATGAATTTGCAAAAAGTACAGGTTATCCGTTAGCGACAGTAAAACGGCTATGTAAGGAAGGCGTTATACCGTATATTCCTAATGGACGCAAGTATCTTATAAACAAAGAGCGCGCATTACAATCGTTAGAAGAGTACAGTGCGCCTAGAGTTCAAGAAAAAAAGAAAGGAGATATGACAACAACTCCAAGAAAAAGAGCTTATAAAATAAATAACAATATTGAACAGAAAGGCTTTTTAGATGCACTACAATCGTTGTGTTCAAAAAATATATAAGGGCAAAAGAAAAAGCAGCCCTCTCCGCAAAAAGATAGCTGCTCATTCTCTCTACACCAACGTAAAAACAGTGGAAGTTTTAACACTATCCGTCCGTTTGTTTACGCCATGTCTATAGAGAATAATACCATTAAATAATGAAAAAATCAATAAATTAATATTATTATGGAGGATTAATTTATGAATGCAATTTTATCAAGTTTTTTAAAGGACTTGGATCGTCAAAGCAAATTTGATGTTGGAAAAATTCCTGAAACAGGGAGAAAACAAGCGTCTGGTAACTTTCAATCATCGATTGAGCCTATTGAAAGCATTGAGAAATCTTTGGAACGAGAATTTGGATCCAAACTACAGCCTGTAAAAAAGGAACCAATTCCATATAAGCCAGTATATCAATTCAAAAGAGAAAAAAATTTATGTTTATGATGATATCCGCAAGGCCATCCGAAGGATATCGGTGCAAGCCCGATGGGAGAGAGGCGACCTCTCCTGGCGCTCATGGATCCATAAAAGGAGGGAACATATTCAGTGAATTTAAAGTTGAATCGGAATGAAAGTATATTATCAGAATTAGAAATGGAACGGCATTCTATTCTGAAGGACTTCAAAAATAAAAAGATTTTATCGCATACTGCTTTAGAGAAGCTGCGAGATGTTAATGGGAAAATAAAAGCAGCTCGCAGAGGGCGACTGTGAAATATGGAGTTGTTGATGTGAACATATTAAAAAAATCAAAGGTAATAGTAAGAGCTTTAGGGATTTTATGGTATTAGGTGCAGCGTGTTTTTCCTTGTTTTTGGGGCTGACAGGTGTGGGGAGTTTTTCGAAAACGATGGGATTAAACCTATTGGTAGCATTTTTATTCTTTTTAGGGCTTATGAATAAAAATGAAATTAGACAAAGAGTTTTCATTGGGCTTGGAATTATTTTGGGATATTTAGGTGTGTATATAAGTTTTTAGATTAGTAGTAAGCGTGGATGGAAAACAAATTGTATTTAAGTGATTGACACAGCTTGCAGCCTATCACCTAATTGGTAGGTAGGTTGCCGGAAGTGCCAATAAAAATAAGGAGATGAGGTTGTTGAATACAGATAATAAAGAAAAATTAAAGGTTCGAATAAAAAAGCTGCTTGATCGAGCTGAAAGCAATTACGCTGCAGAAGCGGAATCAGCGCTGTTAAAAGCACAGAAGCTAATGGTAGAGCATGGGATAACCAATAAGGATTTAGAAAATACAGATGTGAAAAGTGTCGTTGAAATTAAAGCCTATCATTCGCAAGGAAGCTTGTGGCAAGGGAAAGTTGCATATGCGATCGCTTCGAATTTTCGTTGTAAATCCTATTGGGATTATGAATATCGCATAGGTAAACGGCAACGAGTAATGACCTTTATTGGTTTTGAAGAAGATGTTGCCATAGCGAAAGAAGCGTACTTATATGCAATAGCGCTAGTAAATAGGAATATACGGAAAATTCGCAAGCGATATCCCAGAGTGACAATAAAATATTTGAATACATATAAGAAGGGTTTTTTAGATGGGTTATATGCGAAATTTGAGGAGCATGTTAAGAAAAATGATTGGGGCTTAATACTGGTTACTCCGGCAGCAGTTACTGAATACTATGAAAAACTCGGCACTGTTCCTGCAAAGATAAGAAAACTTGTTGAAAGTAAAAATGAAAATGCATATCAGCAGGGATTTTTGGATGGCAAAGCATTTAAAGTGTATGAAGAAATTGTATAAATGGGAGTTGAAGATGATGAAAATTGAGGTTGGAGAAACTTATGGGAATAGAAAAGAGATTACCCGGACAATTATCAAGTTTGATGATCAGCGAAATTACTATATTTACAAGACCAATAGGAAAGGTTATGAAGGGAAAGTTTTAAGCTGCTGGTGTGCGACAATGGAACATTGGGCAAAAGAAAAAGTCAGTCAGAGCAACGGCGATTGTATCCGATCGATGGAGAATGATGATCTGGCAAAGGCTTTGGCCAAGCTTATATCTTCATATGTCGGTGAGGATGAACTTATCTCGATTCAGCCAATAAAAGAATGGTTGGATTTACACGCTGGTGAATCTCGGTCAACAATGAAAAAAGTTCAGGTGATTGATTGTGGTGAAAATTGATATTGCAATGCCTGCTATTTGTTATGAATGTAAATTAAATGTCCCAACAATGACAATGTTGGGGGACTTTAAAACCTATTGTGCATTTACTAAGGATTATACAGATAGCGAAAAAAAGAATGAAAATTGCCCGCTTAAACTGGCCTTTGTGAAAAATCAATTATAAAAGATAGGGAGGTGACATCATGAAAAGGAATTTACTGTGCGCATTATTAGCTGGATGCTTAGGCGTTATGCCGGTAGTAGGACATTCTCATGCGGATCGTATTGGTTATGAAGAAGCTTATACTACAGAGATTATCCATCTTTCCAAAACAGATCGTGTGCAAAGTCAGTTGGTTCCACGGATGTTTAATGAAGAGATATCCATTCTCTTAAATTGGATTTTTCCATTATAGGAAAAGGCGGGAGGGATTAAAAACAAAAGATTCGCAAGGCCATCCATAAGGATATCGGTGCAAGCCCGATGGGAGAGCGGCGACCTCTCCTGGCGCTCATGGATCCATAAAAAGGGGGATTTTAATGATACAGATACTTGAATTGTTTGGCGGAATTGGTAGCCCTAGAATAGCGCTTCGTGATATGGGGATTCTAGTTAAAGCAATTGATTATGTGGAAATCGATGAAAAAGCTGTGCGCTCATATAATGCTATATTTGCTACGGAGTGTAGTTATAAGACACAAAATGTATGTGGTTGGAACTTAAAGCCGGATATCATGATACATGGATCGCCTTGTCAGGATTTTTCAATTGCGGGGCATCAGAAAGGTGCTGATCAAGGCAGTGATACCCGATCCAGCTTGATGTGGGAGACACTACACATTATCGAGCAGATGGGAACATGGAAACCGAAAGTTGTTATCTGGGAAAATGTAAAAAATGTTCTTTCTAAGCATATGATTCATAATTTCGCCAAATACTTGGATGAAATGGGCCGTATGGGATATACAAATTCATTCAGTACCTTAAATGCTATGGATTTTGGCCTTCCGCAGAAAAGAGACCGTGTTTTTACGATATCCTGTCTCAAAGGAAAATCGTTTAATTTTAACAAGCTGGAGCATCGGCCAACACCACATATTAGCCGGTTTTTACAAGATAATATAGAGGTCGATGATAGTTATACCGTAAAAGTGCCCAGTATGGTTGCGGCCATTGGTAAAAAAAGCACTCCAAGGCGTGCTCCAATTATCGATTCATACTGCTACACGATTACAGAACGGCAGGATCGAGCGCCAAACAGTGGAGTGGTTGCGATCGGCAATGAGCAGTATAGATATCTTACAGAACTTGAGTGTTGGCGGCTTCAGGGATATTCTGATGATGATTTTTGGGCAGCAGCAGAAGTTAATACGAA
>Ga0065701_1040628_pt1 | contig 10511 bp, 6 predicted proteins | sample Biomet1_FD_59088 | JGI IMG/M metagenome (GOLD analysis project Ga0065701, IMG submission 59088) | Microbial communities from bioreactor (seeded with anoxic lake sediment) at LBNL, California, USA - Biofuel metagenome 1 version 3... | ecosystem: Engineered > Bioreactor > Anaerobic > Unclassified ...
TCTTATATCATTTGTTAGAAACCGAATTCAGATATTTATCTATTCCAGTCTTCAAGTAACTCCAATATCCATACTGTTTTACGTGTACAATATCAAACAGGAAATAACCATCTCCGGAATTTATACATGCATCAACGGTATTAGTAACTGCAGCACCAACATCCGTACCGGCAGGAACAGTCCAGTTACCAACATCTGGTCCTCCCGCAAATTTTGTATCACCCATTAAAAGAGCTTTAGCATTCTTGCAAAATCCCTGAACTTTCCATTCACCACTTCCATAAATTTGATCGGCTGATGCATAAGCACCAATCAGCATAAAATCAAAATGATCTGCATAACCATAATTTTTATAATCTGAAGTAGCCCATTGAGGGTATTTGGCAGATGTATCATATTTAGGACTTGCCCAATTCACTCCGGAATCATAATACGTAGAATACCAACCTCCGACATATACTCCAAACTGGATTTTAGAATTAACTGATTTTACTGTATTCCGAGCTTTTACTACAAAATCATGAATCGTTTTAGCCCTGAATTCGAGCCACTTCTTAAAATATTTTGGAAGAGTGGAAGGCAGAGAAGAACTACTAGTTCCCGGTAAAACAACATCTGATGGGAAATTAGAAACCGATTCACCTATATACTCTTCAAATTTTAGCTTTGTATAAGAAGAAAAGTCACTGTTGAGGTCGTTAAAACGACAACGATCCAAGAATATACCATCAAGATTATACTTAGCTAAATCATTCAATAAACTTAAAATGAAAGATTGCACTTCTTCATTGACAGGATTTAAAAATTTGGTTGCATATGAATCATCAGACACATCCATTATATTTGCCAATCCAGTTGCAAGATTAAGGGTGGTAGCCCAATCTTTTTTTGATGAATCACGATAAAGCAAGCCTTGAGGATCTCCAATTCCATAAAGATACCGGTTTCCTCCCACAAAAGTATTGATTGAGGCATGTACCTTTAATCCCAACTGATGACCTATATCTATAAATGCCTGAAGATAATCCCATGTTGCCGTACGTTCATAAAATTTATATTGATTGCCCTCCCATATATCTAACTTCTTTACTTGATCAACTGCACTCGTTTTAAAAAGTACATCACCCATTGTTGGACGGACATCAACCACAATATCAGTAAAACCTGTATCTTTTACTTTTGTAAGATCTCTTAAAATATTATCTTTACTATTAGCATAATCAGGAAAATTAGCAGCTGCATCAATCCAAATGTAACGAGGCTTAACAGAAGTATCTGATGTGCTGGTTGAATCTGGCCACTCCCATTCCGGGGTATCTTTCTTATTATCTGAACAAGAAAACAGAACGGGAAATACAAGAAAAAAAATCCATATCAAGCTAGTTGATGCTTTCAGTTTCATTTTATTTTATTTTAGAGAAATACCTGTAACTACTTTACGTTGGCTACCATCACTAGGAAGAATTGTTTGCTTACCATTTATTAACATACATGATGATCCACCACCATCCAGATTTATCGCATCTGTACAACCTAAGTTTTTCATAATCTTAGCCTCGTCAGCTAGCGTCAAACCAGCTACTCCCGGTGTCATATTACGACCTTCGCAGACAAAGAACAAAAGTTTTTTGTTGTTGATAGTACCTATTGCAGAGCGCGGGTTATTTATTTCAGGTCCAATGCCACTATCAGCATCAAAAAGTTCTTCAACAAAAGTATTTTTAATTTCGCCATTCTTAATTAAAACCGGGCCTCCACCAATAGCCAGTTGCGGCTGCCACTTAACTCCAGCAGTTGGATATGTTGCAGAAGGAGCCGCTTGAGGGGTTTCCCCGGATTTATTAGGCGAAGGAGAAGAATAGGCGTAAGTAGCATCGTTTGTTGTATAAACCCAATCAGCAGAAAAAGTTCCATCTTTCATTAAACCAAAAGCTGCACGGGTAGGATAATACAAAACCGTTCCATTACTTCGCCATTCAATTTGGTTATTAGGACAAAGAACCTGTCCCCCTCTGCATAAAAGACTCAATGAACTGCCGTCCCAGAAATAACCAGCATTCATAATTATAGATGCATTTTCTTCTTTATAAAAATCATCTGGGGTTTTATATCCTGATTTATCTCCAAGAACATTAAAAGTAGCCTTTGACATATCGGCAATAGCAATATAAGCAATAGCCTTTTTACCTTCTAATTGATCTGGCGATTTATATACCTGCAAATAATCTGGTAATGTTCCTAAGCTGCTAACTCTTGTCCATCCCAAAGCTAAAATATCCGTATTTGGATCTTTTATTGAGTCTGCGCCCCATGCCCATTCCGGTATTTCATCACCACTATTTCCACAAGATGAAAATAAGGGAAGGCTGCAAAATAGTATTATAAAAGAGATTAATATTGCTTTTTTCATATTATTATCGTAAATACAAGAATGAATAAAAGAATCTGCATTATTACCTAATTGCAGATTCTTTTATTTTAAAGTTTATTTATCAATACAGTCAAATTCATAACACCCTAAAACTCTGTTTGTATTATCAATATAATACAAATCAAGTTTATAACCGTCAGAAGATGGATATAATAAAACATCACCAGTTCTTGAGTCATCTGGTGCAGCCCCACCATCAAAAGATGTAACAGCCTGATTCTTGAATACTAAGGCAGAACTTTTATCTACGGCAGCATTGTTAAACATAGATGAGCTAGTTACATCATACAAATAAATACCTGATGGCATGCCCCACATAGGAAAATATGCTACACTATAAAGCACCATGTAACGAGCACTATTAAATTCTTTTACATCCAGAATGCCATTTCCCATTCCCCAACCACTACCATCACTTTGTCCGGTAAGATGAGAAACAGGAGTATTAGTTGTGCCATCAATGAAATAAACATTATCATTGCCACTATCATAATGTCCCAAATAATATCCATCAGTAATATTTGTGCTGCGATAAGCAAGCTTTGGAGTATTATCAATTCCTCCCCATGAGCTAACACCGCTTGCTGTAATAACTTCAGGTTGACCGGCAACACCACCGCTGACAATCCAACGGACAAAACTACTCGAGTTTTCACAAGTAGCAACAATAATTGCATTTTCATCTAAATTTCCTTGTATAGAAACTTTCTTTCCTATTGAATATCCTGAAATATTTGAATATGAAAGCAATAGTGTAGGAGAAGATGTAACAGACTTAGTTTTATAAACGTTAAAGCTTTCTCCATTATTGGCATGGTTACAAATTAGCATAGTACCGTATACATCACTAGCCACGCATCCATTAGCATTAGCTGATCCTAAATTAATACTTCCAAGCTGTTTACCTGTTACCTTATTCAAATAAATAGGAGTACTTCCATTACCATAATTAACAACTAAACTAGTTCCTATCACTGCCAATGAAGGAGCTGTAACCACAGATATTGAAGGAAAGCCTAGAGTTGAAACATCAAGGGCATAAAGTCCCACACCACTTCCTGAACGAAAACCGAATCCAATTTTAGCAGGAATTTGTTTCTGGACTGTATATGTTTTTTTCGACGTACCATTATGAGCTGTAACAGTAAACTGAACCGGATTATTGAGATTGATTGGCGTTACAGCCGGATCAGGAGAAATTGTTGCATGAGCAGACAAAGTATAATTAGCCAAACAAGAAGATATGTCGTCAACACTAATAATTGAAATAGTCTGTTTATCCTGATCTATAATCCCAGTCAAAGCCGGATCAATAAGAGAAAAAGCTAATATGCTACATGCATCAGACTTTGTCCTTTCTCCTTTGATATTAATAGTCCTTTTTACGCCATCAGGATCAGTCAAAGTAAAATAATTATCTTTTGTAAGATCAAGAATACCTAAAGCTGGTTCTATTTTATAATTATTAGCCAGATTGGCTTCAATTTTCATAGCAGACATATAATTTGTAGTCTCATTGTCACTACTTTCAGGATAGAACCAAGGAATTGGTATAACATATGTATCAGCAGATGCGTCACTAATTGTATACTCTACTGCTGTTTTTCCTGTATAATCACCAGTTGTAAACTTTGCAACAAGACGAGTTAAGCCCTGATTCTTTGATGAAGATAAGAGCTCGTCAATATTCTGACAACCTGATAATGCAACAAAAGATACAACAAGAAAATATAATATATTCTTTTTCATAATCATATTCAATTTTTAAGTTTTACCTCCATTCTGCATACTGTTGTATTGCAGAATTATTATTTAGTTCATCAGTAGGTAAAGGAATCTGATACATTTTAGTTGGGAAATTACGATCTTGCTTATCACAATCAACATATGTATATTTAAACGATCCATCTACATTTTTTTCAATTTTCAAACCATGCACACGAATACCTGTAAACGATTTATCAGCAAGTTTCCATCTCCTCATATCCCAGTAATAAAGTCCCTCATAAGCCAATTCGACTTTGCGTTCCTGACGAATAGCAGCCATTAGTGCATCACCACTTTTATCAGCATAAGGAAGTCCCACACGAGTACGGATTTCACGTACTGCAGTATTTGCATCAGCAGGATCGCTTAACTGATAACAAGCCTCAGCATAATTGAGTAAAACTTCAGCGTAACGGAATGCAATCCAAGGCTGAGTACTTGCTGTAAGAGTAGTAAAATCATGAGTTTCATCAACTAATTTTTTCAGATAATAACCAGTTGTTGTTCGTCCAGCAGGAACAGCATCATCTTTCCATGTACACCATCCATCTGTACCCCCTACATAAGGTTCAATGGTACGATTCTTCCATGTTGCACCATTATAGAGAACTGTAGCCTGAAATCTGGGTTCAAGACTAGCATATGGAGGTTCTTCTGAAGTTCCTGTCTGAGTATGCCAGGTTGACCAATCTGGAAATCCTCCTGTTGCCAATTCAAACGATTCAACCATTTCCTGTGTCGGTGTTCCATAACCCCCACTCATATCATTCCCTTTGTCACCCCCAGGAGCAAAATAATTATCAAAACTATGGGTAACCCCGCTTTTATCATAAGTATATTGAAATATTGCTTCTTTATTGTTGCTCTTAAAAGCATTAGCATAACTAGATTCCAAAGCATATCCCATTTTCATTACTTTTTCAGCTGCACTTTTAGCAATATCCCATCTTTCAGCATAAAGCATCGCCCTAGAAAGCAGGGCATAAGCAGTTCCACTAGTTAACCTGCCATTGGCTGTGGTTTTTACAGGGAGATATTTAGCAGCATATTCTAAATCCTGTTCTACAAAATCCCAACCTTCCTTTTCAGTACTTAAAGCTTTATTTGTTTGAATTTGAGTAAGATCTTCATCATAAATAATGACCTGCTTATAACGTTTTACCAGATCAAAGTATAGCAAACCACGAAAGAAACGCATTTCAGCCTCTAAACGATTTGTATCATCGTCACTGAATGTTCCATATTTTTTAAGATTAGAAATGCCTTCATTAACCCTACGAACATCCTCATAAACAGTTGACCAATTACCTAAGTAAACTGCTACGTAATTAGTTGTTAAAACACTACCTCCGTATGCCAGTTCATTAGGAATATACATATGAGCATTGTAAGTCATCGAACTATACTTAAATATATCAGTCAGACCTTCTGTTTTTCCTGCAGAGCATTGCCCGTCACTAAAATTTCCAAAATAATTAATATAAGAATAAAAATTATTAATTGCTAATTCAGCATATTCAACTTTACTCCACATTAGCTTATCTGAAACTTTATCTGTAGGAGTCATGTCCAGATATTCGTTACACGCGGTGAAACAGAGCGAAGATCCCAGCAATAATGCTATTATTATTTTTGTTTTCATAAGATTCATTTTTTAGATTAAAATGTTAGTGTTACACCTCCCATAAATGTTTTTTGCTGTGGATAATATCCATTATTTACTCCTGGAGACTCTGGGTCAATACCCTGTGGAAGTCCAGAAATAGTAAATATATTAGATCCCTGAATAAAGAGTCTCATATTTTCAGCTCCAATTTTTTTCACTAGATTCTGAGGGATAGTATAACCTATTTGTGCTGATTTCAAACGAATATATTTTCCGTCACGGAACCAGAAAGTTGAAGCCAGACCATTATCGCCACCATGACTTGCAGATCCTAAAGTTATTCTAGGAAAAGTACCATTCGGATTCTCAATACTATATGCATTCTGAACTAAAAAAAGTGGAGAATTTGCTCCTTCTTTAAAGGTTTGTGTCCAAATTGTATTGTCATCATAGCCATTATAGTAAGTTCCGGTTAAGGATACATCAAACAAAGCACCACCTGTAAATTGAGCATTCACATCGAAACCATTCCATTGAGCATTAAGGTTTACCCCAAACGTTAATTCCGGTGTATTACTTCGTCCAATTCGTCCACGATCCTGATTATCAATTTTACCATCACCATTTATATCCTTGTACTTAATATCACCGACATTAGGCCTACTTCCATACCATGCTGAATTATCAATTTCTTCCTCTGAACGGAATAACCCTTCTGCAGTCCATCCATAAGTTGCATTTACTCTGGTCCCTGTTACCCGTTGAATTTCAGGTGAATCAGCCACATCCGGATAACGTAGCCAACGGCTCTTTGCATAAGTGGCATTAGCATTAATACCATAATTGAATGGTTTTCCAGCAATCATAAACTTATTATGGTGCTTCAAAAGAATCTCAAAACCTTTTGCGTCTATTTTTCCGTAATTCGCATATGTAGCGTAATATCCTCCCATTGAAGGTGAATAGCCACTACTCATGCTCTGCAATATATCATAAGTGTAATTATAAAAGGCATCAAACTCCATTCCAAATAAGCCATTCCACATAGATAAATCAAATCCAACATTAGAAGAACGTGTTTTCTCCCATGTAAGATTTGGATTAGCAATGGCACTAGTATAAAGTGCATCTTGCAATTGTCCATTCAAGGATACTTTACTGCCATAACTATAAGTACTTAAAAAAGAATATTCAGGAACACCATTTGTACCAAGCAATCCTACAGAAGCACGGACTTTTAAGTCATCAATAAATGTAAGACTTGACATAAAATCTTCTTTCGAAATTCGCCATGCAAGAGATCCTGAAGGAAACAATCCCCAGCGTTTACTACTAACATTGCCAGCAAAAACATAAGAGCCATCATAACGTCCGGTTATTTCAGCTAAATATTTACTATCATAATCGTATTTCAAACGAAAAACATAACCTAATACGCGAGATGCACTGCTATATCCCCCAATAGGAGAATCATCTGCTGTGCCAAGACCTAATTCAGGCAACTCTGCAAAACTTAAATTCTTAGCATAAGCAGAAAGAGAGTTGGATTTATTGTCGCGTATTTCGACAAGTCCCATTAAATCAACATTGTGTTTATTAAATGAATTTACATAATTAATGCTTCCCTGACCTACTAACTGTTCAGAAGTATATTGCCCCTCGCCTAATGTTATATAAGATTTTGAGCGAGGATCTTGTGTGAGTGTGTAGCCTAATTTACTGGTTGAATCTGGTAGCTTAATTGCATAAACTTTATAGGGAGTATTTAAGTTTTTATTATAAGAAGTGCTATAGTCATAAGCTCCAGTCGCCTTTAGATTTAATCCTTTTACCCAAGGTACATCATATTGTAATGTGAAATTAGTCTGAATATCTGTGCTTCTTGTCTTTTTGTATCCCGACTCATAGATGGCAGCCAATGGACTTTGAGGCAGTCCAGTATTTCGTGAAGGAGTAGCTGTATAGTAGCCATTATATTTTTCAGGAAGGTATGGATGCATAGCAATAGCCTGATGAGCAATAGATAACCACCCTTGCTCACCCAAGTTTGAATCAGAATCTGTACCACCAGAAGCAAAACCAGGAGTGTGCCGACGTCCTACATATCCAGCTACTCCAAGAGTGACTTTCAAATCTTTTGCAATATTAGCATCAATGTTTGTACGCAAATTATAACGGCGATAGGTAAATTCATCAATATTACCAGATTGTCCCAAATATCCTAAAGAAGAAAAATACCTAATTTTATCCGTTCCTCCCTGAAAAGTTATACTATGCTTTTGATTGGTACCTGTTCCAAATACTTTATCAATGTAGTCAACATTATCCCATCCATCTGTAGGATCACCATTCAGCATTTTCGGAATATCATCTTGCGTAAATATAGGGCTGTATTGATCTTTACTAGTTATACTTCCACTTGCCAACTTATCCATCATATCTGCCATATTATAATAATATGCAAACTGTGGACCATTCATAAACTTAGGGAAATTAGCCTTCATTGAAACACCATACGATCCATCGTATGTGATTTTAGATTTTCCTTCTTTTCCTTTTTTAGTAGTTACAATAATAACACCACCGGCAGCTTTCAAACCATAAACAGCAGCCGCTGCACCATCTTTTAAAACAGAAATACTTTCAATATCATTAGGATCAACATCATTAATTGTACGTGGCATGCCATCTACAATATAAACAGCAGATGTTCTGGCTCCACGTATGGTAAGTGTTGCCTGATCAAGTCCGGGTTCTCCCGATTCTTGAACAGAAGCAATACCTGGTAAACGCCCACCCAACATACTAGATATATTTGTGGATGGTGATTTGAGCAATTCATCACCTTTAATCTGTGAAACTGAACCTGTTAGTGAAGACTTCTTTTGAGTACCATAACCTACCACAACTACTTCATCAATAGTTTTGGCATTATCTTTTAAAACAACATTTAAAGTTTTTCTTCCTTTTAAGGCAATCTCTTGTTTATCGTATCCGATAAAGGAAAACACCAAAGTAACATTTGTGTTGGGAACCTTAAGCATAAACTTTCCGTTAGTATCTGTAATAGTACCATTAGTAGTACCTTTAACTGCTACAGAAGCCCCTATCAATGGTTCATTCTGAGAGTCAGAAACAGTACCGGTAACGCTCACCTGAGCATGCATGCTCATAAAAAACAGTGAGCATATAAAAGAGGTAAATAACCTTCTTCTACACTTTACTTTTCTTTTCATATCAATCATTTTTTTAAGGTAAATAAAATACTCATTTTTTACTTTTGTTCAGATTAGATTTGTTCTTTCATATTTAAGATTAGTAGGAATGCTACTCTAATGATTCCAACACCTGCCAGCATTGGTACAATCCGCGAGGTACATGAAAACAGCCTTTCCATTTGCCACCTTTCAAAGGAAGAAGGACTTCACCACGGCGATTAAGGTATCCAAACCATTCCGGATAATCTGAATCTTTAAAATGCGACCATACATAATTGTGAATTTTCTCGAACCATTCAAGACATTCTTTTGACCCTGTCAGCTGATAGCCTTTCAGTAATGAAATCATTGTTTCAATATGCACCCACCAAAGCTTTTGATCCCACTCCAATTGCTGAGTAGGATATCCCAACCGGTCTTTATAATAGAAAATACCATCATATTCACTATCCCATCCATATTTAAGCATTGTGAGCGTGGTATCTTTAGCTTTTTCAATCAAATCAGGTCGATTCAGCCGCTTTCCTAAATCCATAATAAACCACATAGCCTCAATAGAATGGCCTGGATTAACCAATCTTCCATCAAAAGAATCGGACAGTTTGCCGTCCATCGTTACATTCTCAATAATAATTCCACCAAGTTCCGGACGATAAAAAACATCCATTACTTCATGTATACATGTTTCAATAGTTTTATTGAGAAAGTCCTTATCAAGTAAAGGTTCTATTTCCAAAGCCAGATTACATAGAATCATTGGAAGGGCAAAGTTCTTCAAATCACGAGTGCCCGGATATACCTTGTTCCATTTTCCTTTAGGATTATCCACTTTTGAAAGGATTATTTCAAATGTTTTCTTGGCTATATCTGCATACTCCTGGTTTCCTGTGGCAATACTGAGTTGACCAAAAGCCATTGTAGCAAATGTATACGAAAATATATTGTATGGTTCAATCAGAGGATTGCCTTGTCTATCGAGGGAGAAATACCAATTATAATTGCCATCGTGACCATATTTCTTTAAAAATTCGCCTCCTTGTATGGCACAATCCAACCATTCCTGTTTTTTTTCTACTTTATTATAAAGCATTGAAAACATCCACACTTCACGTCCCTGTAACCAGATAAATTTATCGGTATCAAAAACAGAGCCATCCCTGTTCAGGCATGTAAAATATCCACCAAACTCTTTATCTTGTGAGTTATCAAGCCAAAAAGGAAGAACATTGTTTAATAGTTCATCTTTGTATTGTTTTGCTAAACTTTTAAAATCCATAATATTGCTTTTTTAATGTTCTTTTATTAGTTATTTAAGATTATCTTTCACGTAACATTTAAAAATAGACCTAGTCCTTTATAATATATAGACTACTTCTTTATTAATTTAAGTGTAGGCTATATCATATTTAAGTGTAGACTTAAATAAAAATATATCTTTTTATAAACAATTACTTATCCCACATTTTTTCAATCTCCTCTAATGATTTTC
>Ga0065701_1013597_pt1 | contig 10454 bp, 7 predicted proteins | sample Biomet1_FD_59088 | JGI IMG/M metagenome (GOLD analysis project Ga0065701, IMG submission 59088) | Microbial communities from bioreactor (seeded with anoxic lake sediment) at LBNL, California, USA - Biofuel metagenome 1 version 3... | ecosystem: Engineered > Bioreactor > Anaerobic > Unclassified ...
CAGAACTTCCACGGCTAAATATATTTACTTATGATTTGGGCAAATTGCTTAGTCAGTTTGTTGATGAAGAGGTGGCTTTTAATTTCCATGAATTTTTCCGTGTTGATTCTGATAATCAGTTTATTCACAAACACGATGTGTGCTCGTTTCTCGACCTTATTACAAAAACAGACCACGAAAGTAACTATCCTTATTCCACTGAAGAGTACAGGAACAATTTCCGTCATTCTCTTTGGATGGTACCCGGTGTAAAAGAAGCACGTGCACTTAGTGCATTACTTCAGCAGCACAAAGTGTTTTCGCAATTTAGAATTGTGAATGTAGCAGGCGATGGCGGCGAAGAAGAAGCAAACTCAGAAGCATTGACCAAGGTAAATGCGGCCATTGGAGAAAATCCACACGAAACCTACACCATTACGCTTTCCTGTGGTCGACTTACAACGGGTGTATCGGTAAAAGCATGGACAGCTGTATTTATGCTTTCCGGCTCTTTCAATACTTCGGCTTCGGGTTATATGCAGACTATTTTCCGAGTACAAACGCCTGCCACTATCAACGGTCGAGTAAAAGAAGAATGTTTTGTGTTCGACTTTGCGCCCGACCGTACATTGAAAGTGATAGCCGAAACAGCCAAAATATCCGCTAAAGTTGGAAAAACTTCCAGTGACGATCGTAACACTATGGGCGAGTTCCTAAATTTCTGCCCCATTATTGCTGTACACGGTTCGCGTATGAACGAATACGATGTAAACGGTATGCTCGAACAACTGAAGAAAGTATATGTTGAACGTGTAGTGCGTAATGGTTTTGAGGATAGCTACCTCTATAATAACGACTCGTTAATGAAGCTCGATAACGTTGAACTCAAAGAGTTTGATGGGCTTAAAAAGATTATTGGAAGCACCAAAGCCATGCCTAAAAGTGGTGATATTGACATCAACAAGCAAGGTTTCAATGACGAAGAATATGAAGAACTTGAAGATGCGGAAAAAAAGAATCGCAAGAAGGAAGAACTCACTGAAGAGCAAAAGCGTCTGCTGAAAGAGAGAGAAGAAAAGCGAAAAAATAGAGATAGTGCGGTATCTATTCTTAGGGGCATATCCATACGTATGCCACTGCTTATTTACGGTGCCAATGTGAAAAATGAAGAAGAAATCACCATTGACAATTTTGCACAGCTAATCGACCCGCAATCGTGGGAAGAGTTTATGCCCAAAGGTGTTACCAAACAACTTTTCAATAGTTTTAAAAAATACTACGAACCCGACGTGTTTCGGGCTGCCGGAAAGCGCATTCGTGCTATGGCCCGGGCTGCCGATAGCCTAACGGTGGAAGAACGTATTGGACGTATTTCTGCAATATTTGGCACATTCCGTAATCCCGACAAAGAAACGGTTCTTACTCCCTGGCGTGTGGTAAATATGCACCTTGGCGACTGTTTAGGTGGCTATGTGTTTTATGATGAACATTTTGAAAACACAACTGAGCAGCCCCGATACGTGGAACAAGGCAGTGTAACCAAAGATGTTTTTTCCTCCGATGCCCGCATACTTGAAATCAATTCAAAGTCGGGTCTTTATCCGCTTTATATGGCTTACGGTATATACCGAACGCGCCTTGCTGCCGACGACCCAATGGGATTATATCCCAGCCCTACAATCGAACAGCAACATGCTGTGTGGGATAAAGTGGTAGCCGAAAATATCTTTGTGATTTGCAAAACTCCGATGGCTAAAAGCATTACCCTCCGTACATTGGTGGGCTTTCGTAAGGCAAAAGTGAATACACACTATTTCGAAGATCTTGTTAATCAAATTACTAACAAACCTGCACAGTTTATCGAAAAAGTGCAAAAAGGAAAAACTTATTGGAAATCAAACAACAACGACAATATGAAATTCAATGCAATAGTAGGAAATCCGCCTTATCAGATTATGGATGGAGGAAGCAAGGCAAGTGCAATTCCTGTATATCAGTATTTTGTTGAGATTGCAAAACGACTTCAACCAGATTTTTCTTCTATGATTATGCCGGCAAAATGGTATAATGGTGGTAGGGGATTAGATGATTTTCGCAAATCGATGCTAAACGATGACAGAATAAAAAAAATTGTAGACTTTGTGGACTCTAATGATTGTTTTGTGGGCGTTGATATAGCTGGTGGAATTTGTTATTTTTTATGGGATAAGGCATATTCAGGAAAATGTTCTGTTGTAACATATAGTAATGGAAAGCGAAGAAAAAATGAGAGGCACTTAAATGAACATAAAACTTTTTTTCGTAATCATGAGGCAATTTCAATTATTGAAAAGATCACGAAGGATAAAGAATCAAGTTATTTAGCGCCTCTCGTAAGTTCACAAAAACCATTTGGTCTTAGAACCTATGTAAAACCGAAAGATACTGGAGATTTAATTCTGAGATATAGCGGAGGTAAAGGCTCTTTTGACAAAACCGATGTTATTTCAGGAAAAGAATGGATTGACAAGTGGAAAGTTATAACTTCATATCTGACTTATGACCATGCTGGCAGGGCAGATAAAGAAGGAAAAAAGCGTATTATCTCCACTTTAGAAGTATTAAAACCGAATGAAGTATGTACAGAAACTTATATAGTAGTTTGTACTTTCGACAATGAAATAGAAGCAAACAATCTTTATTCATATATGAAAACTAAGTTTGTTCGATTTCTTATCAGTGAATTGACATCAACACAACACTTGTCAAAAGACAAATTTGAATTTGTTCCCCTTCAAGACTTCACATCGTCTTCGGATATAGATTGGAGCAAGCCGGTAGCCGATATTGACAGCCAACTATATTCAAAATACGGACTGTCAGAGGAAGAAATTACCTTTATAGAAAGTATGATAAAACCAATGGAGTAAACAATATAAGTGTTGTATGACTTATTAATAATTTAAGTACTAGCATATCAATGTCAAAAATAAAAATAATGGTTGGCTCTACCGTATATGGGTTTGAAGATCAACTCTCTGCTATCGTAGCTCAACTGGTTACAATGGGTTATGAAGTTCTTAACTCTCATACGGGAAGAATTAAGGTCGATCCAACTCTTTCCAATCTGGATAATTGTCTGAATGCTGTTAAGGAGTGCGACTTATTTTTAGGTATTATCCGCCCGTATTATGGCACAGGTAATATTGGTGAGTTGAATATAACTTTCGAAGAAATCAAGAAAGCAATTGAACTTGAAAAACCCTATTGGTTTTTAGTTCACCGTGATGTGGTTTTTGCACGGCAACTATTTAAGAAGATGAAACCTAAAGAGAGCGGAAAAAATCTATTTGATGTTGTTGAGGTTGTAAAGAATCCTCAGTTTGACCCTCGTTGTCTAGATGTTTATGATTATGTGATCAAAAACCATGTTCCAGTAGAATTACGTAATGGTAATTGGGCACAGGAGTTTTATCGACTTGATGAAATGATGACCTATATTAATACACAATTTTCAGAAAAAGAATTTGTAGCAAAAATTATAAAGAAAAAGGAGGCTGACAATGGACAATAATAGCTTTATTATAGATAATCTTTTGCAGCAAGCAGAGAACAACAGAATAGCGTTAAAAGCTACTGCAGAATTAGATACAATAGCCAAAGAAATAACCGCCTTTATTAATACCAAAGGAGGAGATTTGATATTGGGCGTTGATGACAACAAAAATATTATTGGTGTTGAAAACGCTCAGCAATATGCAATAGATATTAAAGCTTACTTAGCTGAAAATATTGTTCCTATAGCTCCAATTTCAGTATTACTAATATCTTACAAGAAAAAAGAACTGATTCTTATTAGTGTTTGGGAGGGAGCCAAAAAGCCATATTCATTTAAACAGGTAATTTACAATCGTGTTGGCCCAAATGTTGTTGTTGCCAAAAATACTGAAATCGTAAGTTTGATTGAAAATCGCAAAAAAGCAGATTTTAATTGGGAGCGTATGCCTGTTCTTGGAGCAGAGTTTGAGGATTTAGATAATTACGAAATTCAACGTACGATAGAGCAGATTGAAAAGAGAGATCCTAAACGTACTTTTACCGATGAAGAAGACTTTTTGATTCAACAAGGGCTTATACTTAATGGTAATATTACTAATGCTTGCATTGTTCTTTTTGGTAAAAATCCAACACGTTTTATACCACAATCCAGAATCCGCTTAACTGTTTATCCCGAAAAGAGTGTTACAAATACATTTTTAGAGGATCGTTTCTTTGATGGAAATATTTTCAGTAATATTTCTTCAGTGTTTACATACTTAGATACTCTATATGCTAAAACAATAAAAATAGAGGGTATTTACAGAACTGAAAAGAGAAATTATCCTGAGATAGCTTTTCGTGAAGGTATTTTGAATGCAATTGTTCACCGTGACTATAATTCAGCCAATGGATTTTTGAGAATCTCTATTTTTTCTGATAGAACAGAAATAAGTAATTTTGGAAGTTTACCCGAAGGTATTACTGTTGCTGACTTAAAGAAAGAGCACCCCTCAATTTTGAGAAATCCGGATATTGCAAACATTTGCTTTACCCGTCAATACATCGAAATGGTAGGCAGTGGTATTATTCGAATTTTATCGGAATGCAGGAAACATGGATTCAAAACTCCGAAATGGTCTGATAGAAACAATATCCTTTTACTTACTTTTCCAGGTGTTACATACCTTAAAAATGAGGGTGTAAATGAGGGTATAAATGAGGGCGTAAATATAAATATTGAGGGTGTAAATGAGGGCACAAAAAAGATATTGGAAAGGATACTTTCCTATATCAATAAGAATCCAATGGTAAAGACATCAGATATTGAAGGCCTTATCAATAGAAGTAATGCTACCACAGAGCGATATTTAAAAATTCTCAGGGAAAACAATTACATCGAATATGTTGGCGCTAATAAAACAGGAGGGTATAAAATATCAAGCAGAGAATAGATATTTGGTATAAATTCATTTACCCTTTTCTTGTATTATAATGTAAATGAGTACTAAAACTCATCATCTTATCGCTTTTTTTCGTACCTTTGCGCCCGAAATTGATAGGTAATTAAAACAATTAATATTATGAGCAAGAAAGCCCTTTTAATGATTCTTGACGGATGGGGTATTGGTAACCATTCAAAAGCAGACGTGATTTTTAATACTCCCACTCCTTACTGGGATTATTTAGTAAAAACTTACCCTAACTCTCAGCTTCAGGCTAGTGGAGAGAACGTTGGTTTGCCTGACGGACAAATGGGTAACTCTGAAGTAGGACACTTGAATATTGGTGCCGGACGTGTTGTTTACCAGGATTTGGTAAAGATCAATAAGGCTTGCCGTGAAAATACAATCATGCAGAATCCTGAAGTGGTTGCTGCTTTCACTTATGCAAAAGAAAATGGTAAGTCTGTTCACCTGATGGGGCTTACTTCTGACGGTGGTGTGCACAGTTCTCTTGATCACCTGTTCAAACTGACTGAAATAGCGAAGGAATATGCTATTGAAAATACATTTATCCACTGCTTTATGGATGGTCGTGATACTGACCCTAAGAGTGGTAAAGGTTTCATTGAACAACTGGATGCTCAGTGCAAGAAGACTTCTGCTAAGATTGCTACAATCATTGGCCGTTATTATGCAATGGACCGTGACAAACGTTGGGAACGTGTGAAAGAGGCTTATGATCTTCTTGTGAATGCCACAGGAAAGAAAGCTGATTGCATGGTTACCGCTATGCAGGAATCTTATGATGCTGATGTTACTGACGAATTCATCAAACCTATTGTAAATGCTGGCGTTGACGGAAGAATAAAGGAAGGTGATGTAGTTATCTTCTTCAACTACCGTAATGACCGTGCTAAGGAACTTACTGTTGTTCTTACTCAGCAGGATATGCCTGAAGCTGGAATGAAAACTGTACCTGGATTGCAATATTACTGCATGACTCCGTATGATTCTTCTTTCAAGGGTGTTCATATCTTGTTCGATAAGGATAATGTTCAGAATACATTGGGCGAATATCTTTCTTCTCAGAAGAAGACACAGCTTCACATCGCTGAAACAGAAAAGTATGCTCACGTAACTTTCTTCTTCAACGGTGGACGCGAAACTCCATTTGATGGTGAAGAGCGTGTATTGATCAACTCTCCGAAAGTGGCTACTTACGACTTGAAACCGGAAATGAGCGCTTACGAAGTGAAAGATGCTTTGGTTGCTGAAATTAACAAGAATAAATTCGATTTTATCGTTGTTAACTACGCTAACGGCGATATGGTAGGTCACACTGGTGTTTACGAAGCTATCGAGAAAGCTGTAAAGGCTGTTGATGCTTGCGTGAAAGAAACTATTGAAGCTGCCAAGGCTAACGGCTACGAAGCTATTATCATTGCCGATCATGGTAATGCTGATAACGCTATCAACGAAGATGGCTCTGTAAATACTGCTCACTCTTTGAATCCTGTTCCATGTATTTATGTTACAGAGAACAAAGATGGACAAGTAACTGATGGTCGTTTGGCTGATGTTGCTCCAACTATCCTGAAAATTATGGGACTGGAAGCTCCAAAAGAAATGACAGGTAGCGTACTTATTAAATAATATACAAATGATTCAAATAGACGATACCATCATCAGTCTGGATGTTTTTAAGGAGAAATTCCTTTGCAACCTTGATGCCTGTAAGGGTGAATGTTGCATAGAAGGAGATGCTGGTGCGCCATTGGAAGAGTCAGAAGTGGAACAATTAAAGAAGGTCCTTCCGGTTATCTGGGAGGACCTTTCTCCTGAAGCACAGGCTATAATTGAGAAGCAGGGTGTTTGCTACAAGGATGAAGATGGTGACCTTGTTACTTCCATTGTTAACGGTAAAGATTGTGTCTTTACCTGTTATAATGAGAAGGGGTGTTGCTATTGTGCCATAGAAAAGGCTTACCGTGACGGAAAGGTGGATTTTTATAAGCCTGTTTCCTGTCATCTTTATCCTATTCGTGTGCAAAACTATCCTGAGTTCAAGGCTGTGAATTACCATCGCTGGGATGTATGCAAGGCTGCGGTTCTTTTGGGACAAAAAGAGAATCTTCCGGTCTATAAATTCCTGAAGGAACCTCTTATTCGTAAATTCGGTGAAGAGTGGTACACAGAACTTGAAATTGCTGCTGAAGAGCTTAAGGAGCGTGGACTAATCTGATAAAATAATTATTGCTTATGAAAACGGCTATTATCTATCTTTCAAAATATGGTACTACAAAGAAGGTGGCCGGAATGATAGGGGCTCGTTTGACTGATGATGAGGTTACATTGATTGATTTGAACAAAAATCAGTCGCCCGACCTTTCTTTTTATGACCGCATTATAGTGGGAAGTGGTGTTTACACCGGTTCTGCTAAAAAGAAATTCAGGGAGTTCCTGACAGTCAATCACGTTTCTTTATTCGCGATCAGAGAAATAGGTCTTTTTCTCTGCGGAATGGAACCCGATTCTGTGAAGCAGCAGGAGGAAATAGATCGTTCGTTCCCGGAAGAACTTCTTCGTCATTCAAAAGTAAGAGGTTTTATGGGTGGTGAGCTTTTGATCGAAGAGATGAATTTTATAGATCGCTTTATTGTTAAGAAGCTTATGAAAACTACTGCCTCTGTCTCAAATATAAATGAGCAGGCTATTGATCTCTTTATTGAGAAGATGCAAAGTTGATAATGAATCCTATATAAACAAAATAGGCTATCCTAATTAGGGTAGCCTATTTTTGTTAGTATGATGGGCGATAATTATGCGTCAATATTAGCATAAGTTGCGTTGTCTTCAATAAACTCTCTACGAGGACCTACATCTTCACCCATTAGCATAGAGAAAATATAGTCGGCTTCAGCCGCATTCTCAATATTAACCTGACGTAAGGTACGGTTATCAGGATCCATTGTTGTATCCCAAAGCTGTTGGGCGTTCATTTCTCCCAAACCTTTGTATCGTTGAGTGTGAATAGCATTTTCAGAACCACCACCGTAAGTTTGAATAAAGCGTTGGCGTTGGTCTTCTGTCCAGCAATATTCTTCAGTCTTACCCTTCTTACACAAGTATAATGGTGGGTTGGCGATATAAAGATATCCGTTCTGGATGATCTGTGGCATAAAGCGGAAGAAGAATGTCATGATAAGGGTGTCGATGTGAGAGCCATCGACGTCGGCATCGGTCATGATGATAATCTTCTTATAACGTAGCTTTTCAATGTTAGCTTCCTGAGTGTCATCTTCTGTCCCGATAGTTACACCTAATGCAGTGTATATATTGCGGATTTCTTCACTTTCGTAAGCTTTATGACGCATTGCTTTCTCCACGTTCAGAATCTTGCCACGAAGCGGCAGAATAGCCTGAAATGCACGGTTACGGCCTTGCTTAGCTGTACCACCCGCAGAATCACCCTCGACAAGGAAAATCTCACATTTGTCAGGGTCTTTATCAGAGCAGTCGGCCAGTTTACCTGGAAGTCCGCCACCAGACATTGGTGATTTGCGTTGAACCATTTCACGAGCTTTGCGGGCTGCGTGACGTGCTGTAGCAGCAAGGATAACCTTGTCTACAATCATCTTGGCTTCTTTAGGGTGTTCTTCAAGGTAATAATTAAGGGCTTCACCTACAGCCTGATCTACAGCTCCCATAACTTCGTTGTTACCCAACTTCGTTTTGGTCTGACCTTCGAACTGTGGTTCAGAAACCTTGATAGATATTACGGCTGTTAATCCTTCACGGAAATCATCACCAGAGATCTCAACTTTAAGCTTCTCAAGCAATTTTGAGTCTTCAGCGTATTTCTTCAGCGTACGAGTCAGTGCACGACGGAAACCGGCCAGGTGAGTACCACCCTCTATTGTATTAATGTTATTTACGTATGAGTGAATATTCTCTGTGTATGAAGTGTTATAAACTATAGCAACTTCAACAGGAATACCTTGCTTTTCTGTGTTGATGTAAATTACATCATTGATTAATCTTTCACGTGATGAATCTACAAATCTAACAAATTCCTTTAATCCATCCTGAGAATGAAAAATTTCACTCTTAAAGTTTCCATCTTCATTTTCTACACGGCGGTCGGTTAAAGAGATGGTAAGTCCGGCATTCAGGTATGCGAGCTCGCGCATACGGGTTGCCAGGATATCATATTTGTATTCTGTTACAGTAAAGATTGAACCGTCCGGATGGAAAGTTACCCGTGTTCCTGTTTTATCTGTTGTGCCAATAACCTTAACGGTCTCTTTAGGAATACCACAAGAGTATTCTTGCTGATATAATTCTCCACCTCGGGCAACCTGAGCGACCAGCAATGTAGAAAGAGCATTCACACAAGATACACCAACACCGTGCAAACCTCCGGATACTTTATAAGATCCTTTGTCGAATTTACCACCGGCATGAAGTACAGTCATTACAACCTCAAGTGCTGATTTTTGTTCTTTTTCGTGAAAGTCAACTGGAATACCACGGCCATTATCCTGTACTGTAATAGAGTTGTCTTCATTAATGCTAACTTCTATGTGGTCACAATAGCCGGCCAATGCTTCGTCAATTGAGTTGTCAACAACCTCGTATACCAGATGGTGCAGGCCCTTAATACCTGTGTCTCCAATGTACATCGCAGGGCGTTTTCTTACTGCTTCCAATCCCTCGAGAACTTGGATACTGTCCGCAGAATACATTGAATCGTTATTCGCTATTTGTTCTTCAGTCATATTTAATCTGTAATTATTTAAACAAAGCAAATATAGTGAATTTAATTGGTTTAAATCACTTTAATTAGCCTAATTTTCACGCTATTAGGCATTTTTATTTGCTTGAATATGATAGGTGTATAAACACAAAAGGCCGGATTGAATAATCCAGCCTAAATATATTAAGAATTTAAATTCTAATTGTGTGTATTAAGCAAGCTTGTTGATGTACAACGCCAATTTTGACTTCAAGTTGCTAGCTTTTTTCTTATGGATGATATTAGTTTTAGCTAATTTATCCAACATTTTAGTAACACTAGGATACATTGCAGCAGCTTCTTCTTTACTTGAAGTTGAACGAAGTTTTCTAACAGCATTTCTCATAGTTTTACTATAATATCTGTTGTGAAGTCTTCTTGTCTCAGCTTGTCTGATTCTTTTGATTGATGATTTGTGATTTGCCATTTTCGACTAATCTTTAAAATTTCTTTGATTTATATTTTTAACTTTGTAGCCCGTGGGGGAATCGAACCCCCCTTTCTAGAATGAAAATCTAACGTCCTAACCGATAGACGAACGGGCCATTGTGGTTTCTTTTGTTTTTGCAACCGCTTTATTTCCTGATTGCGGGTGCAAATATAGAGGGTATTTTTGAATTGACCAAATATTCTTGAAAAAAAGTTTTGGTGATTTATTCTTTTTATTCCGATTTGTGTATTTAAATATTTGATAATCAGTAAAATAATAAGCTAAATTT
>Ga0065701_1008211_pt1 | contig 10419 bp, 10 predicted proteins | sample Biomet1_FD_59088 | JGI IMG/M metagenome (GOLD analysis project Ga0065701, IMG submission 59088) | Microbial communities from bioreactor (seeded with anoxic lake sediment) at LBNL, California, USA - Biofuel metagenome 1 version 3... | ecosystem: Engineered > Bioreactor > Anaerobic > Unclassified ...
AAATTGTGGTATAACTGTACAGATTTCATTTTACTGGTTTTTGAAAGTAGTGTCAAGCTAAGAAACATCTATTCTCACGGCAACTCCGACCCGTCGACAAAAAAAGGGAAAATCCTGCCCAGCCCTCGCTTGTTTTCAGGAAAATAATTCCTGAAATTCCTATAAAAAAAGGCCCGTCCACCAGACAGGCCTCCCCTTTAATCTATTTGCGCATCGGTTTGAAATTCTTCTATTGCCTGCCGGGCCGGTCCCATCGCGAAACCTTTGCCGTAAAGGTATTGCATGAGTTTTGCCGCCGGCACCGATGCCTTGAACTTAAGCTGCAGATTTCGCAAGGCTGCCCCCCGCTCACGCTCTTCGGTGCTCGTTGGGATACATGAGCGCACCAAATCGTCCGAAAAGCCTTTATTCATCAGTTTATAACAGATGTACTTCACGCTGTAGTGGCTCTCCTCAAGATAACGCTGAAACTGCCGCTGGCAAAGATCTTCATCATTGAGATAGCCACGCTCCGTCAAGCGCCCAATCGCCTGTTCAATCTCTTCCGGATCGTATGCGCGTTGCTTGAGCTTATCGGTGAGCTTCTTCGTGCTGTGTGCCTGTCGCGCCAAGAGATCCACGGCCTGCACCAAGGCTGTTTTCTTACTTTTCGGCTGGCGTGTCGACGGTTGCCGCTGCTGCTTCATCTGCATCTACCTCTTCCGGTTTAGCGGTCACGATCAGCGTGGCGCGAATCTTGCCTTCAATTTCAGCACAAACATCCTTGTTCTGCTTGAGGAATTCCTTTACGTTCTCGCGCCCTTGCCCCAGGCGAGTGCCGGCATAGGAATACCATGCGCCACTTTTGTCGAGAATATCTAAATCCGTACCGATATCGACAATGCTGCCTTCGCGTGAAATGCCTTCCCCATACATGATATCAAATTCCGCCTGGCGAAACGGCGGCGCTACCTTGTTTTTTACAACCTTAATGCGCGTGCGGTTGCCGACAATGTCATTGCCCTGCTTCAGCGTATCAATTTTACGCACATCGAGGCGAATCGTGGAATAAAATTTCAGGGCCCGCCCGCCGGTAGTCGTTTCCGGGCTGCCGAACATCACACCAACCTTTTCGCGGATCTGGTTGATGAAAATCGCCGTCGTCTTCGACTTGCTGATAACGCCTGTGAGTTTGCGCATGGCCTGCGACATCAAGCGGGCCTGCAACCCCACATGGGAATCGCCCATGTCGCCTTCGATTTCCGCCTTCGGCACGAGCGCTGCCACGGAATCGACAACCACAACATCAATGGCCCCGCTGCGAACTAAGGCATCCGCAATCTCCAACGCCTGCTCACCGTTATCCGGCTGTGAAATCAACAAATTATCGATATCCACGCCAAGCTTCTTGGCATACGATGGATCCAGCGCATGTTCCGCATCGATAAAGGCCGCAATTCCGCCAGCCTTTTGTGCTTCCGCCACGACATGCAGGGCAACCGTGGTCTTCCCGGAAGATTCCGGACCGTAGATTTCGACGATACGACCTCGCGGCACACCACCAACCCCCAAAGCAATATCAAGCGGCAAGTTTCCCGTCGGAATCACCTCGATGTTCATGTTTACCGCGGCTTCGCCGAGCTTCATAATCGAGCCCTTGCCAAAATCCTTTTCAATCTGCTTCAGTGCATTTTCCAACGCCTGCATTTTATCCATATTTACGTCCTCGCCCCTTCCTTTATCTGCTATAAATTATACAAAACATTCGTTCTAAAAGTCAAGTCCCAGCATGCCTAAATTCCCTTGCCAAAACCGCAATCCGGGTAATGGCAGACCTCACAGGCAAGACATAATCCGCCATTTCCTAAACCAGTCAGATCACTTTTTTTGATTCTGTCTCCAGCCGCGAGACGCGGTAAAACTAAATCAAAAACCGTCGTCCGCGCATACATCACGCATCCCGGCAGCCCGATGATCGGCACACGCCCCTGATAATAGGCCAACAGGAACATTGCGCCCGGCAATACCGGGACGCCATAGGTTATCAGTTCAGCTCCAGTCGCTTTAATCGCTGCCGGTGTCATATCATCCGGGTCAACGCTCATTCCGCCCGTGCAGACGATCATGTCCATTCCTTTCGCCAGCAGCTCTTTGATCGCTTCCGTGATGTCTTCCTGCTCGTCCTTGACAATGCGGTGGGCTGCCATCGTCAGCCCAAACGCCGCTAATTTTTCAAAGATCACCGGCGTAAATGTATCCTCAATCCGATGATGAAAGACTTCATTGCCTGTTGTCACAACGCCGATTTTCCCCTTTTTATATGGCAATACCTGCAAGATAGGTTCTCTGCCGGCAATCATCTGGGCGGCTTTCATTTTCTTTACTGCAATTACCAGCGGAATGACGCGGGTGCCGACCAGTTTGTCCCCCGCTTTCACCGGCGCATTATTATGACGTGTCGCAATAATGATCTCGTCGAGTTCATTGATCGCATTCAACCGTTCTATATCAACCTTCAATACCCCGTCACAAGTCGCTTTTAATTCAATTTTACCCTCTTTGACCTTTGACGGTTCCATGTATTCGTTCTGGCAAATCTGCCGTAATAATTCTGCCGCCTCATTTTCGTGCAGCATATCCGGATTTTTTTCCCAGACATACAGATGGTCTTTTCCCAAAGAAAGCAATATCGGTATATCCTTTTTTTCAATGATATGCCCCTTTCGAAAGCGGGCCTCTTTCGTGACGCCTTTGATAATCTGTGTAATATCGTGGCAGAGCACCTGCCCCACCGCATCGGCTGTATGAATGATTTTCATGCTGCTTCTCCTTCTCTAATGCCCCATACAGAATTGCATTTGCAACCTACAATAAATAGCAGCCCGCAACCTTTTAAAATCTGCTGCTATTATATTAGGCAAATCCGTTTTATTGCAAAAGAATAAACTAGAGACCCATCCTTTGCAGGAATAAATCTCTAGTTTATCTAGGCAAGGCAATTCCCGTCGGTTCTTACGCAGACCGCAATTGCCAGCATTATGCTATTGTTTTTTATCGGTGATTGGTTGACCGGCTGTGGATCAACGTCCCTTTTTAGCCGGTTCTACACTAATCTTATAGCCTTTTACCGTATTGCGGTGCATTACGGCGAGAACGCGCTCTGCGACTTCTTCCGGCACTTCAACAAAGGTAAAGCGATCATAAATATTGATGACACCAATGATGTTCCCCGGGATATCCGCTTCGCTGGCAAATGCCCGCACGATATCTTCCGGGCGAATCTTCTGGCTGCGGCCGATGTTCAGGAACAAACGGACCATCCCCGGCGCTCCGCCAGTATTTTCAAAACGGCCGACTAAAGATTCTCCATCTGCCGCTTCATCTTTTTCCTTGAAGCCTTCTACGGAAAGCTTCAGTGCTGCTGCCGCTACATCGACGAGATCATAATCCCCTTCAGCTGCAACATCCGAAACGATCGTATGGTATTCATCGAATTTGTTGTTGCTGAGCATCTTGATCAGACGCTCTTTAATGATTTCGCGCTGACGATCCAGGATATCAGCCGAAGAAGGCAACTGACGGCGGACAATCTTCGTCTTCGTCAAGCGTTCAATCGACTTGAGCTGACGGTATTCGCGCGGATCGATAAAGGTAATGGCCACGCCTGTCTTACCGGCACGGCCGGTACGGCCGATACGGTGGACATAAGATTCATTGTCCTGCGGAATGTCATAATTGATGACATGGGTGATGTCGTCGACATCAATCCCGCGGGCAGCCACATCCGTCGCGATGAGTATTTCCAGCTTGCCTTCACGGAATTTCTTCATGACGCGGTCGCGCTGTGACTGGCTCAAATCGCCATGCAGTCCGCCAGCTGTATAGCCGCGAGCCTGCAACGAGGACACAAGATCGTCCACGCCTTTTTTCGTGCGGCAAAAGATGATGAGCTTCCCTGTTTCTTCAATATCAAGTACACGGCATAAGCCTTCAAATTTTTCTCTGGTTTCATAATAAACCTGATCGATCAATGGTACGGTCAGATTTTCCCGACTGATGGTAACTTTTTTCGGGTTTTTCATATAGCGGTTCGACAGCTTAGCGATCGGCCCCGGCATTGTCGCGGAGAAGAGCAGCGTCTGACGGTCCTCTGCCGTGATATTTGACATGATCGATTCGATATCGTCAATGAAACCCATATCCAGCATTTCATCGGCTTCATCAAGAATCAATGTCTTGACATCGCCGAGTTTGATCGTACCACGGCGAATGTGGTCGAGCAATCGACCCGGTGTACCGACAACGATCTGCACGCCATTGCGCAGCGCCCGAATCTGACGGTCAATCGCCTGGCCACCGTAAATCGGCAAGGTTTTAACGCGTTTGTACTTACCAATTTTATTGAATTCTTCCGCGCTCTGGATAGCCAGTTCGCGGGTCGGCGTCAAAACGAGCGCCTGAATATGACGGCTGCTGTCTTCTATCTTTTCTATAGTCGGAATGCCGAAAGCCGCTGTTTTTCCTGTACCAGTCTGAGCCTGACCAATGACATCATGGCCTTCCATCACGAGCGGAATCGTCTGGCTCTGGATCGGTGACGGTTCTTCAAACCCCATATCGCTGACTGCGCTGAGCAGTTTTTTACTTAATTGAATATCCCCAAATGCTGTTAAATCTTTTTTCAAATTATATTTCCTCCTGATTTTTTATAACTTCTCGATATAATGCCTTACCATATCGAGAGCAGTTTGCGTTGTTTTATATTTTATTTCCTTGCGTCTGCCACTGAAGACATTTTTTTTGACCACAGTGCCGTTTCTCCCGGTCACTGCTATATAGACCAGGCCAACTGGTTTTTCCATTGTGCCGCCATCCGGGCCGGCAATGCCGGTTACACCAACCCCAATATCCGTGCCGATTTTGAGGGCAGCGCCTTCTGCCATAGCCTTGGCTACGTCTTCACAGACAGCTCCTTGTGCCTGCAAAAGCTCCCTCGAAACACCGAGTTCATTGCTTTTCACTTCATTTGTATAGGACACGATCGAACCCATGACGTACGCTGAGCTGCCTGGTACATCGGTCAGCCGGCTTGTCAGGAATCCTCCCGTACAGGATTCAGCGCAGGCAATCGTCAGATGCTTGCAGCGCAGCATTTCACCAACAATAGTTTCCATGTCCGCATCATCTACTGCATAAATATACTTATCGATGCGGGCGCGGATTTCTCTTTCCATATCGGCGATGAGCGCTTCTGCTTCCTGTTTACTTTTGGCTTTAGCTGTAATGCGGATAATGACGCCGCTGGGCCGAACAAGCAAAGCCAAGGTAGGATTTGTCTGCGCCAAAACCAAATCCCGAATACTCGTTTCCAAAGAAGATTCCCCTATGCCGAAAGTAGCGAGAACCCGGGATACGATCACGGCGTCAAAACCGTATGTTTCTTCCAAAAACGGTTTCAGGCTCCGCTGAAACATATCCTTCATTTCCGCTGGCGGCCCCGGCAGGTTGATCAACAGCTTCCCGTTTGCTTCCAGCACAACCCCAGGGGCAGTTCCAGCATGATTTTCGAAGACTTCGGCGCCTTCCGGAATCATGGCCTGGCGGATGTTATTGTCCGTCATAGCCCGCTGCACTCGCAAAAAATGTGCTTTGATCCGCGCCAGGCTTGCCTCATGCAATTGCAGTTTACGGTCAAGAACCTCCGCGCACACTTCTTTTGTTATATCCCCCAGAGTTGGACCAAGCCCCCCGGTGGTGATGACAATATCGGCCCGGGAAAGTGCCTGCCGGATTACCGACCCCATGCGCTTTCTGTTGTCACCGACAGTTGTCTGATACAGGACATCAAAGCCAATCGCATTGAGTTCACTTGCCATATAAGCGGCATTTGTATTTATAATCTGACCGAGCAACAATTCGCTGCCGGTAGTCACTATTTCTACAACCATGTATAAGCCCCCTGACCCAAAAGAACGTTCATCCCTGGCACTGCCTATTTCAGTTTTTCACCAACAACATCGTAGGTAAAACCCTGCACGATTTTCACTTGAATGATATCGCCCGGCTTGCTGTCACTATCATTTTCCACGTAAATCTGCCCATCGACTTCCGGGGCTTCCCTGTAGGAGCGGCCGTAAGCCACCGCATCCTGTTCGGTATCGCGGCCTTCAATCAGCACCTCAAGAATCCTGCCTTCAAGAGAACAGTTGAGTTCTTCGGAAATCTTGCACTGCAAACTCATCAGATCATGGTATCGCTCCTGCATGATTTCTTCCGAAACCTGATCGGGCAGATCATAGGCCGGCGTATCCTCTTCCCGCGAATACGTGAACACGCCGACTTTATCAAAGCGCTGTTGTTCGAGGAACTCACGCAAAGCCTGATACTGCTCGGCAGTTTCCCCCGGAAATCCCACGATAAACGTCGAACGAATCGTGACATTCGGTATGCGCTGGCGGATTTTTGCCAACAGCACTTCGACGCTTTCGCGGGTATCAACGCGGTTCATTCGCTTAAGAACAGCATTATCGGCATGCTGCAGTGGCAGATCGACGTACTTGCAGATCTTTTCTTCCTGCGCCATCAGATCGATCAGCTCATCCGTAAAGTATTTCGGATAGCAGTACAGGATCCGCACCCATTTGAGCTTTTCAAGCTTTACGAGTTCCCGGAGAAGTCTCGCCAGACTCGGCTCTCCATAGAGATCATGCCCGTAATTGGTTGAATCCTGCGCGATCAGGTTAATTTCCTTGACGCCGCGCTCTGCCAGCCGTTGCACCTCTGCCGTGATGTCCTTGATGGTCCGGCTGCGGTATTTGCCGCGGATCATCGGTATGGCACAATACGTGCAGCGATTGTCACAGCCTTCAGCGATCTTAACATACGCACTGTATTCCGGCGTCGTTGTGATGCGCGGCATGCGTTCATCGTAAATCATTTCGGATTCACCGGCGATGACGACGCGATTGCCCTTCAGTGTTTCCTTTACGGCCTCCATAATGCGATGCCAGGCGCCTGTGCCAATGATGGCATCCGCTTCTGGTATTTCATCAAGCAGCTCCTGCTTGTAACGCTGACCGAGGCAGCCAGCTATAATCAATGACTTGCATTTCCCCTCGGTTTTATATTCCGCCATATTCAATACGGTTGTGATGGATTCTTCCTTGGCCGATTTGATAAAGCTGCATGTATTTACTAATTAAANNATCCGCTTCGCCTGCAACCGGTGTCAGTTCAATGCCGTTATCATTTAAGATTCCCAGCATGACCTCCGTATCCACTAAGTTCTTGGCGCAACCCAAACTGATAAAACCTGCTTTCAATATATATCCCCCTAACAAGCTTGATAAAATGCAAAGTCCAGACAGGAAGAGAATATCCCATCTGAACAAATTCACATTATTTCAAACGTATATTTTTGACCCAGCGATCCAACACTGCATGTTGCTGCGCTGCTGTCAAATCTGAATGATTTCCAAATAGCACAAGATTTTTGCCGCTGAACGATTTGTAAGCCAGCGTTTCGTGGTTCGTCGGCACAAAGAAAAAATTGGCCTTTTGCAGGCTTTGCTGGGCATTGTCTTCTAAAAGCCAGCGCAAAAATTCTTTGGCCGCCGCCGGATCCGCCGCATTCTTCAACACGCCTGCCCCGGTGAGCTGATAAGCCGTTCCATCCTGCGGATAAATCAACGTGAGGGGAAAGCCTTCATTGATGTAACGAATTGCCTCACTCTGCACGGCCACAGAAATGTCCACTTCCCCCATACCAGCCATGCGAACAGGTGTTGACAAGTATTTCGCATACTGCACTACCCGCGGATGGATTTTCTGTAACATAAGGAATACCTGGTTCTCATCGTATTCAGCAACAAGCGTAAACAACAGATTCGCCGCCGCATCCGCCGCAAAAAAATCGGTAATGCCAATGCGCGCATCTTTCGTGTCAGCCAGTTCCTGCCAGGTTTCGGGTATATGTGATGCCGTACGCAAATAATCCTTGTTGGCACAAAACACCAGCGGATCGTACCAGGTCCCGACCCAGGTCGAATTCGCATCTTTAAGCCCATCAGCAACAAGATCCGCCTGCTCTGACGTATACGGTGCCAGCATGTTCGCTGCCTTCTGTAAAGTTTCACGATCAGCCAAAACGACATCGCCATGATTCGCAACCGCCGCATCCTTTACTTTTGCCAATAAGTCAGTCTGCGCCAGCGGTATAAAATTCACTTTCACATGATTGGTCTTTTCATATTCTGTTGCCAAAGCAGCTACCTGTTCCACCGGCAAGGTCGTATAGACATTCAGGCTCCGGGAAGTCTTGCTGTCTTCCACCCGATCCGCATAACCAGCCAAGTAGGTATTGCCTGCTGCCAGCAGCAAAACAATCATAAATGCTATAAATAATAACGATGTATATCGCCGCATTTTCAATAAACCCCCACCTACAGATTCAATAAACGATCTGTATCACACATACATCCATTATAATCATTATTGAGCATTTTAACAACCTTTATTAAAAAAAACACAGATGGCCGCTTTTAAAAAACAACGGCCACCTGCAATGACTTCTTTGCCTGGATCAATTATTGCTTTTTCTCATCCAAGTTGGAATGTCCGGCATACCTGCATGATCCATCTTGAACACATCAATTCTATGCGCATTCGTATCAACATCAAGCTTCTGTCCGGCAACATCAACCGTCACCGTATTGTCATCAAATCCGGTCGCGATAACCGTAACGCGTACGACATCATCCAAAGTTTCATCGATAACCGAGCCGAAGATGATATTCGCATCTTCATGCGCCGCTTCCTGAATGATTTCCGAAGCTTCATTGACTTCAAACAAGCTCAGATTCGGCCCGCCGGTAATGTTCAACAACACGCCGCGCGCGCCCTGAATCGACGTTTCCAGCAGCGGGCTGTTGATCGCTGCCTGCGCTGCTGCGACGGCCGCATTATCGCCAGTGCCTTCGCCAATCCCCATCAGTGCCGAACCGGCATCGCTCATGATCGATTTCACATCAGCAAAATCCAAATTGATTAAGCCAGGAACAGCAATCAAATCAGAAATCCCCTGCACCCCTTGGCGCAGTACATCATCAGCAATCCGGAAGGCATCCATCATGGAAGTTTTCTTATCCACAACTTGCAGCAAACGGTCATTGGGAATCGTGATCAAGGTATCCACATTGGCCTTAAGATTCGCAATACCAGTTTCTGCCTGTTTAAAGCGTTTACGCCCTTCAAAGGTAAATGGTTTTGTTACAACCCCAACGGTGAGCGCCCCCAATTCGCGGGCACATTCAGCAACAACCGGAGCTGCACCTGTTCCCGTACCGCCGCCCATGCCCGCGGTAACGAAAATCATATCGGCTCCCTTCAGAACCTCGAGAATTTCTTCGCGACTTTCCTGGGCAGCTTTTTCACCGATATCCGGCTTGGCACCGGCGCCAAGGCCACGCGTCAATTTCTCGCCGATTTGGATTCGTTTTGGTGCCATCGCATGCAAAAGTGCCTGCGCATCCGTATTAACGGAAATAAATTCCACACCCTTGAGCCCTGAAGAAATCATCCGATTTACCGCGTTGTTGCCGCCGCCGCCTACACCTATTACTTTTATTTTCGCAAATTGATCAAGATCCATATCTAATTCCAGCACTATACGTAACCTCCATGACATCGTATTTAATACACTATTCAAAAAACGGCTAAAGTTTCAACTCGCTAGAGAAAAATTACACACTGAGATATATTATTCAATAAAAATGTCATTTCCCCTTTTTCTTGCCTCTGTTTTTTTTCATTTATTTGCAAAATTTTAATTTTAAACAGCTACTCATCATTTTTTTAAGAAATAACGCCTAATAATTGCCAAATTTTGAAAAATCCTTAAGCCAAAAGCCAGCAACGCCACATAATATAAGTCAATGCCCAGGCGATCGCCGATATAAACCAGGAGCGCCGCCAATAGTGCATTGGTAAAAAAACCCGAAATAAACACCGTATTATCAAATTTTTCTTCGGCAGCTGCCCGCAGCCCGCCAAAAACAGAATCCAACGAAGCCAAAAGCGCCACCGAAAACAATTTGGCATATGCCTGCGGTATGCTGACCGGGCAGATAATGCCTAAGATAATGCCCAGAGCAAGGCCCATTACCGCTAAAATCATGGCTGTCCACCATCCCCTTCGGCAATTTCTGCATATTTAAACTGCAGAATCCCTTTGTAGGCGGGGACTTGCACCATTTCTGCCGGTTTAATATTCATCTGTATCCCCCATACCTTGAGGGTTTCTGCTACCCCGCCGCGCATTTTCAAAGAATTCTCCAGATTTTTTGCATCGCCGATTGCCAGGATCTCATACGGCGGCGACGACCGGACATTATTCACTGACAAGGTCGGCCCCGCGCAGCGAATTTCCGAAGTCGACAGCAG
>Ga0065701_1000091_pt1 | contig 10403 bp, 15 predicted proteins | sample Biomet1_FD_59088 | JGI IMG/M metagenome (GOLD analysis project Ga0065701, IMG submission 59088) | Microbial communities from bioreactor (seeded with anoxic lake sediment) at LBNL, California, USA - Biofuel metagenome 1 version 3... | ecosystem: Engineered > Bioreactor > Anaerobic > Unclassified ...
CAGCCGTTGATGTATCAAAAAATTCGTCAGCATCCAACCACCCGCCAACTTTACGCTGAGCAATTAGCGAAAGAGGGGGTCATTGATGACAACACCGGTAACCAGATGGTGACCGATTACCGTCAGGCGTTGGATCGCGGTGAATGCGTGGTCAAAGAATGGCGCCCCATGTCTGCGATGCATCAGAACTGGACTCCGTTCCTTGGTCATGACTGGCAGGAATCGTATGACTCAACCTATCCGCTGGATAAATTAAGTGATTTGGCCGCCAAGCTGTGTCGCTACCCTGATACTCATGTTTTGCAATCTCGTGTGCAGAAGGTATACGAAGACCGGCTGTTGATGAGCAAAACAGAAAAAATGGCTGACTGGGGTTTTGCCGAAAATCTGGCTTATGCCACTTTACTGATGAATGGAAATCCGGTGCGGTTAACCGGACAAGATTCGGGTCGCGGCACCTTCTTCCATCGTCATGCCGTGTTACATAATCAGACTGATGGTTCTACCTATACACCACTGATGAATATTGATCCGGCACAAGCGCCATTCCGTGTTTACGATTCAGTCTTGTCGGAAGAAGCCGTGCTGGCTTTTGAATACGGTTATGCCACCGCAACACCGGATGGATTGACGCTTTGGGAAGCGCAATTCGGTGATTTTGCCAATGGTGCGCAGGTGGTGATTGACCAGTTCCTCTCTTCAGGGGAACAGAAGTGGGGCCGTTTGTGCGGGTTGGTATTGCTGTTACCGCATGGTTACGAAGGGCAGGGTGCGGAACACTCGTCTGGTCGCCCAGAGCGCTTATCTGCAGATGTGTGCGCAACATAATATGCAAGTCTGTATGCCGACCACGCCTGCGCAGATCTATCATTTATTGCGTCGACAAATGTTACGTCCGATGCGCCGGCCTCTGGTGGTCTTTACACCAAAATCGCTGTTGCGACATCCGTTAGCGGTTTCATCGTTACAAGAGTTGGCGGAAGGCCGTTTCCAAAACGCGATTGCAGAAGTCGATGTTATTCCACCAGAAGGGGTACAACGTGTTGTACTTTGTTCCGGTAAGGTCTACTACGATTTACTGGAAGCACGCCGGAAATCGGATAACAAAGCGGTTGCCATTATCCGTATTGAGCAGCTTTATCCGTTCCCGGAAGAGGAACTGCGGGAGATCCTGCGGCCTTATGAACACGTGCAAGATTTTGTCTGGTGCCAGGAAGAGCCTAAAAATCAGGGCGCNTGGTATAACTGCCAGCATAGAATGAGAAGGGTGATCCCATCTTCAGTTTATCTGAATTATGTAGGTCGTCCGGCATCAGCGGCGCCCGCGGTCGGGTATATGTCGCTGCATCTGCAGCAGCAGAAAACATTAGTCGAAGAAGCACTGACAATAAAATAAAAGGATACACCCATGACTTTGCAAATAATGGTGCCTGATCTCCCGGAATCCGTTTCTGACGCGACAGTGGGTACCTGGCATAAGAAAATTGGCGATAGCATCAAGGCCGGTGAATTGTTGGTTGATCTTGAGACTGACAAAGTTGTGCTGGAAGTGCCGGCACCACAGGATGGTGTCATTAGTCAGCAATTCTTTGAGACCGGTAGTACGGTGCAAGGGCATCAACTCTTAGCTGAGTTAGAGCCATTGCCAGCCAGTGGCGAAGAAACGACGGCGAAACCTGTCGTCGCTGAAGCTGGGGCGAGCGATATATTAACGCCTTCTGTCCGCCGCATTCTGGCCGAGGAAGAGGTTGATCCAGCGAATTTACATGGTTCCGGTCGTGGTGGCCGTATTACCCGTCAGGATGTCGTTCAGCACGTTCAGAGTCAAAGCAATCAGCCATTGCCTGTTCCGGTGGAAATAGCCAACGTTGAAGCTGTTGATATTTCATCGAATGGTCGCGAAGAAAAACGGGTGCCAATGACTCGTTTGCGTAAGCGTATTGCGGAGCGGTTGCTGGAAGCCAAAAACACCACAGCGATGCTGACAACCTTCAATGAAGTCAACATGCAGCCGATCATGCAGATCCGCAGTAAATATCAGGAACAGTTTGAAAAACGCCATGGCATTAAACTGGGCTTCATGTCGTTTTATGTCAAAGCAGTCAGTGAGGCGTTAAAGCGTTACCCGGAAGTGAATGCTTCTATTGATGGGAATGATATTCTTTATCATAATTACTTTGATATCAGTATTGCAGTTCTACTGAGCGTGGGCTAGTGACGCCAGTTCTACGTAACTGTGATGATCTGTCGTTAGCTGAAATTGAAAAAGGTATCAAATCACTGGCGGATAAAGCCCGCGATGGCAAACTTTCGGTAGCAGATTTAACCGGCGGTACGTTTACCATCACTAACGGCGGTGTCTTTGGTTCGCTGATGTCGACACCCATCATCAATCCACCACAAAGNGCAATTCTGGGGATGCATAAGATCCAGGATCGCCCGATGGCCGTGGGATGGACAGGTGGTAATTCTTCCAATGATGTACTTGGCTCTGTCTTATGATCACCGTATCATCGACGGCCGGGAATCGGTTGGCTTTCTGGTATATGTCAAATCATTACTGGAAGACCCTACACGGTTGTTATTGGATATCTAATATAACGAGAGNGGCATNGTGCCACTCCCTGAATAACGGACTATTATCATGAATTTGCATGAATATCAGGCCAAGCAATTATTTGCTGACTACGGCCTGCCTGTGCCTTCAGGCATTCCCTGTTCTTCTGCTGATGAGGCTGTTGCTGCCACCAAAAAGTTGGGTGGTGATAAGTGGGTTGTGAAGTGTCAGGTTCATGCTGGTGGTCGTGGTAAAGCGGGTGGTGTGAAAGTCGCCTCCAGCGAGCAGGATGTGCGCGAGTTTGCTGAGCATTGGTTAGGCAAACGTCTGGTGACTTACCAAACTGACGCCAGTGGTCAGCCAGTGAATACCATTCTGGTGGAAACCTGCGGCAATATCGCCAAAGAGCTGTATTTGGGTGCCGTGGTTGACCGTCAGTACGCGCCGTGTGGTGTTTATGGCCTCGACCGAAGGCGGCATGGACATCGAAACCGTTGCTCACAATACGCCTGAACTCATTCACAAAGCCACACTTGATCCGCTGACTGGCCCGCAAGCCTATCAGGCGCGTGAGCTAGGTTTCAAACTCGGTTTGAATGCGGAACAGCTGAAACAGTTCACCAAGATCTTCTTAGGCTTAGGCAAAATGTTTGTTGCCTGCGATCTGGCACTGCTGGAAATCAACCCATTGGTGATCACCGGCGAAGGCAACCTGCTGTGTCTGGATGGTAAAATCAACATCGACAGCAATGCACTGTATCGTCAGCCAAAACTGAAAGCGTGGAACGATGAATCACAAGATGATCCTCGTGAAGTTGAAGCGGCGCGTTGGGAGCTGAACTACGTGGCACTCGATGGCAGTATCGGCTGTATGGTCAACGGTGCTGGCTTGGCGATGGGCACCATGGACATCATCAAACACCACGGTGGGTTCCCAGCCAACTTCCTTGATGTGGGCGGTGGCGCGACCAAAGAGCGCGTGACGGAAGCCTTCAAACTGATCCTCTCTGACAGCAAAGTCAAAGCGGTGCTGGTAACATCTTCGGCGGTATCGTGCGTTGTGATCTGATCGCGGAAGGCATCATCGGTGCGGTAGCCGAAGTGGGTGTGAAAGTGCCGGTAGTGGTGCGTCTGGAAGGTAACAACGCCGAGCTGGGTTCTCAGAAACTGGCGGAAAGTGGATTAAACATTATTGCAGCAACCAGTCTGACCGATGCTGCGGTGCAAGTCGTTAAAGCAGCGGAGGCCGTGGCATGAGCGTTCTGATCAACAAAGATACTAAAGTTATCTGCCAGGGTTTTACCGGTTCACAAGGCACCTTCCATTCTGAACAAGCGATTGCCTACGGNACTCAAATGGTNGGTGGTACTTCGCCGGGTAAAGGCGGCACAACGCATTTAGGCTTGCCAGTGTTTAACACCGTACGTGATGCGGTGGAAGCAACCGGTGCGACTGGCNTCGGTAATTTATGTACCGGCACCATTCTGCAAAGATGCGATTTTAGAAGCCATTGATGCGGGTATCGAACTGATTGTCTGTATCACCGAAGGCATTCCAACACTGGATATGCTGCAGGTGAAATGCCGNCTNGAAGAAACTGGCGTGCGCATGATNGGTCCGAACTGTCCGGGTGTCATTACACCGGGTGAATGCAAGATCGGCATTATGCCAGGACACATTCATCTGCCGGGTAAAGTNGGTATCGTCTCCCGCTCTGGCACGCTGACCTATGAAGCGGTGAAACAGACCACCGATGCGGGCTTTGGTCAGTCCACTTGCGTAGGNATTGGTGGTGATCCGATCCCGGGATCTAACTTCATCGACATTCTGGAATTGTTCCAGAATGACCCGCAAACTGAAGCGATCGTGATGATTGGTGAAATTGGTGGCACCGCGGAAGAAGAAGCGGCGGCCTATATTAAAGCTAACGTCACGAAACCAGTGGTTTCTTACATCGCGGGTGTGACGGCTCCGGCTGGTAAACGTATGGGCCATGCTGGCGCTATCATCGCCGGCGGTAAAGGCACGGCAGCGGAGAAGTTTGCGGCGTTGGAAGAAGCGGGCGTGAAAACCGTGCGTTCTCTGGCGGATATCGCTGCGGGCTTGCGTGAAGTGACGGGCTGGAAATAAATTCAGTTTTTCATAAATACAAAAAAGGCTCTTTTTACAGAGCCTTTTTTATTGCTTGGTTATGGCGTTATGCAGCGAAGTTTTTCGCAGCAAAGTCCCAGTTAGCCAGAGCCCAGAAGGTTTCCAGATATTTTGGACGCAGATTACGGAAGTCGATGTAGTAAGCATGTTCCCATACGTCTACNGTCAGNACTGGCGTTACGCCATCAGTGATNGGGCAACCTGCATTTGAGGTGTTCTGGATAGCCAGAGTACCNTCTGCTTTTTTCACCAGCCAAGTCCAGCCAGAACCGAAGTTAGTGACTGCTGATTTAGTGAAATCTTCTTTGAATTTTTCGAAAGAACCAAAAGCAGCATTGATNGCATCAGCTAACGCGCCAGTTGGTTCGCCACCGCCATTTGGTGACAATGAATGCCAGTAGAAGGTGTGGTTCCATACCTGAGCGGCGTTATTGAAAATACCACCGCTGGAGGTCTTGATGATCTCTTCCAGCGTTTTGTTTTCAAATTCAGTACCTGGGATCAGGTTGTTCAGGTTAACAACATAAGTGTTATGGTGTTTACCGTAGTGGTATTCCAGTGTTTCTTGAGAAATGTGCGGTGCCAGAGCATTTTTTTCGTAAGGCAGTGCCGGTAATTCAAAAGCCATTGCAAACTCTCCTCTTTGATTAACGGTCTCTATAGGTCAGACCTTCTTGCTAAATTGATTTATAGCAAATTTTAACTCTTATATACTACATATTGTTGTAAAAAATTTAACATTTTGCTTACGTCAGTTAAAAGATAGTGGCATTGTCAGACCATGGCTAGGCTATAACCTTATAAAAGGTAACGTTGTTAAGCCGTAGTGATAGAGTAAAATCAGTTCGATTTCAGTTAAGAGGGGCAATCATGGAAACTATTGAGAAGATCAAGCAACAAATCGCAGAAAACCCAATCCTGTTGTATATGAAGGGCTCGCCGAAGTTGCCAAGTTGTGGCTTCTCATCGCAGGCATCACAAGCGTTGATGGNTTGTGGCGTTCCTTTNGCGTATGTCGATATTNTGCAAAACCCGGATATCCGTGCTGAGTTGCCTAAATACGCGAATTGGCCAACTTTTCCACAATTGTGGGTTGATGGTGAGTTGATTGGCGGCTGCGACATTATTCTGGAAATGTTCCAGCANGGTGAATTACAGCCATTATTGAAAGCTACTCACGCTAAACAGCAAGCTGCTGCTGAATAATACACAGAAACGGGAGCCGCAAATTAGCTCCCGTTGATTTAATTAATAAATAGTGGCCGATTTCATAGTCACTACCAGCTGCCTTTGCTATGATTTCCAAGTGTTAACTAAATAAGGCCACACACTGTGTTTAAGGCTCAGAGTCCTGCCGGGCTCGCTGAAGAGTACATCATCAAATCAATTTGGAACCATCGTTATGCGCCGGGCACTATTCTGCCTGCGGAGCGTGAGTTATCTGAATTGATTGGCGTAACCAGAACCACGTTACGTGAAGTACTTACAGCGGCTGGCGCGCGATGGCTGGTTAACGATTCAACATGGTAAACCAACCAAAGTGAATAATTTCTGGGAAACATCCAGCCTGGGAATTTTGGATACTCTGGCTAAATTAGAGCAGGAAAAACTACCTCAGTTGGTCGAGCAGTTATTTTCTGCCCGCACCAATATCAGCGTTATTTTCATCCATGCCGCACTCAAACGTGATGCGCCATCGGTATTGTCTGTGCTTGCAACCCGTACTAAACTTGATGACTCGGCAGAAGCTTATATTGATTTTGATTATCAGCTCTATCACGTATTGGCTTTAGCATCAGGTAACCCGATCTATGCGCTGATTTTTAATGGCTTCAAGAGTCTTTATCGTCGCGTAGGGCGTTATTACTTTACCGATGCGGCTGCGCGGATGTTAGCTATGAAATTTTATGATCAACTAGCTGCATTGGCGGAAAACGGTGCCTTTGAAACTGCCAGAAGCGTTGTTCGCCAATATGGTTCTGAATCAGCGAAGATTTGGCAGGAATTAAGAAAAAATTTAGGCGATTCGACGGTATTTGAGAGCTGATGTTTCGATCATCAGCGTATACCATGACATCGTCCCACAGTTTATCTCTCAGTGTTTTTTCTCTCAGCGCTGCTTGCTGCACATCATCTCTTTTTCTAACGCTTCAGCCAGTTTGATTATTCCGGGTTTAATAGCTTCCGGGCGGATGGCGTTGAAGCCTAAGCGGAAGAAATTTTGTGGCGCGTTCTCTTCCAGAAAATGATTTACACCAGGCTCGATGAGCACACTGCTGTGTGCGGCGCGCCAGGCCAACCGTTGCGTATTGATTTCCTTGGGTGCTTCCACCCAGAAAGCGGTGGCTCGGGTGCTGTTATAACGGCACTGCGGCAGGTATTTATCCAGAGCATCTTTGAGCAAACTCCAACGATATGCTGAGTTTTCGCGGTAACGGCGTAGGTAGGTTTCGTAATGACCTTGCGCCAGAAAATGCGCCATCTGATATTGAATGTAAGAGGGTGGATGCCGATACATCAGGCGGCGTAATGCACGCAGCTCATCGATCAGATCTGCCGGCCCGACCAGATAACCCAGCCGTAGCCCCGGTGATAAGGCTTTTGACAGACTGCTGATATACACCACCCGACCACAGGTATCATTCGCTTTCAATGCGGCACGCGGGTGTGGCTCGATATTGGTGTCAGAGTCAAAATCATCTTCAATAATGATTTGGTTGTGGGTGATGGCATGTTGCAATAATTGCTGGCGGCGGGCGTTACTCATACCGATGCCGGTGGGTGCCTGATGGCTCGGGGTGACATAAAAATAGCGGCACTGTGCAGACTCATCAGTCAGCGCCAGCCCTTCGGCATCGACATGATGCGGCACAATATGGGCGTTTTGCAGGGCAAAGGTGTTAATCGCTTCGCGAAAGACCGGGCTCTCTACCCCGACTTTGGTGCCTGCTTTGAAGAGCAGTTGCGAGAGCAAACTCAGCGCATTTTGTGTACCCAGTGTCAGCAATATTTCATCGTTGTTGGCCATGATGCCGCGTTTGGGTAATACCCGCGTGCGGAGNTGTTCAATCAGCATGGGCGAATCTTGGTCAACCAGATCGTGCAACCAGTGATGATCGCGCATACCGCCCATCACCTTGCGGGACGCTTCGCGCCACTGTTCCATCGGGAATAATTCGGCATCCGGTTGGCCATAGATGAACGGATAATCGTATTTCATCCACTGTGCTGGTTTGGTAATAGTCAGATAATCACTTGGGCAAACATTGAACAGTTCGCCCCATTCGGGTGCGTTAATTGCTGCATCCTGATGAACGATCACCGGNGCTTCTTCTTCGCGCTCTTGCGGATGATAACGCGGGTCAACGTAATAGCCACTGCGCGGACGGCTCACCAGATAGCCTTCATCGCGCAGGCTTTCATACACCAAGGCAACGGTATTACGGGAGATCCCTAGCTGTTCTGAGAGGTTACGGCAGGAGGGCAACGCTTCTTCCGGTAAAAAACGGCTGGCCAGAATCGAGCTGACCAGCGCTTCCCGTAGCTGCTCTTGTAATCCCCGGTCATCGGCGAAAGCGATTTGAAGGCTATGTTCAATCATCAGCTTCACCTTGTAGATATCTTTGGATGAGAGCAAATGCAAACAATATGCCTTTCTGTCCAAATAGTCAGCTTTACTAAAAATCCGGGTTCTGTTCGTTAGCGCGTAACTGACATATCCACCATGTAATCAATAAAAGCCCNCACTTTNGCCGACAGATGTTTACGGCTGAGGTAGATGGCATATAACGAAAATGTCCCCATCGACCAATCGGACAGNACTGGTACCAGCTCACCGCGTTCCAGATAAGCGTTCAGAATAAAATCGGGTTGAACAATGATGCCACCGTCATCGAGTGCCAGTGTGGTCAGCAACTCGCCGTTGGTTGCATGGACGGTCGGATGCACCCGAATAAGTACTTCATCACCGTGCTTGTGTGTAAACGACCAGTTGTCACCAGTGGCCAGATAGGAATAGTTGAGGATCGTGTGCTCGGTTAAGTCCGCTGGGGTTTGCGGGTGCCCATGCTTTTTCAGATAAGATGGCGTGGCACAGACAATCATTGGAATATCGTGNAGTTTTCTCGCAATTAGCTGCGAAGTGAGCGAACGGGAAATACGTAATGCCACATCGATGCCTTCATTGGCAAGATCGACCACGCGATCNGAAAGATCGATATCGAGNTGAAGATCTGGATAACGCTTTCGAAACCCTGTTAACAGGTGTGCCAATTCGTGAACGCCGTAAGACAGGGGGACGCTGATACGCAGGGTGCCTGTCGGTTGCACCACGGCTTGCCCTGCGATGGATTCNGCTTCGGCTATGTCGCTGAGGATAGTTTGTGCTCGGGAATAAAATTCTTGCCCCGTGTCTGTCAGCGATAGNCGACGGGTGGTTCGATGTANCAGACGCACGCCAAGATGAGACTCCAACCCACTAATTTGTCTTGAGATAGCGGCGGTTGAGGTGTCCAGCATTTCAGCGGCAGAAACAAAATTTCCCTTATCCACAACGGCAACAAAGGCTTGCATCGCTTTGGCGATATCAATCATCCCAACTCCATTCTTACNAATATCGCAATAATATGTTGTCAATCATGCGCTTTTTCTTCTCATTGTTACAACTATTATATGCATCAAGGTCATCGACAACGTGATGACGCCGAAAAATTCAAATCAGGAGAGATGACAATGAAAGTTTCAGTNATTGGCGCAGGCAACATGGGTTCAGGTTTTGTAAAACAACTGGCAAACGCAGGTCATACCGTGCTGGTAACGGCTCGTGACAGCGAAAAAGCGGCGGCAGTGGCGCAAGCCAACGGTGCTACCGCAGTCGATGCAAAAACCGCCGCAACCGCCGATTTGATTGTCGTGGCAACCGCATANGGTGATGCTGTCAGTGCATTGCAATCGCTGGGGGATATTACGGGCAAAACGGTCATTGATATTACTAACCCACTGACTGCGGATTACATGGGGCTAACCATTGGTCACAGCACATCGGCCGCCGAAGAGATTGCCAAAGCAGTGCCTGGCATCAAGGTTGTCAAAGCATTCAATACTGTGTTTGCACAAGTGCTAGCCGGCGGTTCAAAACTACCATCGGGTGAACAGGTGCAGGTGTTTGTCGCCAGTGATGATGCAGATGCAAAAGAGACGGTAACCTCGGTTGCTGCTGATCTGGGCTTCAAAGTGGTGGATGCCGGTAGCCTCAAAAACGCGCGTTATCTCGAAGCGGTTGCTGGTTTCAACATTTACCTGGGGTATGGCGCCGGTTTAGGCACTGCGATTGCGCCAAGCTGGGCAGGTTTACAGGCTTAATTCATATCATTCGATATTCCGGGCAATCGTGCCGTTGTGATTCCGGTTGCCCTTATTCAGATTGGAGAGACAAAATGAAAAACATGATTCGTAACTCAGTGATTGTTTTAGCTTCGGTATTCGCGATTAATGCGGCTCAGGCAGAAAGTGATGGTGGTTTGATGGCGGAAATGATGGCGAAAAAATTTCCGGCGCAAGTGATTACTGATCCTGCTGCTCAGGCGCGTTTGGCGCAGGTTAAGTTACCGGCAGACACCCATCAGAATGGTGGCTTGATGGCTGAGATGATGGCGGCGCGATTTCCTGCAAAAGTGATTGATGATCCATCCGCTCA
>Ga0065701_1012887_pt1 | contig 10363 bp, 10 predicted proteins | sample Biomet1_FD_59088 | JGI IMG/M metagenome (GOLD analysis project Ga0065701, IMG submission 59088) | Microbial communities from bioreactor (seeded with anoxic lake sediment) at LBNL, California, USA - Biofuel metagenome 1 version 3... | ecosystem: Engineered > Bioreactor > Anaerobic > Unclassified ...
TGGTCAGTGTACTCCGTTTCATATAACAAATATTCATAATATTAATATTGCAAACATCATTTTTCTTACTCTTAATTGTTACATTTTATTATCAACACATGGTTATTTTAGCTTTAGATAACCACACTATACATATGTCAGCTACTTATGCTCTATGTACGCATAAATAGCTGACATATGTATCAACTTTTCGTTACATCTTTTTGTTTATTATAACATATAGAACTAAACAATGTTGATTTTTTATTAAAAACATTTAGTAACAACAAAAAAAGATTCCACATTTTCTGTAGAATCTTTGTTTCATATGGTGCGGTTGGCGGGACTTGAACCCGCATGAGATTGCTCTCACCAGCCCCTCAAGCTGACGCGTCTGCCTTTCCGCCACAACCGCATGAGTCTTCAATATTAAATTGGTGCGGCCAAGAGGACTTGAACCTCCACGGGGTTGCCCCCACTAGCTCCTGAAGCTAGCGCGTCTGCCGTTCCGCCATGACCGCAAATTAACACGAGAACTATATCATAATAGCATACGACTATACTACCGTCAAGATACCGGCTTAATATTTTTATAAAGTTCCTCGTACCGGCTACGATCCCAAAGCACTTTTTTAACATACTTTTTGGTATCAGCAAATGGTATTAGATCCGGATCTTCAAAATAGAAATCCCAATTATTTTCTACCATCCACTCCTTTACCGTACCACGCCCTGCATTGTAGGCCGCCAATGTTAAAATCTCATTACCTTTGAATTCATGTTCTAGTTCCCCCAAATACCAACAACCAAACTTAATATTCAGCTCCGGCAACAAAAGAAGCTTGTCTTTAAAATTAGGAAAATCTGTAGTTTTGGCAATCCATGCACCGGTTTCCGGCATAATCTGCATGAGACCTAGCGCTCCTGGTTTAGAAGCCGCTGCCGGCTTAAATCCGCTTTCATTTTTTATAACGGCCACTACCAAAAAAGGATCCACTCTATATTTTGCACTATATGTATGTATTTCATTACTATAATGCCAAGTATAAACGAACTTTCTTTGTGCGTAGTCTGAAAGCCATATTTGATAGCCTAAAACAGCACCAAATACCAAAAACAATACTAAGTAAAGCCAAATCCGGCTTTGCTTTTTGCCCAATATAATCCCCTCGCTAATCTAAATGGTCCTTAAAGCAACACTAACCTGTTTTTCTAAACTAGTAATGCTGCCGCTATTATCCAATATTATTGTTGCATATTTTTGTTTTTCCGCGAAAGGCATCTGCGCCTTAATCCTTGCTCTTACTTCAGCTTCGGTAATATTATTTCTTTCCATCGCACGCTTGATTTGTTCTTCTTCCGAAACTTTTATTAACCACACAGCATCAACACTTGTATACCAACCACACTCAATCAAAAGCGGTACATCAAGAACAATTATTTTCTCTTTTTTTTGAGCCTCCATAAATTCTTGGGCTTTAGACCAAACATATCCGTGAATTATATTCTCTAGTTTTTTCAAAGCTTCCTTATTACTAAAAACAAGGGCTGACAGTGCCTTCCTATCAAGCTCCCCTGTATCCATTATAATTTCATCGCCAAAAATTTCGTGTATTTTAGCTAAACAAGGAGACCCTAACCGCACAGCATCATGAGCAATCGCATCGGCATCAAAAACCGGTATGTTTTGTTTACGCAAATATGCTGTTACAGTGCTTTTCCCTGAAGCGATTCCACCGGTAACACCAATTATTTTCATAAGTCACCTCTTAACGCTGACACTTTGCACAGTAAGTACTCCCACGTCCTGCTACCTTCAAACCGCATAATTCCTGACCACATACCTTACATTTCTCGCCCTTACGACCGTAAACGAAAAGATATTTAACATTATCGCCTTTGTTTCCATCAGCGTCTTGATAATTACGAAAAGTTGTTCCGTGATTTTTTATTCCTTGAGCGATAACATGATTAATCGCATTTATAAGTTTTACAATTTCCTCTTCACTTAATAAATTAGCCGGTCTCTGTGGCAAAATTCCAGCCGCAAAAAGCGCCTCATCAGCATAGATATTTCCTAAGCCGGCAATAACTTTTTGGTCCAAAATGACACCTTTGATAGCCGCACTTTTTTTCTGACAAATTGGTTCTAAATACTCTAATGTCAATTCTTTACTTAATGGCTCCGGACCAAGAGAAGCATATCCTTCAATAGATTTGTCTTCATTGTCAATTAGATAAAGAGTACCAAAAGTTCTTATATCCGTAAACCACAAATCTTCGTCTCCTGTTAGTTCAAACTTTATTTTAGCATACGCTGGTTCTGCTTCTGCCTTATTAACAGCCAAAAGTGCGCCTGTCATACGCAAATGTACCAACAAATATAAGTTTTGCCCAAAGTTTAAGCGTAAATACTTCCCTTTACGTTCAATGCTCTCAATCTTTTGACCAACTAATTTTTGTGCAAATATTTCTGCCGAAGGATATTGAATGAGACGCGGTAATCTTACATCTACAGACTTTATCTTCTTACCCACCACATGTGGAGCTAACGTTTTTTTTACCTGTTCTACCTCTGGTAGCTCTGGCATTATGTCACCCTATTTCGTTTGCGCCCAAGTTTTGCCGGTAGCCACATCGGCCACCAAAGGCACGCTAAGTTTTACTGCGTTTTCCATGGTCGTTTTTACCAATCCGGCCACTTTTTCTTTTTCATCATTAGTTACTTCCAGTACCAATTCATCATGCACCTGCAATAATACTCTGCTTTTTACCTTAGCATTAGCCAAGATTTCTGCAACTTTGAGCATGGCAATTTTAATAATATCTGCAGCTGTACCCTGTATCGGGGTGTTAATCGCAGTACGCTCTGCAAAACTTCGTAAATTAAAATTACTCTGCTTAATATCCGGCAAATAACGTCTCCTGCCAAAAAGTGTCTCTACATAGCCTTGTTCTCTGGCCTTTACTATTTCATTGTCCATATATTTTTTAACGCCGGTATAGCGAGCGAAATAATTGGCAATATAAAGTGCTGCTTCGTCACGGCTAACTCCTAACTGTTTACTAAGCCCATAGTCACTAATACCGTAAACTATGCCAAAATTAACTGCCTTAGCTTTATGACGCATAAAACTTGTAACTTCATCTATATCCACACCAAAAACTTCTGCTGCTGTTCTAGCATGCACATCTTGACCCTTAGCAAAGGAGTCCATAAACAAGGGATCTTGTGAAATATGTGCTAATATTCTAAGTTCAACTTGAGAATAATCACAAGACATTAGCAAGTCATAACCAATCCCAGGCACAAACATTTCTCTCATGCGTTTTCCAATTTCAGTTCTAATTGGAATGTTTTGCAAATTGGGCTCTGTGCTTGATAAACGGCCGGTAATTGTTACTGCTTGTTGAAAATGTGTGTGAATACGATGTGTTGTGTTATTAATCAAAGGCTTCATACCTTCCAAATACGTGGAAAGGAGTTTTGATAATTGGCGATGTTCAAGAATGGTACTAATCACCGGGTGTTTTCCTTCCAATTGCTCCAAAACAGTAACATCAGTGGAATAGCCGGTCTTAGTTTTCTTTATAATAGGTAGATTTAATTTTTCAAAAAGCACAGTGCCTAATTGCTTAGGAGATTTTAAATTAAATTCTTCCCCCGCTTGTTCTTGAGCTAAACTTTCTAATTCTTCTACCTTGCTTTTTATTTCTATAGTAATCGCAGTCAACATTTTTTCATCTATGGCAATACCCGTGAATTCCATTTTGGCCAAAACTTCTACTAAAGGCAATTCAATAGTTTTATAAAGCTTAGTCAATTCACGTTCTTGTAAAAATTTCTGCATAACAGGTACTAAAGCACCTAAATCTTGCACGGTACCACCATCATTAGGGAAAACATAGCGATCAGCAAGCACTTGCAGAGAAAAAGAATTCTCTCCTGCCTCATATAGGTATCCTGCGATAGATACATCCTCTAGAACTCCTGCCAACACTTTGCCTTGTGCTAAGCAGACTTTAGATAACTCCTTGCCATCACAAACTGCCTTTGCTGCAGAAGCATCAGCAAGCCAATTATAAACTAATGACCAAACTCCACACTCTCTAGCGAATACATAGACCTTTTCTCCCGCCAATATCTCTAAGTGAGCTAGGCTCAAATTCGGGATATCTCCCTCTGCAATATAGGTAAGCGGTGTAATAACATTAGCGGCACCAATATTTTCAAACAATCTATCGGCTTGTGCCTGTCCTGTTATTTCCACGCGCGGGTAATGTTCAACTTGTGAATAGGTTTGACTTCCGAATAAATCCATAACAGATGTTTCTTCATCAGTTCCTAAAACAGCAGCAAAACGTTCCCACAAATTTCTAAACTCCAACTCTTGCATCATGCTACGTACTGTTGCTGACATTCCCTTCAAGGTGTACTCCGCAAGATTTGTAGATATGGGTGCCTGTCTGCAAATAGTAGCTAATTCTTTAGACAAGAGGGCCTGCTGTTTATTCGCGGTAAGCTTTTCTTTAAGGCTCTTACCATTTACCTTATCAATATTATTTAATACGTTTTCAACAGAAGAGTATTCCACAATAAGTTTTAAGGCTGTCTTAGGTCCTACGCCAGGTACTCCGGGAATATTATCGCTTACGTCGCCCATAAGCCCTTTAAGATCTATAATTTGTAAAGGCGTTAAGCCTTCATAGTTCTTAGCAAATTCTTCACCATCATAAATCTGTATGTCGCTAATGCCTCGTTTTGTATAGTAAATTTTTACGTTATCATCTATGAGCTGGAATTCATCCTTATCCCCGGTAACAACAATTACATCCATATCTTTAGGAGCTGCGGTTGATAAGGTTCCTATAATATCGTCCGCTTCATAGTCCTCTAAATCCATAGTATTAATTCCCATTTCCTTCAATAATTGCATCGCAATGGGAAATTGTTCTGATAACTCACTGGGAGTTTCCTTACGTTGTGCTTTATAGGCTTCATACTTTTCGCTGCGAAAGGTCTTTCTTGATTTATCAAAAGCAATAGCCACATATTTAGGTGACAACTCGTTTAAAAGCCTTAGTAACATATTACAAAAACCATAAACAGCACCTGTATTGACATTTTTTCTGGTTTTAAGTGGTGGTAAGGCAAAAAAAGCCCTATGAATAAGGCTGCTGCCGTCAATAATTAAGAATTTTTCTGACATATGCGTACCATCCTTTAAATTTTTAGAACTTCATTGAATATTATAACACAGAAATCACCCATATACGGGTGATTTTATATTGCCCAAAATACCTATAAAATAAAATTTGCTTGTATTACAGCCTTTTTTGAAGCATTAATTTAGCCTTAACCCTTATTTTTCTAAAATTCTTTATACACAATTACTTTTTTATTGACGATTTAACTTGGAAGTGTTACAATTTTTCTTATATAAACTGAATTATATACACTAACGAAACACTTGGAGGGATTCAAAATGGCTTATAACTTTGCCAAACGTATGGAACGAATGCAAGCATCAGAAATCCGTGAACTGTTGAAATTGACACAACAACCGGATATTATTTCCTTTGCAGGTGGACTGCCTGCACCAGAACTTTTCCCAATTGAAGAAATTGCTAAAGTCTCTCATGATCTTGTCTTAAAAGAAGGCAGACAGCTTCTACAATACTCAACAACTGAAGGCCGACCATCTTTACGTCAGAAAATCGCTGACCGTATGAAAGCTAAATATGATACTGTGGTTAGTGCTGATGAGATTTTAATTACTACAGGCTCTCAGCAATGCTTAGACTTTGCCGGAAAACTTTTTCTAGATCCCGGTGATGTGGTTTTATGTGAAAGTCCTTCATATCTAGGCGCAATTAACGCTTTTAATGCCTATGAACCTGTTTTCAAAGAAGTTCCTACTGACGAAAACGGTTTAATTCCAGAAGAATTAGACAAAATTCTCAGCACCACTCCTAAATGTAAATTTATCTATGTAATTCCTGATTTTCAAAATCCTACAGGCCGTACTTGGTCACCTGAACGTCGCAAAAAATTTATGGAAGTTATCAGCAAACACAATCTTCCTGTTTTAGAAGACAATCCTTATGGTGAATTGCGCTATGAAGGTACGATTCAACCATCGTTAAAGTCCATGGACACCAAGAACTTAGTAATGTTTTTAGGAACATTCTCAAAGATTTTCTGTCCTGGTTTGCGTCTTGGCTGGGTTGCCGCTAATCCTGCGCTTTTATCTGAATTCGTTAAAATTAAACAAAAGTGCTGATTTACACACTTCCAACTTTGATCAAGGTGTTGCTGACTCCTACATAGAAAACTACGACTTAGATGCTCATGTAGAAGAAATCAAAGCTTTGTACAAAAAACGCCGTGACTGTATTATTAAAGCTATGGAAGACAACTTCACTGATGGTACTACTTGGACCCATCCTGATGGCGGATTGTTCCTATGGTTAACCTTCCCTGAAGGTGTAAGCGCCGCTGATGTATTCAAAAAATGCATTGCTAAAAAAGTTGCCGGCGTAACAGGAGACGCTTTCTTCCCTAATGAAAAAACCGATCGCAATATGCGTATTAACTTTTCCAACATGCCTGAAGACAAAATTATTGAAGGCATCAAACGTATGGCTGATGCCCTTAGAGAATGTGCTAAATAATTATTGTTTAAAAATACCTGAACATATAACGTTCAGGTATTTTTTTATTTTATTTCATTACGCAGTCTTTCAAGAAAGCCATAGAGAATTCTTGCCGTCATGCCCCAAATAACATATTTTTTGTATTGATAAAAATAAACATCATAGCCTCTACGGGTGTTCCATTCCTTGGGATATTCCGGTAACAAATCATAAGGAAAATCTTTGGCCGCCTTATTAGCCAGCTGCATATGAACTTTCCGCGGCGTTTGTTCCAACAAGGCATCCAACGGTACCACAAATACTTCGCCGACTTCATCAAGATTAGGTTTAATATTCTTAAAATCATGAATTATACCCAAAAAAGGATACAAAATTGGCCCTAACTGTGTAACTAGGTAATCCAACTTCGCCATAAATTTCTACGTCAACAGAAAGGATGCCTAACTCTTCACAAGTTTCCCTAATGGCCGTATTTCGCAAAGTCTTATCTTTTTTGTCACGTTTTCCCCCAGGGAAACAAACATCCCCCGGTTGCCAAGCTAGCTTCTTAGAGCGCACTTCAAACAAGACACAAAGCTTCCCCCTATATTTCACCAAAGGAATCAAAACGGCGGTTTCCCATAAGCCATCATTCTTGTCTAAAACAGCTTCTCGCTTTCCAAGCATTGTCTTAATTTGTTGGCAAATGTTTTTATCGTCATAACTTTCCATAGCTGCTGCTCCTTATTTACTGCTCCATTATTAACATGTTTTTCCTACATTTACCCAAGCCTTATACCCTGAATATCTTTCTAGTTCTTCTATAGTTAGTTCAATGGCACTATTGCTGCTACCACAGGCAGGAAACATCGTTTCAAACCTTCTCATGGAATCATCCAAGTAAACAGCTACACCCTCTTTAATACCAAAGGGACAGACGCCGCCAACAGCGTGTCCTATAAGCTCTTCTACTTGCTCTACCGTAAGCATTTTTGCTTTTACACCAAACTGTTCTTTGTACTTATGATTATCTATTTTCACGTCTCCTGCAACCAAAATGAGTAACGGCCCCTCTTTACCCATAAAAGATAATGTTTTACAAATTCTTGCTTCCTCACATCCTGCAGCTACTGCAGCTAGTGCAACCGTAGCACTTGATGTAGCAAATTCTATAATACGATTTTCCATGCCAAATTTGGCAAAATACTCCCTTGCTCTTGTGATAGACATTTTTTCTCCCTTGATGTTTTATTATTGTGCTTTACGATTAAGCTAAAACAATTAATTAACAAAAAACATATTTTGTTCTTATTTTCGTCTTATCTTTGTCAATTTTTATATATATAATTCAATTATAAATTGTATTAACTTATAAGTAAAGATTGGAACTACGTATTTTATATTAAAGCTTAAAAATATTTTGCTGATACTATTTTGCCAATTATGTCAGCTGACTTATCAGCGTGGCATTTTAAATATATAGCAGCAAAAAGAACTGTTGTAATGAGGTTATACTCATTACAACAGTTCTTTTATATTTTATCCTCATTTATCATCTGCAAGTTGCTACTGCCTCTACCATGGTCCTAACATAATCCGCTACCGGCTTTACGCAATTATCACCATTAGCCGCTACTATTTTAACAATAGCACTGCCAACAATAGCACCATCACTTATTTTAGCCATTTTCTCAGCCTGTTCAGGGGTAGCAATGCCAAAACCTACTGCAATTGGCACTTTAGTAACTTGCCTTATTTGTTCTACAATAGCCCCTATATCAGTAGTAATAGTGGTTCTTACACCCGTAACGCCCAAAGAGGAAACTAGATATATGTACCCAGTAGCATCTCTAGCAATCATCTTTATGCGTTGCTCTGAGGTTGGCGCAATAAGCGAAATTAAATCAACACCGTATTTCTTACAATACCCCGCCACTTCACCTTTTTCTTCAAAGGGAACATCAGGAATAATAACCCCGCTAATGTCGCAATCTCTGCAATTTTTGAAAAATTTGTCGCAACCATAAGTAAAAATAGGATTAATATAAGTTAAAAATACCAAAGGCACCTTGGTGTTTTGACGGACCCTTTTTAACATGGCAAAAATCTTATCGGTTTTACACCCTGCCGCCAAAGCTCTTAAATCTGCTTCTTGAATTACAGGCCCCTCTGCTACCGGATCAGAAAAGGGAATACCGATTTCAATAATACCTGCTCCGGCATTTTCCATAGCATAGATCATTTCTTCCGTTTTTTCTAAACTTGGATCTCCTGCGGTGATAAAAGGAATAAATACCTTCTTCTCTTTGGCAAATACTTCTGCAATTTTATTCATGCAAATCAACCCCCTTATATCTAGCAATTGCCGCCACATCTTTATCGCCGCGACCGGAAAGATTTACTACAATAATTTTATCTTTGCTCATAGTTGGCGCTAATTTCATAGCGTAGGCTAGAGCATGAGCGCTTTCAATAGCCGGTATTATACCTTCCATCTTTGCCAAATAACCAAAGGCTTCTACCGACTCATCATCGGTGGCAGGAACATATTGCGCTCTACCAATATCATGCAGGTACGCATGCTCAGGTCCTATGCCAGGATAATCCAATCCTGCTGAGATAGAATATACCGGTGCAATTTGTCCGTCGCCATCTTGTAAAAAATAGGACTTCATTCCATGAAAAATACCTTCGCTTCCTCTAGCTATAGTAGCTGCTGTCTCTGCCGTATTAACGCCACGTCCTGCTGCTTCTACTCCAATGAGTTTCACTTCTTGCTCAGGGATAAAATCATAGAATAATCCCATAGCATTACTGCCTCCTCCAACGCAAGCCATTACTACATCAGGGAGTCTGCCCTCTTTTTCCAACATCTGAGCTTTTACTTCCTTGCCTATAACTCTTTGAAAATCTCGGACCATTTCCGGATATGGATGAGGCCCCATAACCGAACCTAGTACATAGAAGGTATCTAAAACTCGTGCAGTCCAAACTCGCAATGCTTCATTTACTGCGTCCTTCAAAGTCATTGTTCCTGAAGTTACAGGTACCACTTTCGCACCCAACAATTCCATTCTAAACACATTTAGTGCCTGACGCTCCGTATCTTCTTTACCCATATAGACGACACATTCCATACCCATAAGAGCCGCAACTGTAGCTGTAGCTACTCCATGCTGCCCTGCACCTGTCTCAGCAATAACTCGGGTTTTGCCCATACGTTTCGCCAGCAAACATTGTCCTAGCACATTATTTATTTTATGAGCGCCTGTATGATTTAAGTCTTCACGTTTTAAATATATTTTAGCTCCACCTAAATCTTTAGTCATTTTCTCTGCATAATAAAGTAATGATGGTCTATTAGCATAATCGTGATAGAGTTTTTGCAACTCTTGCAAAAACTCCGGATCATTTTTATATTTTTCGTAAGCTTGCTCTAATTCCAAAACTGCGTTCATTAAAGTTTCCGGCAAATATTGCCCACCGTGAATACCGTATCTTCCCTTAGACATTTCTTTATCATCCTTTCCTCTTACCTCATTTATTTTTTTGTGGCTTTCACTGTATAAATAAACTCTGTCATTTTTGTAAAATCTTTATAACCATCTATTTCTACACCACCACTAACATCTACGCCATAGGGTGAGGTCTGAAATATTATTTGGCTTACATTTTCAACCGTAAGGCCCCCGGCCATAAAAAATGGTTTAGGAATAACTGCAGCAGCTAAAATATTATAGTCGAAAGT
>Ga0065701_1003284_pt1 | contig 10352 bp, 9 predicted proteins | sample Biomet1_FD_59088 | JGI IMG/M metagenome (GOLD analysis project Ga0065701, IMG submission 59088) | Microbial communities from bioreactor (seeded with anoxic lake sediment) at LBNL, California, USA - Biofuel metagenome 1 version 3... | ecosystem: Engineered > Bioreactor > Anaerobic > Unclassified ...
TTATTTTTATTGCCCGAAAGGTGGGAGGAGAGACGCTTCTTGCCCAGATCATCAAGATGGTTCAGCTGGCGCAGGGGAGCAAACCGCCGGTGCAACATTTAGTCGATAAAATTGCCGGAATTTTTGTTCCGGTTGTAATGGCAATTGCAGTGCTGAGTTTTGCAATTTGGATGATAGTCGGTGGCGAGAGTGTTTTGCCACAGGCTTTACTTGCAATGGTCTCGGTGCTGGTTATCGCTTGTCCGTGTGCTTTGGGGCTTGCCACACCCACGGCTATCATGGTGGGCATGGGCAAAGGAGCAGAAAATGGAATCTTGATAAAAGATGCGGAGAGTCTGGAGCTGGCGCATACAATCAATGTCGTCGTGTTGGACAAAACCGGTACGGTAACGGAAGGCAAACCTGTTGTGACAAATGCGGAATGGTTTGTCGCCGGAGAAGAGAGGTTGGAGTTGGAGCAGATTCTTCACGCTATTGAAATCCAGTCCGAACATCCGTTGGCAGAGGCCGTTGTTGCGTCGCTTCTCAAGCCTTCGTTACCTTATGTTGTGCCCGGCGTGTTTGAAAGTGTGCCGGGAAAAGGGGTGCGGGCGAGGTATCGCGAAACTGTTTTTTCGGTAGGTAACCAAATACTCATGGACGATGGTGGAGTGGTGATTCCGAAGCCGACTTTGGCTGTGATGGAGCAGTGGCAGCGTGAGGCAAAAACGGTTGTCTGCTTTGCCCGCGACAAGGAGTTGGTGGCGCTGTTCGGAATTGCCGATAAAATTAAAGATACCTCGGCAAAAGCCATTGCCGATTTGCAACGCCATGGAATAGCGGTCTGGTTGCTTACCGGCGATAACGAGCATACGGCACAGGCAGTGGCCCGAATGGTTGGGGTGAAAAGTTATAAATCCGGATTGTTGTCTTCCGAAAAGGCCGACTTTATACACGGGTTACAAGCACAGGGAAAAGTGGTTGCAATGGTTGGTGACGGCATCAACGATTCGCAGGCCCTGGCTCAGGCCGACGTGAGTATTGCCATGGGTGCCGGCTCGGATATTGCGATGGATGTGGCAAAAATGACCATTATCTCGTCCGACCTGCAAGCGGTGGTCAAAGCGATCAGGTTGTCAGAGCTGACGGTTCGTTCCATCCGTCAAAATCTGTTTTGGGCATTTGTCTATAATGTAATCGGAATTCCCATTGCTGCCGGTGTGTTGTATCCCGTTTGGGGATTTCTGCTCAACCCGATGATTGCCGGAGCAGCCATGGCGTTGAGTTCGGTTTCTGTGGTAAGTAATAGTCTCCGGTTGAAAACGAAAAATATTGATAATTAATAATTATAACATTCAAATAGTGCTAATAATGAAAACATTACATTTTACCACAAATATCAATTGCCAGGGTTGTATAGCCAAGGTAACCCCGTTTCTGAAAGAGGCCGATGGTATCGAAAGTTGGGAAGTTGATACGGCCAATGTTCAAAAAATATTGACCGTGAAAACGTCCGAACTTGATGGAGATGCCATTATCGCTATCTTGAAAAAAGCCGGATACTCCGCAAAAGAGTTGAACTGATTGATAGCACAATGCTTTTAGATCTGCATTTTACAGGGTTGCCAATCCGCCCGTGGCAGTTTCTTTGTAAGGCGAGGTCAAGTCTCGTCCGGTGCGCAGCATGGTGTTGCATATCTGGTCGAACGAGATGCGGTGTTTGCCGTCCGAAAACAGCGCGTAAGTGCAGCAGTTGAATGCACGGTCGGCTGCCATTGCATTTCGTTCGATACAAGGAATTTGTACCAATCCTGCTATCGGGTCGCAGGTGAGGCCCAGGTGGTGCTCCATGCCCATTTCGGCCGCATATTCGATCTGTGTATTGGTTCCACCCAGCAGTTGAGTCGCGGCGGCAGCTGCCATGGAACAGGCGGTACCGATTTCGCCCTGGCATCCCACTTCGGCTCCCGATATGGAGGCATTGGTTTTGACTAAAGTGCCGATCAATCCGGCGGTGGCTAAAGCTCTTAAAATTCGGGCTTCCGAGAAGTTGTGGTATTGACGCAATTGATATAAAACGGCAGGAACCACAGCGCAAGCTCCGCATGTTGGCGCGGTGGCAATCAACCCTCCGGCGGCATTCTCTTCGGCCACAGCCAATGCGTAGGCATACACCATGCCGCGTCGTTGCAACGAATCACTGTAACCTTTGGCCTTTACGTAGTAGTTGGATGCTTTCCGCTGCAATTTCAAAATGCCGGGAAGGGTTCCTTCATTTTCGATGCCCCTTTCTACGGCATTACACATAGTTTCCCATACTTTTTTGAGATAATCGTTGATGGAATCACCTTCAAACTGCTCTACTACCTGCCAAAAGGCCAACCCCTCTTTGTCGCAATATGCCAGTATCTCATCCATGGTTGTGAGCGGATAAGTAGTGTTTTCTCTCACTTGTTCTCCTTCCTCTGCCAATGCACCACCACCAATACTGTATACTACCCAGGTGTCAATCGTCTGGTCGTTCTTGTCCATTGCCTCGAACTTCATTCCGTTGGGATGGAATGGTAAAAAAATCTTCGGTTCCCAGTTGAGACGAACCGGCTTGTCTTTAATCTGTTCGAGGATGGCAACATTGGTAAGGTGTCCTTTCCCGGTTGCGGCCAAACTTCCGTAAAGTGTTACGTTGAAGTGATCTGCTTCGGGATGTTTTGCATTGAATTGAGCTGCTGCTTTAGACGGACCCATGGTGTGACTGCTTGAGGGACCGTATCCTATCCGGAAGAGTTCAGTAATTGAATCCATAGTGTATATTTTTTCACAAAAATAGCCGTTTTATGGCCACAATCAAAGTCCCTGGCCCGAACTTTTCTGCTTTTGGAAGAATTATTTTTTTGATAGCTACAATTGCATTTCGCTCCTCCGTAACGTATCTTTGTATCACTCGTCCGGGTTGTGATATGCAATGCCGGAATATTTTTTACCGGGCAACTGTCCGGTGTTCAATAATTTATTAAAGGCAAAAATAAATATGAAAATAGGATTTATCGGTTTGGGAAAGATGGGCGGAAAGATGGTGGAACGCTTGCTCAACGATGGACATCAGGTGGTAGGTTTACAATCTTACCCAAAAAGAGGTCGATGAGGCGGTGGAAAAAGGAGCTGTGGCGGCAACTGATCTTCACGATTTGGTTGGGAAATTGGAGGGAACGAAGCTGGTGTGGCTGATGGTGCCGTCGGGCGCCCCTGTCGATGCGAATCTTGCCATCTTGTCAGAATTGCTAAAAAAAGGCGATATTATCGTTGACGGTGGTAATAGCTACTGGCGCGACTCCGTTGCCCGTGGTAAAAAACTCAAAGAAAAGGGAATTGACTATATCGATTGCGGTACCAGCGGTGGCGTGTGGGGACTGCAGAACGGCTATTGCCTGATGTATGGCGGCCCGAAAGCGACTTGCGAATTTGCGGAACCGCTTTTCAAAAGTCTGGCTCCCGAAAACGGCTACATCTATTGCGGCGAAAGCGGTGCCGGGCACATGACCAAGATGGTGCACAACGGCATTGAATACGGAATGATGCAGGCTTATGCCGAAGGTTTTGAAATAATGAAAAATTCGCCTTACAACATCGATCTGGAGAAGGTGTCGAAAGTGTGGATGAATGGTTCGGTAGTGCGTTCGTGGCTGCTCGAACTGATTGGTAGTGCTCTGGAAAAAGATCAGGAACTTACCGATTTGCAACCGTGGGTGGCCGACAGTGGCGAGGGTCGCTGGACGGTGCAAACGGCCATGGACTTCGATGTGCCGGCACAGGTTATCACTTCGTCTCTTTTTGCCCGTTTCCAGTCGCGTCAGGAAAATTCGTATGGAATGAAGCTGCTGGCTGCCATGCGGAATCAGTTCGGTGGTCACGAGGTGAAAAAATCGTAAAGGAGGACGTTGCTATGGCACAAATTCAAGACCAGGTGCTGGTTATCTTCGGAGCCTCTGGCGATCTCACTTACCGCAAACTGATTCCTGCATTGTTCGATCTGTTTATGCAGGATCTGTTACCCAAAAATTTCACCATTTTGGGTGTGAGCCGTAGTGAACTTACGGATGAGGCGTTTCGTGACAAGATGAACGACGGCATCCGCCAATTTGCCTATTTTAAAAATCCGGACAAAGAGAAGCTGGCTGTTTTTGATGAGAAGTTGCACTACCTTTCTATCGAAACCAAAGAGGCTACGGAGTACGTTAAATTGCACCATAAACTCAAAAAGATTGACAACGATCATCATACCGGAGGCAATTATCTGTTTTACCTTTCAACGCCTCCCAGTTTATATGGCCTGATTCCTCAGTTTTTGGCACAACAGGGTCTCAATAAAGGCCACAACGGCTTTCCGCGACTGATTATCGAAAAGCCATTCGGCGAAGATGTCTATTCGGCGTTTCAACTCAATAAGCTGCTTCTCGACTTTTTCAAAGAAGAACAAATTTACCGGATCGATCACTATCTGGGTAAGGAAACAGTACAGAATGTGCTTGTAACCCGTTTTGCGAATGGAATATACGAGCCTCTCTGGAACCGCAATTATGTAGATCGTGTAGAGATAACGGCGGCCGAGAGTTTGGGTGTAGAAGGTCGTGGAGGGTACTACGATCAAGCCGGGGCGCTTCGCGATATGGTGCAAAATCACTTGTTGCAGTTGGTCGCGCTGGTTGCGATGGAGCCTCCCACCGAGATTAGCGCGGGAGCTATCCGCAACGAAAAGATGAAAGTTTTTCAGTCGCTTCGACCGTTGAAAGAGACCGATCTTTTCAGTAGTGTGATTCGCGGGCAATACCTCTCGTCAAATATTCGCGGAGGTCATATCAAAGGCTATCGCGAAGAAGAGGGAGCCGATCCGATGTCGCGCACCGAAACCTATGTGGCGCTGAAATTCTATATCGATAACTGGCGTTGGGGAGGGGTGCCGTTCTATATCCGTACCGGCAAGCGCCTGCCGACGCGTGTTTCGGAAATTGTCATTCATTTCAAACCGACACCGCATAAACTTTTTGTCAGCAATCCCGATTTTTGGACGATGGGAAATCAACTGGTACTGCGTATTCATCCCGATGAGGGCATCTTGCTGAAAACCGGAATGAAGGTGCCCGGAGCGGGTTTTGAGGTGAAAACGGTCAATATGGATTTTCACTACAAAGATTTGCAGGCGACCTATGTCCCGGGAGCCTATGAACGATTGTTGCTCGATGGGATGATGGGCGATGCCACCCTTTATACCCGCGGTGACGGACTGGAGGCTGCCTGGTGCTTCGTGCAACCCATTCTCGATTTTTGGAAACACAATCCGAATGCGCCGCTTTACGGTTATCCCGCCGGAACCTGGGGGCCCGATTGCGCCGATAAATTAGTGGAGGGCGAAAACCAAACCTGGCGTTATCCGTGCAAAAACTTGTCCGATGACGGCATTTATTGTGAACTATGACGCGCCAAATTTCCATATTTGAAACCGGTGATGACCTGAATCGAGAGGTCATTAACCTGATTGATTATCTGTTGCAATCCAAACCAACAATCAACGTTTCGCTTTCGGGAGGATCTACTCCGAAAGCATTGTTCGATTATTGGGCAAAGGTGAAGCAGGAACCCGATTATTGGCAACGCATTCGTCTCTTTTGGTGCGACGAACGTTGCGTGCCTCCCGATGACGAAATGAGCAATTACGGCATGACCAAAGAGCATCTGCTGGATAAAATACCCATTCCTGCCGAAAATATTTTTCGCATCGTGGGAGAAAATGCCCCGGAGCAGGAGGCTGTGCGTTATGGTGATTTGATTGAAAAAGAGGTCTCTTCTTTCGATCTGGTTTTGCTTGGATTGGGAGACGACGGACATACCGTTTCCATTTTTCCATCGTCTATCAAACTTTGGAAAAGTTCCAGGCTTTGCGTCGTTAACCTACATCCTGAGAGTGGAATGAAACGGATCACGATAACCGGCAGAGTTGTTAATGCAGCAAATTATGTGGCTTTTCTGGTGACCGGAGGCAGTAAAGCGACCAAAGTGCAGGAAATTATCTTGCATCGGAGAGAGCATTTGAGTCGGTATCCGGCGGCCAAAGTAGTGCCAGCCTCCGGAAATTTATTCTGGTTGTTGGATACGCAGGCGGCAGCGTTGCTCCAATCCAAACCATTCATTAACTTTGCAAACAAATTAAAGTGATATGCCATTGATTTTATCTGATATGAAACTGAGCGAGGTCATCCTTCAGCATTACGTGCTGATGCCCGTGATTCGTCGCTTTAATATAAAACTTGGGTTTGGCGAAAAGACGATTAAAAAGGTGTGCGAAGAGTACAAACTCGATGTCGACCTTTTTCTGGCGGTCATCAATCTGTATATTCAACAAACATATGCGCTGGATCGTCCTTTGACGGTGAACCAGATTGCAGCGACCGTTGATTACATGAAGAATACCAACTCCCAGATCGTGCAAGCCCAACTACCCAATGTGGAGCGGCATTTGCATGCTTTGATGGCTAATAGTTTTGAGCACAACAAAACTATCGGTATTATTAATAATTTCTTTCAGGAGATCAAAGCCGAACTGTTGACAGGAATCAGTTATGATAATGAACAGCGATTTCCGTATATTGAGCGTTTGAGCAACGGAATTCCGGAAGCGGAAGCCGCAAAACCACACGACTCGCCGGTGCAAGAGCCGGTGGATGAAAAAATTTTCGACTTGCGCAGTATGCTGATGAAATACCTGACCGGAGAGGCCGATCAGAATCTTTGTTATGCGGTTCTTTTTTGCCTTGTTTACACTCGAAAACGATATTCGTCAGTATAATAAAATTTGCGAAAAACTGCTTAATCCGGCTATTAGTCATATCGAGAAAAAATGTTGAAGGATAAGAATATCGCCATTATTTCCAGCCGCGTTCTCGAGGGCCGCGGTTTACAGTCGCTTCTGGTAGAAAGCTTTGAAGGCACCGGAACTGCCCTTTTTTCATCGCCATCCGAGTTGAGCGAAAATGAGAGTAATAGCTACGATCTCTTTTTTGTATCGATGGATCTGTTTATTCTTCACCACGATTATTTTTTACCCAGAAAAAATAAAATCCTCATTTTCGGGCACACTCTGTCATCCGATTTGCAACACTCATCTCAGCCTTTTCTCAATACCAATATGCCGGAAGCCGATTTGGTTAATCAACTGAATAGTTTGCTCAACGCGTCCATTCATCAGGAAAATAGCGATGGCCTGACGGCGCGTGAGACGGAAGTACTGACTTTAGTGGCTCAGGGACTGCTCAACAAAGAAATTGCCGATCAGCTGGGTATCAGTTTGCATACAGTCATATCGCATCGCAAGAATATTGCCTCCAAGCTCGGAATCAAAACAGTCTCTGGATTTACCATGTATGCAGCCATGAACGGATTGATTTCTATGAGTTGATCTGATCCAAACCGGTATTGCGGACTAATCATTTTTTACTACCTTTATTTTATTAGGACATTTATTTACAGCATATTGTCTGCTGCTATCCTTTTCTTTTTTCTTTTGCCATCTCCGATTTATCCCCATATTTAGGGATTTTGAGCCTCATTTTTTTACCCGTCCTTTGCACCGGAAAAAGTTTGGGGTATCTTCTTCGCAAAAACATCCGATTTTGGTTTTTGCTTCGGCTCCGATTTTGCGTTTGATTATCTTATCAAATCACACTATAATAATGGCAAAACGTTACTTTTTAATTGCAGTATGTGTAGTTTTAACTGCATTTCAATTCATCAAAGCCGATAATGCTTCCGATACCATTATCAGTAATCGTTACAACCTGAATGAGGTTACGGTGGTTTCGACCCGTGAAACCCTCCCTTTGAAAGAGCTCCCTGCTTCGGGAACAACCCTTTCTGCCCAAACTCTTTCCGATAGAAATATTTCGTCGTTGAAAGATGTGTCTGCTTTTGCTCCCAATTTTTACATTCCCGATTACGGTTCCAAGCTTACTTCGGCAGTATATGTGCGTGGTGTCGGAACTCGTATGAGTGGTTCTACGCTGGGTTTGTATGTCGATAACATTCCGTATCTCGACAAGAGCGCTTTCGACTGTGATTTTTATGATATTGAGCATATCGAGATGTTGCGTGGTCCGCAAGGGGTACTCTACGGACGTAATTCATTGGGCGGAATTGTCAATATTAAAACCTTGTCTCCATTCAGTTTTCAGGGTACTAAATTGTTGCTTTCGGCCGGTAACTACGGACAATACAAGACTCAATTGTCGCATTATGCTAAGTTCAGCGATAAGCTAGCCCTTTCGTTGAGTGGGAATTTTAGTAATTCAAACGGATTTTTCACCAATCAGTTCAATGGGCAGAAAGCCGATAAAACCCGTTCGTCGGGAGGGCGTGCACATCTCGAATGGCATCCGACCGCCCGCCTGAAAGCGGAATATACCGTTGCCTACGATTACAGCGATCAGAACGGTTATCCCTACGCCAAACTGACGAATGGTGTAGCCGGTAATGTCAATTACAACGATCCGGGTGCGTACAACCGAAAACTGTTGACCAATGGTCTTTTTGTAGAATATAAAGCCGATAAATTTATTGTTAGTTCCACCACCAGCTATCAATATATGAAAGACCGGATGCAGCTCGATCAGGACTTTACCACCGATTCGATGTTTAATTTGACTCAAAAACAAAATCTGAAGGCTTGGACACAGGAGTTTGTTGTTAAATCAAAAAACGAATCGAAATACAAATGGGTGGCTGGTCTTTTCGGATTTTATCAGGATTTTACCACCGATTCGCCAATGATGTTTGAGAAGGGTGGTCTCGCAATGATTCAGGGATATCTGACTGCTGCAAAAGCATCTAATCCATATACTGCCGACCATTACAATAACCAATAAAGAGATGCCGGTTCCCGGCCTGTTTGTCAACCCTTCGCAGGGAGTTGCGGCATATCATCAGTCGTCGTACAAACTGGGCAAATTGACGTTGACCGCCGGATTGCGTCTGGAATATGAGCAGACTCGCATTAATTACAGTACGTCCGGAACATTGAAAACTTTGGTGAAGNTGCCTCAACCCTATATNCCTGCTTTTGCGGTCGATTCTACTTATTCTGTGTTGGGTAAGAGTCTGCATGAATTTTGGGAATTGTTGCCAAAATTTGCTCTGAAATATGACTTTTGCCCTCAAAATAGCGTCTACGTTTCAGTATCGAAAGGATATAAAGCCGGTGGATACAATTACACAATGCTTTCGGATATTCTGAATCTGAAAATGAGTGGTAAAAAAACACCTACGGATATTGACCAATACATTACCTTCAAACCGGAATATAACTGGAACTACGAAATAGGCATGCATAGCCAACCGATTAAGGGACGTTTATTTGCCGATATGGCTCTTTTTCTGATCGATTCCAGAAATCAACAGATTGTAACGTATACTAATGTCGGAGGGCGTGCGGTGCAAAATGCCGGTCGTTCGCAGAGCAAAGGGGTTGAAGCTTCGTTACGAGCATTATTTACAGATAATTTTTCTGCATCTTTGTCTTATGGATACACCGATGCAACTCTTACGCGTTATACTGTTGCCAATCAGTCCGGACAAACCGTAAGTTATCGGGGAAATCACATTCCGTTTGCTCCACAGCATACCGTAGCGCTTTCGGCTGATTATTCTATTCCGGTCAATGCTGCGTTGATAGACTGCTTGGTAATTAACGCACAGGGTACCGGTGTGGGGCGCATTTACTGGAACGAAAGCAACAGTGCCTCTCAGCCGTTTTATACGCTTGTAAACGGCCGCATAACGGCTGAAAAGGGCAATGTGCGGTTCGGCTTGTGGACTAAGAATGTGTTGAATACCGACTATCAGGTGTTTTATTTTACTTCGGTGGGAAATGAGTTTGTGCAGAAAGGCAAGCCAGCTCAATATGGGGTTGAGTTGAGCCTGACTTTTTAATAGAGACTCCCGATTTTGTTTTCGGTCTTCGTAAAACAAACTCTTCTTGGAAGGGCTTTGCCCTGTGGGGTGATATCTTTCCGATGCAAAAGAGTGCAATATAATAGAACAGAAACAATTTTTGAATTGACTACAGGGTGCTGAGTTTGTGAAAATGAGAGCACTCTTTATTTTTTCTCTTTAGATTACTGGGATGGAACAGCAATGGCTGTTTCATCCCTTCTTTTTGTGTAAAAATGATTGATGTTGCGGTAGAAAATGACGAAATGGGGTGTTAAACTTCTCTTTTTTGTAGTAAAATGGTAATATTTTGGTAGTTTTTCTTCCAGATTGAAAATTCTTGAAATTGCATTAAGCGTATTTTGTACACTTATACGTTTTGATTTATCATGTTGATATAC
>Ga0065701_1012888_pt1 | contig 10351 bp, 10 predicted proteins | sample Biomet1_FD_59088 | JGI IMG/M metagenome (GOLD analysis project Ga0065701, IMG submission 59088) | Microbial communities from bioreactor (seeded with anoxic lake sediment) at LBNL, California, USA - Biofuel metagenome 1 version 3... | ecosystem: Engineered > Bioreactor > Anaerobic > Unclassified ...
GCCCTGAGAAAAATAAAGGTTCCAAATACCAGTTACGGAGAAGATTATGCCCTGGGGCTACAGTTTTCCAGAAATTGGCAAATTGGCCGTATCTATGATGTACTTTACCTTTGCAGGCGCTGGGAAGATAATTCCGACGCAGCCATCGACATTGTGAAACTAAATGCCAACAACGCTTATAAAGACAAGCTCCGAAGCATTGAGCTTGCTGCCAGACAAAAGTTACAACTTTAAAACGATAAGCATATGAGAAATTTCACCTTTTCGAACCCGGTAAAAATCATCTTCGGGAAAAACACCATTCCACAATTGGCGGTCGAAGTTCCTGAAAATGCAAAAATCCTGATACTTTATGGAGGCGGAAGTATCAAACGCAACGGTGTTTACGAACAAGTGACCGATGCCCTCAAAGGTAGAAAATACCTTGAGTTTTCGGGTATAGGTGCCAACCCTGAATATGAAACCTGTTTGAAAGCCATTGACCTTGTAAAAAAAGAACATATTGATTTTCTTCTGGCCGTTGGCGGTGGCTCTGTCATCGATGCCACCAAATTTATTGCGCTGGCCAGCCAGGGTGAAGGCGATCTGTGGGAAATCCTTTCGAAAGCCAACTATCCGGAAAAGGCGTTGCCTTTTGGAACGGTCCTGACATTACCGGCCACCGGTTCAGAAATGAACTCGGGTGCTGTCATTACCAAAGCTGCCACCAAAGACAAATTGCCATTCGGAACGCCATTGGTTTATCCAAAATTTTCCATATTGGATCCGGAGACCACCTACTCATTGCCTCACCGCCAAATTGCAAACGGTGTAATCGATACATTCGTGCACACCACGGAACAATACCTCACCTATCCGGTCGGTGGTGCATTGCAGGATTATTTTGCGGAAGGCATCCTGAAAGTACTGGTCAAAAACGGAGAACAGGCACTCAAAGCCCCCGAAAATTATGAGGTACGTGCCAACCTGATGTGGGCATCCACTTGGGGACTGAACGGATGGATTGCACAAGGCGTTCCCGAAGATTGGGCCACCCACATGATAGGACATGAACTTACCGCACTTTTCGGGTTGGATCACGGACAAACATTGGCTATTGTTTTACCCGGCTTGCTCGAAGTTCTTCGTGTTGAGAAAGCCGACAAACTGATCCAGATGGGAGAAAGGGTCTTCGGCATTGCGGAAGGAAGCAAGGACGACAGAGCCATGGCTGCCATTCATGCCATCGACTCCTTCTTTCGCAGACTTGGTGTTGGCACACACCTTTCCAACTATGGATTGGGACAAGAAGCCATCGATAAGGTTCTCGAAAGATACAGTGAGCGCGGTTGGGCCTTGGGAGAACACCACAACATCACACCGGAAGTGGTGGAACAAATTCTTATTAAACGGCTTTAGAATGCAGGATTACAGACAACTGTTTGAGGAACAGTCAACCACATGGGCCCTGGCCACAAGAAATTACGCTGCCTTGGCAGAAGTCAAAACCAAAGTTTTTCAGTTTGAGGGTTGCCGTGTCAAACTCCAGTTTAATCCAGGAAGGATTACATCCACCTCAGCCAACACATCAAAGACGGCTATTCAGGCACGTCCCTGTTTTTTGTGTGCAAAAAACAGACCAACCGAGCAAAAAAGCCTGATGTTCGGAAAAGAGAAGTCGTCCGATACCGAATATCAGATTCTGGTCAACCCCTTTCCGGTCTTTCCGATGCATTACACCATTGCTGCCAGCGATCATCAGATACAAACCATTTGCGGAAACGTCAAAGAATTTTTGGCTTTGGCCAGAACCATGAACGATTGCGTAATTTTTTACAATGGACCCCGCTGCGGGGCTTCCGCTCCCGATCACCTCCATTTTCAAGCAGGGAACAAAGGCATGATGCCCGTTCAGGCCGATTATGGAAAGTGGAACAAAACACTTTTACAGGAGGCCAAGGACATACGGATATTCAGGATGGAAAACCTCCTGAGAAACGGCTGGGTTTTGGAAAGCCAAGAAGCATCTGCTTTAATCCGCACATTTGAACAGTTGCTGGATGTTCTGAAATCCGGAAACCCCGATTCAAATGAAGAACCCATGCTCAACGCTTTATGCTGGTTTGAGAACGAAAAATGGATTTGCCTTTTATTTCCCCGTAAAGCGCACCGACCCCAATGCTATTTCAGGGAAGACGATGGAAAAATGCTGATCAGCCCTGCATCCGTAGAAATGGGAGGTTTGATAATTGCAGCCCGTCCTGAGGATTTTGAACGGATTGGAGCATCCGACATACGTGAGATTTACAGTGAGGTTTCTATCTCCAAAGATGAAATCGAAAAGCTTTCTGAAAAACTGTTTAAGATACTATGACAAAGAAAAAAGAGCCCATGCTCGAAGTGGGTATTGTTTCAGGGATCGAAATCCATTTTCATTTCCCCAAACCTTACATCCTGTCCGGTCAAACGGGAAGAAAATACGAAGGGACCTTTTCAGCCAGCTTCGAAAAGGAACAAATCAAATTTGAAGACAAGCTTTACGACACGCTCGAATTTGAACCAGTGGCAGCACCAGATACCGCCTTTGAGCTTTTTGATGTCCGCATCGGCATCAACTTTCACTGGGAACGTTCCGAAAAACAGGTCTTCGAAGGACATTTGAAATGCATAATTGAAAATGGGAAAATTACTGCAGTCAACAGAGTTCCGCTTGAATCTTACCTGACCAGTGTTATTTCATCGGAAATGAGTGCCAAAGCATCGGCCGAACTTCTCAAGGCACATGCGGTGATTTCCAGAAGCTGGTTGCTCTCACAGATACAGCAAAAAGGAAAGAATGTAGAGAAAAATCCCGGCTTCGTGGAAAATGAAACAGAACGCATCCGTTGGTACGACAGGGAAGACCACAAAAACTTTGACGTATGCGCCGACGATCATTGTCAGCGCTATCAAGGCATCACCAGGGCCAGTACCCCACAAGTAAGGGAAGCCATCAAGGCCACTCGCGGAAAAGTGCTTTGCGACGGTGAGGATATATGCGATGCACGTTTTTCAAAATGTTGCGGAGGCATAATGGAAGAGTTTCAGTTTTGTTGGGAAAACAACCCGAAAAAATACCTCAAGGGCCTGGCAGACAGTTTCACCACCAACATTCCGGATTTACGGAAAGAAGAAAACGCCCGTAAATGGATACGAAGCAGTCCTGAAGCCTTTTGCAACACTTCCGACCGAAAAGTACTGCAACAGGTTCTCAACAACTACGACCAGGAGACCTCCGATTTTTACCGTTGGAAGATTTCCTACACTAGGGAAGAAATGAGCAAATTGGCTTATGAACGCTCAGGTATTGATTTCGGAGAAATAGAAGAACTCATTCCTTTGGAGCGAGGAGTTTCGGGACGTATTGTCCGCCTCAAGATAGTAGGCAGCAAGAAAACACGGACTATAGGCAAAGAACTGGAAATACGCAGAACTTTGTCCACCTCTCACCTTTACAGCTCAGCCTTTGTAGTAGAAAAAACCAACGAGGGTTTCATTTTGCACGGTGCAGGCTGGGGACATGGTGTTGGCCTTTGTCAGATCGGAGCAGCCATGATGGGTGAAAAAGGGTATCCCTATACGAAAATACTCAGCCATTACTATCCGAATACAGAATTGAAAAATTTATACGAATAACCATGCAAAAACGCAATCCATGGGCCTGGATCCCAACCTTGTATTTCGCAGAAGGCCTGCCATACGTGGCTGTCATGACCGTTTCCACCATCATGTTCAAAAAATTCGGCATGTCCAACACAGACATTGCCTTGTACACCAGCTGGCTTAACCTACCCTGGGTTTTCAAGTTTGCCTGGAGCCCATTCGTCGATTTGCTGAAAACAAAGCGCTGGTGGATTATCACCATGCAAATCCTGATTGGGGCAGGTTTGGGCGGCGTAGCACTCAGCCTTCCCACCCCTTACTGGTTCCAGCTCAGCATGGCTTTGTTCTTCCTGCTCGCGTTCAGTTCGGCAACCCACGACATAGCTGCGGACGGGTTTTACATGCTGGGGCTCGATGACAAGAAACAGGCCTTTTTTGTAGGCATCCGAAACACGTTTTACCGCCTGGCCATGATCAGTGGTGAAGGGCTACTCATTATTTTGGCCGGAAGTCTGGAGACTGCAAGGCTTCCCAGGTTTGCACAATCTATGGGGAACATCACGTTCTCATGGACCGTCACTTTTCTGATTATGGGCATCTGTTTTATCCTGCTGGCCACCTATCATTCCTTCCTGTTGCCTAAACCCTCAGCCGATGCCTCCAACCCGCAGAGAAAGCCGAAGGAGATTGTCCGTGAATTCGGACAGACATTTGTCAGTTTCTTCCAAAAAAAGAACATCGTATTGGCCATCGCATTCATGATCCTTTACCGTTTTTCCGAAGCCCAGCTTCAAAAAATCATGCCTTTGTTTCTGATTGACAGTCTTGACAAGGGAGGCCTTGGATTGAGCACCCTGACGTACGGAACGGTAAAAGGGGTAGTCGGAACCATCGCTCTGATAGCCGGAGGCGTCCTGGGCGGCATTGTCATCGCTCAAAACGGACTTCGCAAATGGATATGGCCAATGGTTCTTTGCATGTGCTTTCCCAATGTAACCTCCATCTATTTTGCCTATGCATTACCCAATAGCCTGTGGCTAATCAACGCTGGTGTGGCTTTTGAACAATTTGGCTACGGATTTGGTTTTACCGCTTATACCCTCTTCATGCTCCAGCTTTGCAAGGGCGAGCATCAGACGGCGCATTACGCATTCTGTACAGCATTCATGGCGTTGAGTATGATGATACCCGGCCTGTTTGCGGGAGCCATTCAGGAAGCCTTGGGCTACAGGCATTTCTTCATCTGGGTAATGATTTGCTCCGTAGTACCTATCCTCCTGGTAGCATTGATTCATCCCAAATTGGAAAAAGGAGACCAGGTAGTGAAAGAATAAGGCCAATACCTACAAATGGTGATTGCACCTTGAATATCAAATGATTAATTTCGCACACCAATAAAGCCAATCAATAAAAATGAATTCAAGTCACGACTCAAAAGCCATTACACCGGAAACAAAAATGGTTGATCTTATACGGAACAACCTGAATTTACTGTTTGTATTGAACCAATTTTCCATTCCTCTTGGATTCGGGGAAAAAACCATCCAGGAAATATGCGAGAAAAACGGAGTGGAAACACAGAGTTTCATCACCTTGATTCAGTTTCACGGGAACCCGGGAAATCCCGATATACCCAAATTGAACAGCTTGTCTGCCAACATCATATTAAAATACCTGAAAAAATCCCACAGCTATTTTCTGGGCTACAGATTGCCGGATATTAGAAAACAGTTTGCTGCAGCCCTTGACGAAGGAAGTAGCAGAAAAACCATCCTCTCCTATTTCGAAGATTATGAAAAGGAGGTGAACGACCATATGGGATACGAAAACAAGGTTTTCTTCCCATATATTGAAAAACTTTTGTCGGGTCAGGAGCAAAAGGACTATTCGGTAAAACAATATGAAGCCAGACACAACAACATTGAGGAAAAGCTGGATGATCTGATCAACCTGATCATCAAATATCTGCCAACATCGGGCAACACCATGAGGCTGACCGATATTCTGGAGGATCTGCGTCTCTGCAACCGGGACCTCAATCTGCACACCTTGCTGGAAGACAAGATCCTGGTCCCAAAAATCAAGCAACTGGAAAAGAAAAACCCACACGAGGAGCCAAAGGCCTCAAACGAGACCGAAGAACTCAGTGAAAGGGAAAAAGACATTGTTCGAAGTGTAGCTAAAGGTCTGAGCAATAAGGAAATTGCCGACGAGCATTTCATTTCCATCCACACAGTCATCACCCACAGACGAAACATCAGCCGCAAGCTGAGCATTCACAGCTCAGCCGGGCTAACGGTCTATGCCATTCTAAACAATTTGGTAGATATTGAAGAGTTAAGGCAATAGAATGCCCCCTATATCAAATATCACCTGTGCAGATATTTGCGACATTGGGCTATTGGGAGTATGAATGGAAGCACTATCATTACCAAATAAGGTACAAGCTGAATCGTGCCCTAGAATCGTTGTCAGAAGGGAAATACAACCTTTCTCAATATCAAAACCATTTCTTTACGAAATCACCCGAATTTTCTTCCACTTGCCGCTGTTAAATCTCATAATCAAAATCAAGCTAAAAAGCAGGTAAAAGAGAATTAACGCAAACCAACTGAATGGAACCGATAATTTGAAAACATTCAGGCAAATATAGATTAACGGAACAAAAAGCCAGTGGGCAATAACAGAAGCAATCATCGTAAAATGCGTATCACCAGCACCACGTAAAGCACCCACCAATGCTACCATCACCGCTTCGGAAAGCACATAAAGCGAGGCAAGGCGTATCATGCTTATAGCTGTAGGCAGTGCCTTGTCAAAAATCGCACTTGGCACACTGGGCTGAAACACCAAAACCAACGTTTTGGGAATAAGCAAAAACAAAATCAGAATGATTACTGAATAAAAGATACCTGTTTTTATGCCCGACAAGGCGGCCCGATGAGCTGCCTGCGGACGCTCTGCCCCCATATAACGTCCTACCAGACTGGTCACACTGGTTTCAATACCAATAAGCGGAATAAACGATACCATATCCCAGTTAAACATAATTGTCGTAGCTGTAGAAGCTACATCCCCCTGTGATTGAAACAATGCAACCATGAAGAAAAAAGCGATGAAATTCATAAACAGTTCAAAACCGGCAGGCGAACCGAAGTAAATCAGTTTCTTCATAATAACGGTTGAAAACCGAAAAGACTTTCCAACCGAAAAAACGCCGTTGTTTTCTGAGCCGAAATAGGCTGAAAACAATATCAAGATTGCGACCACCGATCCCGCTACCGTTGCTAAAGCAGCTCCGGAGATTCCCATCGGTTGCAATCCGAGTTTCCCAAAAATCAGGATATAATCCAGCACTACATTCGTCAACATAGCAGCGACAGTTGACACCATGACAATCCTGGTACGGCCGATACCCACAAAGAAGCAACTAAGCGTATGCCTCAGCAATGGGAAAAGGCTTCCCCAAGCCAGTATGGAAACGTATTGTATCTGATAATGAATTTGTGATTCCGGTATGTGTAATGCTCCAAACAATGNAACAATCAAAGGTTTAATCAACACAATAAGCGGCCATGCAATTAATGCAATGATTATTCCCTGAAACGTCGTTCTGGAAACATTTTGGTTTTCACCTGCCCCCATATATTGCGCAGTAAGTGCAGTGGTGTACCCGATCAGTCCGATAAAAAAGAAAGTGAGCATTTGCAGAGTGATTCCTCCGGCCAGTGAAGCATTCATCTGTTCCGAACCAATCTTTGCAAGAAAAAGCCGGTCGGTAAACGTCATTACTCCATCACAAGCGGAGGATATTATCATAGGTAGAGCCAACATAAGCAACTCTTTTTGCCCACCCGATTTATGGTAGCCTGAATAAAACTTCTTGATTTTCTTACGTAGCATCACAGAGTCTTAAAAAATGGACAGCAAAAGTAGTCAATTATCCTAAAGTTGATTCAAATACTTTTGTAGCTTTTCTATATATTGCCCCACATGCACTCCGTCAACAAAAGCATGATGAACCTGCACAGAAAAAGGCAAAAGCACTTTTCCTTCCTGTTCAAAATATTTTCCCCACGAGATGCGAGGCACGGAATCGTTACGATTGATGGAAATCGTGTGTGACAAATGTGTAAACGAAATCCATGGAATGCAGGTGATATAGATAAAATCATCGCGACCAATCATGGGGGCGTAATCGAAATAGAGTTTTTGTTTTTCGGATGTTTCTTTGGCTAGTTTCACAAACTTNAACAAATCATCTTGCATATCGAGGNTTACAAACTTAAACAAATCATCTGTTGCATCTGCCGACATATCGGTGAACGAAGGATGAAGCTTATCGTGTAAAACAACCTGCTTGTTTTCCCGCACCCGATAACGAAAGTTTTCGGATTGGTCGGTTACCTTCATCACGGAGTAAATCATTGCATAGTAAAAAGGTATTTTATTTTCTTTTACAAAGTACAGTAAATGAGTCACATCGATATTTGCACATATATTATATTGCGGATAATCCATCCGGTAAAAAAACTCAAAATGTTCCCTGCGTTTCCAGTTTTCAAGGTCGATTGTTTGCATAATAGTTTTATTTCTCAAGTTCCATCATCTTACTTGAGTCGAGGAGTTTGTCGATATTTTGTTTGATTTTATTTTCTTCCCAATCCCACCATTTCAATTCTTGTAGATATTTTATTTTCTCTTCCGAAAATCGCTTGCGGATTAATTTTGCCGGAGATCCACCAACAATTGAATAAGGTTCGACATCTTTGGTAACAATGGCGCGGGAAGCAACGATAGCACCGTCGCCAATGGTCACCCCTGCCATGATGACCGCCTCAAAGCCGATCCACACATCGTTGCCGATAATGATGTCACCTTTGTTGTCCCACGCATCGGTAACTGGGCCATCCAAGGCCCATTCTTCCTGCATGATGGCAAAAGGATAAGTGGAAAGTGAACCAAGTGTGTGGTTCGATCCGTTGAAAAGAAATCTGGTACCACAAGCAATTGAACTAAACCGCCCGATTTTCAACCGGTCATTGTTGACGTAAGGGTAGTGATAAAGCACACATTTCGATTCAAAATCAANCGGATTGTCAAAATCGTGGTAAATGGTATAATCGCCCACTTCAATAAACGGGCTCTTTATGCAGTTTTTCAGGTAAATGGTCTGCTTATCGTTTTGGCGGGGAAATAATAGTGATTTGTTTGGCATATTGTTTGAGTTTTTCTAGGGCCTATCCCAAATTTTGTACAAATGTAAAACATTTACACTTCGGATATTCTATCAAACCGGTCGCGAATTAGTTGCATATATACCCTATCGAGTGCAAATAAAGCTATTATTTTCAAATTATATCATTCCGGGTATAAATGTGATTCAAAAGTAGATATTTATACCTTATGGGGTATAATAAATCATATAAAATTGATTAGAATACCTGCGACAGTTTCTTTGCTTTTATCAATCTATCCAAAGACGTATAGCGGGGAGCTTGTGGAGCCAAGCCTTTTTTGTCTCTATCGAGCGGTATCGGGGTGATGGCTTTGGCAGCATCTTTGAATTTCAGGATGTATTTGTTGGTATCCTCCCATTTCTCTATCGAAACGATTTCGGCATAATGGGTAATGGCAGAGACCGGGGCTACTTGATAGGCGGCAATGTATTTCAATTTATCGATCATGGAGGCATTAATGCGAATGGCAAACCAACAGTGATTTCCCAGAAACTCTTTTTCAAAACCCTCTTCACGCGCCGGAACCACCACCGTATTCAGCTCTTCGGGGCGCAAAGTTGCTGCCTGATTTTCGGAGACTTCGCGTATCTCAGCATTAAACGGAGTATATTTGTAGATAAACTCATCTCCCAGACGAAATGCCTGAAACTCGATGATATCGGTATCCATGGTCAGCTGACTCAATACATTTTCCAACTCAGGGGTAGACTGATCGATCACTACAATAGCAGCAACCGGCTTCTCAAATATCAGGCTTTCAAGAAAATCATCAATATTGCGGTATCGGCTATGAGTTATCTTCTCTTCGGCAAAAGCCAGTTGGCCGGTAGCAACTAGATGCTCGTACAAAAAGGTCTTTTATTTTACGCCCCGTTCTCTTTGTACGAAATGGACAAATTTCAATATCTGCGAACCGATATGTTTGTATGGATCGTGGCTGGAAAGTTCATTCTCAATAATATACAAACGAGGATCGGCCTGAAACGAAAAATCAATCAGATACCCGTCGGGAATGGTAATAATGCTATCCCCTATCCGCTTTTTGATATCGATATATATACTGTTAGCCCCGAAAATCTGAGCCGAATTTTCTACGATTACCTGCTCGAATTCCTTCTCGGTAGCATATTCGTAGTAGTTGTATATCTTGTTGTTGAGAAGTAGTTTTTCCATTAGGTCAAATATTTATACTGCAACTTTTTTTAATGTTGAAGATACCTTACTGAAATCGATTTCATCAAAATCCTTCTTTGCTTTTTCCTGTACATCGACATCTTTGACATTTAAGACATTGGACATATACTTTAGCTTTCTTTTTAGATTCTCCAATAAATCCGACCACTTCATAATCCACACTTCAATATTTCCATTGTCATTTTTAGGATACAAATAAGGATTACTATATGTTTTCTGTCGCCCTTTCATCTCGTACTTGATTTGACTGTTTATTTCAGAGCTAACAAGAAGTATTTTATAGAAATTTCCATCTG
>Ga0065701_1012890_pt1 | contig 10312 bp, 13 predicted proteins | sample Biomet1_FD_59088 | JGI IMG/M metagenome (GOLD analysis project Ga0065701, IMG submission 59088) | Microbial communities from bioreactor (seeded with anoxic lake sediment) at LBNL, California, USA - Biofuel metagenome 1 version 3... | ecosystem: Engineered > Bioreactor > Anaerobic > Unclassified ...
TCGGCAAAATTAACGCACTCATCCAGAAAGCTGTTGAACAGCTTGCGGGCCTTTACAAAGCCGTCCGAAGTTCTGAAGTCGGGCTGGACGGTTTTTTCGTATTCTGCTCTCTGTTTCATTTCTGAGGCCAGGAGGCGCGACTCAACATAATCCCTGGCATTCAGAAGATCCCCGAGCTTCCTGAGATCAGTCCCTATATGCTGGGTAAAGTAAGCAATTTCAAAAGCCCACTGCTTATCAAAATTAGTTTCCGGACTTGTGTTAGGAAAAGGAATTTTACTCGTCAGCCAGTTCATCTCCTGTTCATCTTTGCCTTCTTTCAATATTAACATGCTAGAGGAAAGAATAAAAGCTTAACTAAATTCTCTGGCTCTTTAATGCGTTTTCTAGAATTTTTTTTGGAGTAACCATCGATTCTTTTTCTCACTCAGCTTCTTCACCGCTTTTCCACTGCTTTTCCACTGCTTTTTCATTTTCCATCCCTTTTCTCCCAGAAAAAGCCTTTTTGCTCTCTCGTAGCATATTTCTACAAGTTCGGGCTCGTCTGCCATCTCCACAGCTTCAAAGCAGTTCAGCAAACTCCCTGACTTTTGCCTCGAACACTTTTTCATAGCAAAGTCCTGTTGATCTTTGCAACGTTCCTGTAACCCAAATATTCAAAAACCATTTTTGTCATTTTATATTGTCAGGATCCGGAGTGACCCTTGATGCGACTAACAGCTCTCTCCAGTAAGCTGCCCCAGCAGGAGTAAGGAAATATGTGCCCGTTCCCTCTGATTTCAGTTTTGACAGAAAGGCTCTCCTTCCTCCAAACACTGCCCCATACAATAGCCAACAATTTTTTCTGCTTTGTCCGTCAGGATAAAAACCGGGCAGTCTGAAGCCTCAAAGTCCTTCTCAACGCTTCCAAGCACATTTCCGTAAAGGCCGTCTAAGAGCAGGATGCCGTTGGAATATTTCCGCATTTTTTCAATATTTTAATATACGGCTTCTCGTAGTTTGTCCGAAAATCCGTCAAGGGCAAACTCCAGCAGGTTCACAAAAAGCAGCCGTGCATTATTTTCGCTCTCAAGAACAATTCTCTCATTAGCTCAGGATCTTTTTCTATAATGTGCATTACTTCATCTTCGAAAATTGTGCAGTCAATGATAGTCATACAGGACTCTAAATTCTCCGTTTTTAACACTCTCTTAACACTGTTACACAGAACCTGACATGCACATATATTACGCAATTTATATTGGTTTTCTTACAAAGGGAAAAATCTCTTTCCTGATTTTCTATGAATTATCTGCATTTCCGATTCCGGTCTGATTTGAAGCAGTTTTCCTGGTCTCCTGGCACGTATAGGGATATGTTTTAATATAGTCATGTTGATTTTTTTCTTAAAAAGGGGATTGGGTAAAATGCAACTTGAATACAGTGTAAGAGTAGCCGAAATTTCGGATCTGCATAAAATTATGGTGCTTTACAGGGCTGTTGCAGCCCGCTCGGGCGGAATCGCAAGGCAAGTTGATGAGGTCAACGAAGCCTATGTGCGAAACTTCATCGAGAGATGCAATGAGACCGGCATTATTCTTACAATTGAAGACCCTTCGAATCCTGATGCCCTGATTGCGGAAGTTCACACCTGCAGCCCTGGTATAAGGGTTTTTTCGCATCTTTTCAGCGACCTTACAATAGCTGTGCATCCGGACTATCAGGATAACGGAATAGGGTCATTGCTCTTTCGAACCCTTTTGCAGGAAATAGAATCAAAGCATCCTGAGATCCTCAGGGTTGAACTCATTGCAAAGGAAAGCAATCAAAAAGCCATAAGATTTTACAAGAAATTTGGTTTCAGGGCTGAAGGCAGGCTTGAAAAGCGAATTTCAGGCAAAACTGGAGAGTTGGAAGCTGATATTCCTATGGCTTGGATCAGGCAGGAACGAGGACAGCAATTTTGAGGAAATAACATAAGTGTTAAGCTTTCTAATTAAGAGTTTTTATGTCAATTTTGCCTGTTCAAAACGAATTCGGATATCAATTTTCTTTGATTTTTGGCTTCAGTATTTTATAAGTTCAAATCCTTGAATAAACCGGAGGATGAAAATGACATTCTTGAACGATATTTTACCTGACACTGCTGAAGCATTCGGAAAAATGAGGGATTCCATCTTTGAGAATGGCGCGCTTGACCGCAAGAGCAAGGAATTGATTGCAATCGCCTCTTCAGTCCTTATGCGCTGCGAGTTTTGTGTTGATGTCCACTCGAAAAGAGCTCTTGCCCACGGAGCCAGTAAGCAGGAGATTGCCGAAACCATTGCCGTTGCTATGTTCATAGCAGCCGGTTCTCAGATCGGCTGGACAAACGTTTACGACAAAAATATTTATGATTCGATCTTTGAAGAAAAAGAGCTTGAGAAACCCAAAGAAAAGAAAGGGTGCTGTTGTGGGGACTGATATGGGCTGCTGTACAGATAAATATCTCTTAATTTAAACGAAGTAAGGAATCAGTAAGAATATAGTAATCAATAGAAAAACAGGAATCAATAGAAAATGCTTTTTCTGCCTGAATGGCTTTTGAGGGAACCCTATCGAGGATTCCCTTAGCTGCCATATTTAGACCGGAGAACATTCAGTATTGTTTTTCAGGTTATAAAATTTGAAAAAATTAATAAGCAGTGTCAAAAAAAGAATAAACTTAAAATTGAAATTCTCATTTTGAAGGCGCTGCTTTTGGAGAGTCTACTTTTGGAACCAATATTTTAATATATTCTTTTGCACCAGTTTTTGCTCTTTCATTAGATATTGTTATACAATCTTTTGGGCAACCATTAACACATTCAGTGCACATAATGCATCTAAATACATTAAGTTCCCATGTTTTTTCGGCCTTAGTAACTGTTATTGCATCAGGGGGACATTTCTTTTGACATAGCCCGCAGAGAATACAGTTTTCAGCATTGAAAACAATCCTTCCTTTAAACTCCTTAAACGGTGCCCTTATCTCGAAGGGGTAAAGTCTGGTAGCAGGTTTACGAGAAACATTTGTTAGTACAAGGTTTAACATACCCATTATATCACCCTTCTTTTTATCTTTCAGTGCAGCTAATGCAGGGATCTATAGTAAGTACAACCAGAGGGACATCAGCGAGTTTGACGCCTGGTAGCATCAGTAAGAGTGAAGGTATATTTGCAAAGGTAGGAGTTCTTATTTTAAGCCTTTCCAGGTTTTTAGTACCATTACCTTTCACATAATATACAACTTCACCTCTGGGCTGCTCTGTTCTCATAATTGCTTCACCTTTAGGGAAGCCTTTTATGGGTGTTGAAATTTCACCATTAGGCAGCTTGGAGATCGCATTCCTTATCAACTTAATAGACTCGTATAATTCATTGACTCTTACTTTAGTTCTGGCGTAACAATCTCCATCTTTTTCAACAACTGTCTTAAAACCAAGATCCTTATATATATCCCAATCTGGTGTTTCTCTTACGTCAACGGCATTCCCACTTCCTCGAAGTGTAGGACCAGCAGTTCCAGCCTCATATGCGAGTTGTTTTGACATTGTAGCTAATCCCACAAGTCTCTTCTTTACGGTGTAATTATTTACAAACACCTTTTCAAGATTTTTAACTTGGGGTTCCAGTGTATCGAGCATTTTCAGAGTCATATCAATTTGTTCTTTAGTCAAATCTCTGCTGGTTCCTCCTACTTTGGAAATTGAATGTATAACTCTGTTTCCAGTAATTCTCTCCAATACATCCAATACTGCCTCTCTGTACTTCCAGCATTCATAAAAGAGACTTTCAAATCCAAAACCATCGGCAAACAGGCCAAGCCAGAGGAGGTGACTATGAACTCTGTTGAGTTCACCAACTATCACTCTTATATACTGTGCTCTTTCAGGGATTTCAACATCGAATAATTTTTCGACTGCCCGTGTGTAAGTTATACCATGGAGGGCACTACATATTCCACATATTCTTTCGCAGATATAGGTTGTTTGATTAAAGTCCTTTGTGTCTATGAATTTTTCAAGCCCTCTGTGTACGTAGCCCAGTGAGGGAAGTACTCCAACAACAACATCGTTGTCAATTTCAAGTTTTAATGATACTGGCTCGGGTAAAACGGGGTGTTGAGGACCAAACGGTATTACGGTTGTCATGTGATTCTCCTCTCAAATTGCTTTAAGCCAAGGGAGCTTTTGGACTGTTTGGCGTTAAATAAAGGTGACCTTTGTAGTCTATTGCTAAACCTTCGAAAGTCAATCCGAAGAGATCCTGGTACTCATTCTCGATCAAAAGTGCACAGAGATAAATGCCTGACACACTCTTGGGTTTCTCGCCTGGTTTCACAAAGTACCTTAGATTTTTTAATTTGTTGTCTTTCTCAAAGATATATATTAAGTCATGACCATCGTTAGCTTTCAGGCATATCATAGTAGAGTATCGATAGCCATCACTTTTTAAACCTTCAACAGTTTTCAGCAGCTCTGCACTGCTTTTAATTTCTATGGAATCTATGGTATTCTCAAGCATTCGATGGCACCTCGTTTCCTTTCAATTTTACTTCTTTTCCTTTGATATTCCCTTTCTTCTTATTTTCAAGTATTGAAAGTGCTGCTACTACGCCATCAAGTATGGCTTCAGGCCGTGGGCAGCATCCGGGAACATATGCATCTACGGGTATGACCTGATCCACTCCGCCTATCACATTATAGCAATCGTGGAATATCCCGCCTGTAGACGCACAGGCGCCTACAGCTAAAACAACTTTAGGATCCGGAATCTGGTTATAAATGTTTTTAAGCACATTGACATTTTTATAATTTATCGAGCCTGTAACTACCATTATATCAGCTTGCTTGGGAGTACCGATGTTTAAAACACCAAATCTTTCAGCATCATATAAAGGAGTAAGACAGGCTACCACTTCAATATCACAGCCATTACAACTGTTACAATTCACATGTATAATCCATGGGGATTTTGCCAGACTCATAAGTTATCCCTCTTTTTACACCATTATTGTGGCTTTGCTAACGTACAGAAATGCTATGTTTATTATGGATATTATTAGCAGAACTGACCAACTCAATTTGAGCATCCACTGCCAGTATACTCTTGCAGTAATGTTGTCTATGACAATTACAAGCAAGTAAGCAGCGATGGATATAAGCACACCTATTAGTGGGTTTACTGCCCAGAATAGGAAAATGAGTCCCGTTAAAAACACGTATTCATAGAAGTGCGCAATCTCAATGCCGGCAAACCCTGGTCCTGAATATTCGGTCGTCATACCTTTAACCAGCTCTTGATGAGCATGGTGAGAGGTTGAATAATCAAAGGGCGATTTTTTCAATTTTATATTCAGAACAACTAGCATTGCTATGAATATAAGAGGTGTATACACCAGCAGAGGGGTTGATGCATTTACCAGCACAGATAATTTGAAGGTGCCGGTAAGCAAGTATATTGCAAGAGCATATAAAATTAAAATTGGCTCATAGGCCAGTATAGCCATAATTTCCCTTGAACTTCCGACTCTTGCGTATGGAGAACCAGTGCTCATCCCTCCTACTATGAGAGCTAGTGAAGCTACCGTGTATACAAATATTATCATCAAAATATCTGCTTTAAACACCAACATTAAGAGGCTCAAAATTATAAAGAATAGATACACGACTACGTAAAAGTTTTGAGATGCATTTACAATCATGTTGTCTTTACTGAGGAGCTTCTTAACATCATAGTATGGCTGCAAAATAGGAGGACCGACTCTACCTTGTAATCTTGCAGTGATTCTCCTGTCAATTCCTGAAGCTAAACAGCCAAGGATAGGAGCACCAATTAAAACAAGAACAACTGTTAAAACATCGTTCATATTCATTACAGTACTCCTCCTGCTAATGCAATTCCAATAAGAATTAAGGAAATCACATATCCGAGCATTGTAAGTTTACTTTCTCCAAAAGTATTTTGAAGATATATGTTAGAAACGCTGCTTTTATCGTAACTGCAAATTCCATTTCTGAACATTAATCCATCCTTTTCGAGGTTGTTTTCCCCGCACATATAATAGTTAGCTTTACGAGGAGTGAACATATTTTTGGTAGCGAAATAGATCAGAACGGCCAGAGCAAGCACTACGAAGATTGCTGCATAAGCAAATGCTCCTATTTCAGAGGTAAATTGCCCAGCTTGTCCTGTAATAGCAGGTGCAGTTTTGATCAAAATTTCGACCTGAGGTCTAATGAAGTAATCGTATATTGTAAACACAAAAATACTTGTAACTACAATAGATAATCCAAGGAATGACAGTGGGAAATATGTTTCCGGTTTTTTATGGTGAACTGCATTCTTATCCATGCTGGATGATAAGATCGTTCCAAGCCATTTAGCGTAATAAACTGTAGTGAGTGCACTTCCAAGTATAAGGAACACTATCACAATAGGGTTGCTTGANGCAGCTTCCATNGACACCCATTTTGTAAGCAATACTCCAAAAGGAGGTAATAGCATGGATACCATTCCCAGAGCTGCAAGAGTGGTGAGAAGAGGAGCCTTCTTTATTAATCCTGACATGTCCTCGATATCTCTGCTTCCTATGGTATGCTCAATTTCACCTGTGCACAGGAACAGGAGAGCTTTTGATATGGCGTGGAACAGAATAAGCATGATCGCAGCAGCTACAGCCAGAGGCGTGCCTATGCCGGCACTTGCGATAATCAGTCCCAGGTTTGCAATAGTGGAATAAGCAAGCACTCTTTTAGCATTTCTTTGAGATAAGGCTAAAGCTGAACACATCACGAANGTAAAGCTACCATAAACTGCAATAGCTGTTCCAAGAGAGGTGCCAGCATAAGCCGGTACAAGCTTGACAATTAGATAAACACCTGCATTTACCATCGTGCTTGAGTGCAGTAAAGCAGAAACCGGAGTGGGAGCTACCATTGCACCTAAGAGCCAGCTCTGGAAAGGCATCTGAGCAGATTTCGCAAAGCCTCCTATACAGAGTAAGGCAACAGGGAGAGCTAGGAGAGTTGCTGATGAACTCGTTTGAATTCCAGAAAGGGTAGATATATCAAAGTTAGTACCGAGCAGAATTATGGCTCCAGAAAAAGCAATTCCACCAAGNAGGTTTAAAGCCAGAGCCCTGAAACCATTGTTTATTCCCTCTTCGTCCTGGTTGTATGAGATCAAAACGAATGAACAAAGAGTTGTTATTTCCCAGAAAAGAAACAGCCATCCCAGTGTGTCAACCATGACCAGGCCGTTCATGGCTGCCAGGAAGAAGCTCATTGTAAAGTAAAATGTCTTTTGTCTATTCAGATGTCTGTGCTCCTCATACTGGTCCATGTATCCAGTTGCGAATAAAATAATCGCAGTACCGATTATATTCACAATTAATATCATGACCTGAGACAATTGATCAATATTAAAAGAAGCACTTTCAACTTTTGGAACACTCGTATAAGTGTAAGCAAACAGAGCTGCTGAAATTATTCCTAGTCCAAGTGTAGGCCAGTTTTTATATTTTGCTGACACAGCAAGAATATATAGTATTACTAGTACTTCGAGTATAAGGACAACATTTTCTAACATTGCGAAACTTGGTTCACCAATCGGAACCACTCCCGTACCATCTAATACTAAATTAACTGATAAAGCTGCTCCAATTATGAAAAAAGCCCAAGCCAGGTACTTGTATAGCGATTTGGGAAGGGCTACAAATAAAAGCGAAAACAGTATGGGTACTGTAATTAATAGCATAACGGTGTTTTCTATCATACAGCGTATCCTCCGATCTATTAATCCTCCGATCTGTTTATTCTCTGACTTATAATGCTGGAATTTACGCAGGTGAAACACAAAATCCAATATATAAAACGTTTTTATAACCTATTTTTTATATTCCCGAAAGGCTTAACTATATTGATTTCTCAGTTCAACTGCGCAATTCCTGAGTATATAAGAATATGAGCCAATATTCCACAAATATTATAATATTCTTATATCAAAATTACAAGAAATAATAATATGCGAATAATGTCGATATAAATTCGACACGTTGCCAATTCTTAATTATAGCAAAGGGATATTTAAAGATAGTGATTTTCTTTTTACTTTTATATTACTCGCAAGAATATGGACAAATAGCCCCCAAATATTGTTTTCTTCTTGTTTTTATATTCATAGTTATAAATACTACTGAATACTAATAAATACTACCAAATAATTCTAGTATACTACTAAAATAGTATAAATTAGCATACGCAAAACCCTATTTAAACATAGTGGTTTTAATTTATTTTTATATTGCTCCTAAAATTTATTTATGGGTAGCCTGCAAATACCACAATTTTTTAAATTTAAATACGAAAATAATCAATAAATAATAGTATCAAATTACTATACTAATTAATATAACAAAGGGATATTTAAAGAAAGTGATTTTATCTTTATTTTTATATTAATCTTGTTGTATGTTGGAAGAAATAATTGTACTATTATAGAGAACGATATTGACAGTATATTTAGCAAATGCCTGGAGAATGAGACCGGTATAGTATAATAATAGAACATTCTGACAGCCTATTTCATATATGCAGAAATATTCCTAACAACATATTTTATAAACTTTCAAAGTCTAAACTTATCTTTATTTTTATCCATACTTTTAACCAGGGAGAGCATTACAGGAACTTCTCAAGAATCCCTGCTACTATAGTAGCAAGGGCTGCTCCTGAATTTATTCCTAAGGAAAAGGGCCACTGCAACAGCCAGTTCAAAGAAGTTGCTCGCTTCAATATAGGTAGAGGTAGCCACTTTCCTGTAGGAAATTTTAAGGTGTTTTGCAGGTGCAAAATCGATCCAGAGGATAAGATAAGTCTACAGCACAAGAGGGATTGCAATCAGAAGGATGTGCAGTGGTTAATTTATAATGTTCTGCCCTGAAGAAAAAGGAAAAAGGCCTAAAACGAGGGGTTTTCATGTATTGAGAAATAAGACAAATCATTTGCTTTTTCCTGAATTTTCCGTACTTTTCGGCTTTTTACAACTTCTCCATACACTCTCCGTGCTCGATTGGAGTCCAAGTGATCACAGCAGTATATTGAACAGATATCCTGTAAATATTATCGAAGCTGCCACAATTGAGACAAAGATTGCGATCAGCTCTTTTTTCAGTACTTTTTTAAGGATAATCACTTCAGGCAGGGAAACAACTGTAACGGACATAAGGAATGCGAGAGAAGTTCCTATAGGAAAGCCTTTTCCAATCAGGCTTTCTACGATAGGAATGATTGCCATAACATTCGAGTAGAGAGGCACTCCGATCAGGACTGCAATTGGCACTGCAAACAGGTTATCTTTACCTGCATATTTCTCTAAATCCCTTCAGGTGGGTCGCCCTCTATTATCTGGTTGATATTATTCTCAAATGCTCGTAGTTTCCAGGTCCTTTTTGTTCCGAATCTCAGTACAACTGGAGCTGACTTGTGTTCCTTGCACAAAAACGCAAGTATTTGTCATACTGAATATTTATCATGGTAATATCAACCATGTAACACTGGACGACCCATTTTTTCACTCTGACCTTGAATTAATTTTAAAATAGATCTAATTTTATCGTTTCAATTCTCGGTTAATGCTTCAGTCCATTTGAACAGATTATTTTTTGATCCATTTTTTGATATCATCCACGCTTGGGACTTTACCTGCGACTTTAACATCTCCGTCAATTACAAGAGCAGGCGTGACCATAACCCCATATCCTAGAATTTTATCAAAATCCTCTACCTTGACTATTTCAGCGTCTACACCTGTTTCCTTTACAGCTTTTTCTACCAATTCCTTTGTTTTGTTGCATTTTGAGCATCCTGTACCAAGTATTTCGATTTTCATTGTATTCACCTCAGTTCTTCTTATTTCAAATATGTTTGAAGCAACCTATATAAAATCTCCTATTTCAAAATAATTTGAACTAAATGCCAGCCTGATTGGTTTTCAAATCAAATCCGGAGCGATTCAAAATCAACGTATTTATATATTTCTGGCAATGTTTGGAGAATATGGTTAAAATGGAATCCGAATGCATTTCCCGAAAAAGATGCTTTACGCATACCATTTTCCTGTTTATTCTTGCAGGCATTTTCGAGATAGGAGGAGGATACCTTCTGTGGTTGTGGCTGCGTGAAGGCAGGGGACTGATTTTTGCATTTTCAGGGGCAATTATCCTATTCTTATATGGAGTCGTGCCCACTTTCCAGCGCTCTTACTTCCACAGGATATATGCAACTTATGGTGGCATTTTTGTCGTTATGTC
>Ga0065701_1000228_pt1 | contig 10296 bp, 8 predicted proteins | sample Biomet1_FD_59088 | JGI IMG/M metagenome (GOLD analysis project Ga0065701, IMG submission 59088) | Microbial communities from bioreactor (seeded with anoxic lake sediment) at LBNL, California, USA - Biofuel metagenome 1 version 3... | ecosystem: Engineered > Bioreactor > Anaerobic > Unclassified ...
AGATCATTTTGAACTGACCGTCGTCGAAAACAAAGACAGCAAGTCAGGTGCTGAAATCGCCGACTTGACGATTCAAAATATCAGTGGTAAAACTGGGACAAATGTGACCTTTGAGGCTGATTTACCCACGATTCTCCACGATAAGGATATGAAAAAAGTCACGGTTAACGTGGGCACGCTAAAAGCGGGTGACGCGAAAACGTATCAAGTTAATCGGAAAACTGACGGCACGGTCACTACAACGCCATTGCCAACGACAGGCAACTTATCGACGACAGGTGCTACCAACACGGCAACGAAAACCAGTAGCTTACTGCCGTCAACAGGTGAAAAAATGACCCCAGTTTTGATGGTGCTTGGGCTAGGCGTATTAGCAGCAGTGCTTATTATCTCCATCAAACATCGCAAAACCGCTAAAAATGTACTGGCATTAGTCTTGCTTCTCGNAGGANTNGGNAGCGCNGCNACTGTCAAGGCGGCAGAAGAGACCTATCATCATCGTGATGAAGTACGCAATCATGCGGTTGAGCTAGCTGGGACAACCCATGTGTTCCACTTAGCCGCTGAGGGAGACTTTGAGGGTGACAATGGTGAGCCAGGTGTTTCTAACAACTTCACGATTACTTACTACATCAACGGAGAAAAAGTCACAGATTTAGATCCAGATGGTTATACTTCTGGCGTTAAGACAATTTATTTGCCAAGGCCAACATTTGAAGGTTATGATTTCTCAGGTTGGTATAATAATGCAACATTTACTGGTGATGCATTTACAAGTTTTTCTAAAGAGACAACAGGTCATCAAGTTTTCTATGGTAAAACAGTACCTCATGTCTATCAAGTTACCTTTGATTTAAAAGGTGGTGCATTTCCGGATGCGACATCAACGATACAAGATGTTGAACATGGGGCAATAGTTTCAGAGCCAACAGCCCCAGAAAAAGATGATGAGATAGTTGGTGTATCTACCACTGGTCCTATTCCGGAACATGATTTTATCTTCAGAGGCTGGTATATTGATCCAGAATTAACAACTGCCTTTGACTTTAACACACCAATTACAGGTAATATAACGCTCTATGCCAAATGGGGATTACCTGTTACTGAGGCAGGAACCAATAATGATTTAGGAACAAAATATGGTAATAATACTCTAGGTGACCAAGGTGATACCGTCTGGGTTGCCAATAGCTGGTGGCAAATTATTGACGATGATATGGATAATAATGTCACGAATGGTTTACAGGCACTGGTACTTAAAATGGAAGCATTGACATCAGACGAGGCTACGGGTGACAGTGGTATGGCTACTTACATTTCACACTTCAAAGATGACACCACCAACCCTGATAACTATTTTAATTCAGATGGTACGAATAGTTATGAACTGGCTGTAGGAACAGGGCTTAGAGGTGCGATTGACCATTATTATATGTCGACCGTTGCGGCTAACTACACTGATCATGTTCAAGCCGTTAATCTACACAACCCGACTCTAGCTGAGTATAATGCAGCTAATAATTTAACTTGGGGCTATAACGGAGGTGGCGCTTCTTGGCTCAACTCTTATATGGATGATCATTTTGCAACAGAGCTAGAGGTCACAGGTACCAAACAGGCTTTTGCGCTTAGCTATGGAGATATTCATGTTCATATGGGCATGCCTGTATCATCGACAGATAAGATTTCAGACCTTCTGAATTTCAGTAGCAGTTNGGATAATCAATTCTGGCTCCGCTCAGTTGCCGCTAACTATAGGGGAGTAGGTGTTGTAAAAGCAGGGGATATCAGCTACCGTAATCCTGTTTACTCTGGTATGCAGCCTGTACGTCCGGCTTTGGCACTTTTGATTAATTAAATATCGCTAAGGTTATGACAGTCATTAGACGCAAAAAATAACTATTCTGAAGTAAGCCCTAGGGCTTACTTTTTTTATGAACAATAGCGAATTTCTACAGGATCTATCCTCATAAATAAACGGTATTNAAAAATATTAACACCGAAATTTAAAAAAAGAAAGTCAGACATGAGGAAACGCGGTTAAAATAATAACAAGCATTAGCTAACAACACCATATTTTAGGAGGATTTGACAATGTCAGAAAAGAGAGCAAGATTTCAAGCCGTTTTAGATGGTCAAGCAGTTGACCGAATTCCAACAGGTTTTTGGTACCACTTTTTCAAAGATGAATTAGACGAGGCTACTAGTCAGGCTGATTTAATCGCTGATAATGTAATGGGACATCAAAAATTCATCTCAGACTTTAAGCCAGATTTTATCAAACTGATGAGCGACGGTTATTTTCACTATCCAAATGCCTCAAAATGGCGCACGGCTAGCGATGCTGAGTTGTTAACAGTCACATCAATCGGACATGACCATATCTGGATAACAGAGCAAGTCGCACTAGTCAAAGCGCAACATGCGCAATTTAGCGAAGATATTTTCTCTTTCTACAATATTTTTGCTCCCGCGACCTACCTTAAATTTGCCTTGGGCGGTGATGATCAGTTGGTTAATTTTGTCAATACGCACAGTGAACAGAGTATTCAGCATATCTTTGATATCGTCAGTCATGACATCGCTACTTTAGTAGCAAGAGTCATCAAGCAAGGTAGTGCCGACGGGATTTATTATAGTACACAGAACATCCAAAGCACAAGTGATCAAACTATCTTTAATCAATTTATTAAACCGAGTGATATTGCTGTCCTAAAAGCAGCTAAAGCAGCAGGTGGCACTAACATTTTACATATTTGCGGTTATGAAGGCGCTAGTAATCGCTTAACAGATTTCGCAAACTATCCCGCAGATATTATGAATTGGGCGACAGCTGTTGAAGGGGTTACTTTATCACAAGGTCGAGCAATATTCCCGAATCGAGTGCTACTAGGTGGTTTTGGCAATACGACAAAAGACATCCTTTATCAAGGTACAACAGATGATATTGTGGCAGAAACCCAAGAGATTATCAATGCCTTTGGCGATGATACCCGTTTCTTAATCGGTGCTGACTGCACAGTTCCACGTGACATTGACCTGAAACATTTGGCAGCTGTAAGAAAAGCGGCAGTCAGACAACCAATCACTGTTTAAATGCACCAGCAAATCAATAAAGAATGATACTGAAAGGGTGCGAATAATCGTAGCCGCACACTTTACCTAGAAGTTCAAATAAGGAGATGATCTATGACTCAATTCTATCAAAATAAAAAANTCCTAATTGGTGCAGCAGTTGTGGTTGCTGNTGGTGCAATTGTTGCTGTCAGAACAATACCAAAGTAAAAAATTACCCACTACCGGTGCGAAAGCAAAAGTCGAAAAAGTCCTTCAAGTCGCACACACGCAAAGCTATAAGCCCTATGACTTTGTCAATGACAAGGGCGAATCAGATGGCTTTGAAGTTCAAGTTTTAAAAGCGGTGGACGAAAAACTACCAGATTATAAATTCAACTATANTCCAACAAGTGATGAAGATTTACTGATTGGTTTGGAATCTGGCAAATACGATATCGGAACTAAAGGTGCTTGGAAAACGCCAGAACGTGAACAGAAATTCATTATTCCAGAAGAAAAAATCGCGGCATCTGTCATCGGCTTGACTTATCGGACAGCAGACAAAGCCAAATATAGCAATCTTGAAGATTTTGCGAAACAAAACGGCAAGCTCATTCCAATTAGCCCACAAAATGCCCAATATAAGGTCATTGAAGATTTCAACGCTACCAATCCTAAGACCCCGATTAAATTAGATGCAGCCGATCAATTCACGATTAGTGATGCCTACGCTTGGCTGTTAGAAGGCCGTTACGATGGATTCTTCGACATTAAACTCAGCTTTGATAACTCAGTACTTGCAGCTGACGGTCCTTATCATGACTATGCGAGCAAACTGTCTTACGTGCCTTATAAAGGAATTCCAACTTATCCAATTATCCATAAAAATGCGACAAATGAGTCTTTTGCCAAAGCTTATGATAAAGCGATAAAAGAACTCGAGGCTGATGGGACGCTAACAAAACTGTCTAAGAAGTATTTCGGTGAGGATGTCTTTTCGTACATAAAGGACTAGCTTGCCTGTGAGGTAAAGATTATGATTCCATTTCATCTAGAGCGCGTCTGGTCAGTTTTACCGGATATTCTCTCAAAATTTCCAAAAACGCTAGAAATCGTTGTTTTGACAGCATTTCTTGGAGCAATTCTAGGCGCTATGCTTGCAAAATGGCATTTACAAACAGGGAGTGTCAAGTATAAAATAGCACAATATTATATTTCGGCGATGCGTTGTACCCCACCGATTGTNNTAATCTTTTTGGTCTTCTATGCCTTTCCCAAGCTGATTGAGACTATCTTTTTGGTAGATATCAACGGTTGGCCAAAAAGTATTTTCGTTATCAGTGCGCTTGTCCTCTTGTTTTCAGCCAATATCGCAGTGACTTTTGAGGCTGCCTATCTGGCTGTTCCTAAGGGGCAAACAGAGGCAGGTTTGGTGAGTGGTTTATCTGAGACCAGAACCTTTTTCAGAATCATATTACCCCAAGCTCTAGTCATTGCGCTTCCTAATATCGCTAATAATCTCTTGACCTTGTTAAAAGAAGGCTCACTGGCATATATGATTGGCTATGTTGATATTATGGGGCAGGCTCAGAATATCATTTCAAGAAATTTAGGGAATTTTGGCTTAGAGACTTATGTGGCGGTAACCTTAGTTTACTGGGGAGTAGCGCTTGTGATAGAAGGTGGCAGTCTNCAACTTGAAAAAATATTGAGTCGACATCAAGGACAAAGATTGGAAGGACAAACGTAATGGCTATTGATTATTTAATCGCAACCTTTATCGAAAGTTTAAAAGGTGTTCCAACGACACTTTTCATCACTTTTTTCGCCTTGATTGCAGCGCTGCCTTTGGGATTGTTACTTGCGATTGCACGGCTTAAAAAAATACCCGTTCTGAGTCAATTGGCTAGACTTTATACGTTGATTATTCGTGGTACACCTTTGATTCTTTTAATTCTACTTTTTTACAGTTTTGTACCAAGTTTTCTTAATGCTTTTTTTAAAGCGCATGATATCGCAATTGATATCTTTAAGGTTAACCCTCTATTTTATGCCTGTACCGTTTTTCTACTTGTTGCCATTGCAGCAGTCGCTGAGATTTTTCGCTCGGCTTTACTTGCTGTCGATGGGGGACAGTTTGAGGCAGGCAAGGTGGCAAATCTGTCAACCTTTCATATTTATGCTCGGATTATTTTACCGCAAGCCTTGGTTTCTAGCTTGCCCAACTTGTGTAATCTTGCGATTACGCTAGTTAAAGGAACCTCACTTGTTTTTGTCATGACTGTAAAAGATATCACTGCAATTGCTAAAATTCAGGCCAGTTATGGCTATAATTATGCCGAAAGCTATCTGGTTATCTTCGCTATCTACATTTTGGTGTGTACGGCGATTCAGGTCGTTTTCAAAAAGTTAGCCGATTATGTCGCTCTAGACAGACGCATGCCTCTAAAGCAAATGGAAAAGCAACATAATGAGAAAGTCACGATCGAGAAAGGAGTTTTATATGCTGAACATTCGTAACTTGCACAAGCAATTTGGCAGTCATGAGGTTTTGAGGGGGATTGATTTAACTGTCAACCAAGGCGATGTGGTCGTCATTTTGGGCCCTTCGGGATCGGGGAAGACGACCCTTTTACGTAGTATTAATTTTTTAGAGCCAGCGGATTCNGGCACAATTGAGCTAGACGGTGAGACGNTTGAGATTGCTAAGGCGACAAAGCAANATATTCAAGGTATTCGTAAACATACTGGCTTTGTCTTTCAAAACTATAATTTGTTTGCGAATAAAACGGCTGAGCAAAATATCACAGAAGGGTTGATTTATGGTCTTGGGTTATCCAAAAATGTGGCTAAAACGATTGCTCAGGATGTGCTAGAAAAAGTCGGTTTGCGTGAGTTTGCGCATCATTATCCGAGCCAGTTATCTGGTGGGCAGCAGCAACGTGTCGGTATTGCTCGCGCTATCGCAGCTGAACCTAAAGTACTATTGTTTGATGAGCCAACGAGTGCGCTTGACCCAGAACTTGTTAGTGATATTTTAGCAATTATGAAGTCTCTAGCTAAAGCCGGGAAAACCATGGTTGTGGTCACACATGAAATGGGCTTTGCTAAAGAAGTCGCAAGCGAAGTTGTCTTTATGGACGGTGGTGTAATCGTTGAACAAGGTCGACCAGAAGAAATCTTCGAGTTTCCAAAAGAAGAGCGGACACAACAATTTTTGGCTAGAATATTAGGGGATTTTGTACGAGCTTAAACATGTAATTGACCTTGTTTGATTGGCGTGTTAGTGTAGGTCGAGTTTCAAGATTTCAGAAAGTGAAATCGCAGAAAGGAGTGGTATTATGAGTCAAGANTTTAAAGGCAAAAATGTCCTTGTTACTGGTGGCTCTCGCGGCATTGGCTTTGCCATTGCCAGTCGCTTTGCAGTTCAAGGCGCTAGAGTTGTCATCACTGCGACACGTGAGGAAACATTAGCTCAAGCTTTATCACAGTTTCAGGCTAATGACTTACAGACAGTTAAAGGTTTGATTTTAGACTTGACTATTCTGACAGATGCAGGAGCAGTTTTTAATCAAGCCAGTGATTTATTAGGNGGGGAGCCAGTCGATATCTTGGTCAATAACGCCGGTATATCAGCCCCTACNAGTNTAGCAGATAGTGATTTGACTGATATTCACCGCGTGTTTCAGGTCAATTTGATTGCCCCTATCCTGTTATCGCAGGCTTTCGCTGCCCAATTNGTATCCAGACAAGATGATTTTGGCAGTATTATCAATATCAGTTCCATCGCTTCTAAATTTGATGAGACACATAATCTTATCTATGGTGTCAGTAAGGCAGGGCTGAATAAAGCAACGAAAAACCTTGCCAAAAATTTAGGTAAGCAAGGCATTCGTGTCAACGCGATTTTACCAGGTAGTATCGATACCGATATGACAAGAAAAAAATATAGTGACCCAGCAGTTTACCAAGCCTTAATTGATCGCTTGCCCCTATCCAAACGTGGGACAGGTGATGACATTGCGCATCAAGCTGTTTTTATAGCCAGTTCTGATGCGAATTACATAACTGGTCAATTAATTTCGGTAGACGGTGGCTGGTTACTACAGTAGTCATGACATGCAATAACAAAAAATAGATTAGCTCAAATCAGCTAATCTATTTTTGTTATTATTTTTTACTTGACTCACTTGACTTTTCTGTCGCAAGTTCAAGATGCAGTTCTTTGAAAGTCTCTGTTTTCCAGAGCTTTTTCGTCGATTTATCGCCATTTAAAGAATAGATAGAAGTAGATTTGTCCCCTAATTTCTTCTCAATTGCCTTAGCTTTTTGCAAGCCTTTAACATAAGAATAATCATTCGGGTCGATTGTCTTGAGACCATCATTTGGCCAGAAACGAATTAAATCCCCCGTCGTAATCGCATCTGAAATCTTCAGTAGCTCCTCAGTCTTTTTATTATTCGTATCAATTTCATTTTTGGTCGTCGGGTCAGGATTGGTAATCTCTTCTCCTGTCTGCGTTTTATAAATTCTACCAGCATAATTGGTTAATGTCGGAGACACCCAGTTATCGGTTGCTCGCATTGCGAGTAAGTTGCGATGGTCTGGACTCAGTAAATCTTGCCCAAGCTCAGGATATTTGCTATTATCGATGCCCAGGAGATGCAGCAGCGTTGGGAGATTGTCAAGCTCACCACCATAAGTATGATCGACATGACCTTTATCCATCCCAGGCACGACAATCATGTAAGGAACGCGTTGGAGCATGGCATTGTCATAATTGGACCACGTTTCCTTGTCCTTACCTAATAATTCTGCTAGGTCAGGGTTCCGAGAGTTTGATATTCCGTAGTGATCGCCATAAAGTACAATAACAGAGTTCTTATATACACCAGATGCTTTGAGATAGTCAAAAAATTCTTTAACAGCAGAGTCTAGATAGTTCGCTGTTGCAAAATAACCATTAATTGTTTCATCATTGGTATTAGCTAATGGGAATCCTGATTCATCACCGTTAAATTGAACATAAGGATAGTGATTGGATACCGTGATAAACTTCGTGTAGAAAGGCTGTTGCAAATGCTCCAGATAATTAATAGAGTCACCAAACATGTATTTATCATGTAGACCATATTGGAAAGAATTAGATTTATCAACATCAAAGTAAGTTTGGTCGAAGAAGTAATTATAACCTAAGCGTTTATAAGTTTCATTCCGATTCCAGAATGAACCGACATTGCCATGAAAGACAGCAGAGGTGTAGCCACCAACCTGCCCTAAAATATCAGGCGCTGCTTGGAAGGTGTTTTTTCCACCATTGCTGACGAAAAATGAGCCTTGATTTAAACCAAAGAAGGAATTTTCCATCAATGTTTCAGCATCGGATGTCTTGCCAGCTTTGACTTGGTGGAAGAAGTTGTCAAAAGCAAAAGTTTCTTTTGAGCCGAAAAGTGAATTGAGAAATGGTGTTACTTCATAGTCTTTTTCAACCTTGGTTTCAGGGTCTGTAACTTTCAGTTTGTAGTTGATTAAAAATTGTTGGAAACTTTCCAAATGAATGTAGATAACATTTCGGCCTTTAGCAATCCCGAAAGTCTCGGGATTAGGCTTGGCGTAATTGTCTGCGATGTATTTCTTGACTTCATTGACATCCGTTGCTTTAGCCTCTTTACGAACCTGATTTGTTTTATAGGTATTAAATCCATCATAAACTGTAAAAGGAACGAGACCGAGGTAGCGGACGACGTAAGTATTAGAAAACCCACGACTCAAAAGTTCAGGGCGGTCAATTTCAGCCATAAAGAGATTGACCGTAAAGGCTAGAATTGAAAGGGATGTAATCGCAAAACTTGCGCGTTTGTTAAATGGCCTTTGGTCAAACCGAATGACTTTACGCCACATCAAAATAGCAATTAAGACAAAGTCAACTATAAAGACGAGGTCACTTAAATTGAATAAGTTAATAGCAGATTCACCTAGTCCCGCAGAAACTTTACCAGCTGCTAACATCGTATTGATGGTAATGAAATCAGTGAATTCACCAAAATAGGTCGAATTAGCAAAAAGTAGAGCAGTCAAAGCGATATAGATGACCATTGATAAAATATAGTAAAGCTTGGTGTTTTTTGCATAAAGTGCAAGCCCAATCAGTAAAAGTGAACTTGAAATCGGATTGATGATTGCTAAAAGGATTTGAAAGGAGTTGTCAAAGTCCAAATCAAATTTAAAAAAGTAGGCAAATAAAGTCTTGAGCCAAAATAGAATGACTAAAAAAGCTGTAAATCCAAGCCGTGTCGAAACAATGTTTGAAAATTTCTTTAACAAGTTAGTAGTTTCCTTTTAATAGTCAACCTCAGAGGCACAACCCTCATTGGATGACAAAATTTTCCCTAAAATATCTCCTTTCATTTTACGCTTTTTTAGTCTTTTTCGCAAATATTGATGTATCTATTGTCAGAAACTATGAAAAAATCGGTGTTTTAAATGTGTCATCTACCTTAAAACTAGCCTTATCATCCCTCAAACCATAGCAATAAACTTGATTTTTGTGTATAATTTAGAGTAATGACTAAATTAACGATAAATAAATACGCTGCTAAAAAGATTTCCCAAGGAATTGCTGTGCTTGATGCGCGTGATTTTCCTGGTAATAGTTATACTGAGGGATTTGCTGACCTCTATTTTGAGCACCAATTTGTCAGCAAGGCTTATTTTTCACGCCAAAATAAAGGGATTGGTTGGACAGTCACATCTACTGATTTTAGCCAACTCCTGACAGATGCTAAAAATAAACGCAAAACTTATGCGCAAGATTCATCTACGACAGCCTATCGCATTTTTAATCAAGATGGTGATGGTTTTGGTGGCATGACTATTGATATCTACGGTGATTATGCCCTTTTCAGCTGGTATAATGCTTTCATTTATACACTTAAAGATGAGATTTTATCGGCTTTTCAGACTGTTTTTCCAGAAATTCTAGGCGCTTATGAAAAGGTTCGTTTTGAAAGCAAATTACCGATTTCTAGCCATATCTACGGCAAAGTGGCACCAGAAAAATTTATCATTTTAGAAAATGGTGTTAAATACCAAGTTTTCCTAAATGACGGTCTCATGACAGGTATTTTCCTAGATCAACATGAAGTACGAGGCGCCTTACTTGAATATTTGGCAGCCGGAAAAGATATCTTAAATTTGTTTTCTTACACCGCAGCTTTTTCTGTTGCATCGGCAATGGGA
>Ga0065701_1012892_pt1 | contig 10293 bp, 8 predicted proteins | sample Biomet1_FD_59088 | JGI IMG/M metagenome (GOLD analysis project Ga0065701, IMG submission 59088) | Microbial communities from bioreactor (seeded with anoxic lake sediment) at LBNL, California, USA - Biofuel metagenome 1 version 3... | ecosystem: Engineered > Bioreactor > Anaerobic > Unclassified ...
TCTTCAAATGTTTTGTCAATTCAAAGAATAAAAGTAATTTTGCGGCTCAAAAAAATGCATCAAAATGAATGTAGATAAACAAGTTATTGATTCGGTCAACGCCGTTATCAAGATTCAGCTGTTGAAAGCTGATTATCAGGAAAAGGTTGAGAACACGCTCAAAACCTATCGTAAGAAAGCCAATGTTCCGGGATTCCGTCCTGGTAATGTGCCTGCAGGTTTGATCAAGAAGATGTATGGCAAAGCTGTTTTGGCTGATGAAGTTCAAAACGCCATTTCTGAAGCTCTTTACAATTATGTAAGAGAAAACAAGTTGAATATTCTTGGCGAGCCTCTGCCAAGTGCAACTCAGGCCGATTTTGATTTTGATTCCCAGGAAGATTTTGAATTCTGTTTCGATATAGCCTTGGCTCCCGAACTTGAATTTACCTTAAATAAAAGAGATTCCGTTCCTTTCTACTCCATTGAGATTACTGACGAAATGGTAAACGAGCAGGTTAAGAACATGGCTTCCCGCAACGGAACCTACGTCAAGGTTGAAAAATCCGAAGAAAAGGATATGTTGAAGGGTGCCCTTACGGAAGTTCAGGCTGATGGAACGGGTATCACTGTCGAAGATGCAGTCATGATGCCTGCCTATTTCAAGAACGACGAAGAAAAAGCCAAATTGGTTGGTTTAAGTGTAGGCGACACTGTCGTCTTCAACCCTGCCAAAGCTTATGATAATGCTGAAGCTGAAATGGCTTCCTTGCTTCATATTGCAAAAGAAGTTGCCAAGACGGTTACTTCTGATTTCAGCTTTGAAGTAAAGGAAATCACCAGATATCAGGAAGGTGATCTCAATCAGGAATTGTTTGATCAGGTATTCGGCAAAGATACGGTGAAGAGTGAAGAAGAATTCCGTGCCAAGGTGAAGGAATCTCTGGAGTCACAGTTTGCCCCGGAAAGCGATTACCGTTTTATGGTGGATGCCGAAAAAGCATTGGTCAAGAAACTCAGCGATGTGGCTTTCCCTGTGGATTTCCTGAAACGTTGGATGCTTGCTTCCGACAAAAAGCGCAATGCCGAAGAAGTTGACGCAGAAATGCCCAAGATGATTGAAGACCTGAAATGGCACCTGATGAAGGAAAAAATTGCCAAAGACAATTCCTTGACCGTTACTGAGGACGTCCTGCTTGAAACAGCCAAGAAAATAACCCGTGCACAGTTTGCACAATATGGCATGATGACTGTTCCCGAAGATTTGCTGGCCAACTATGCTGCAGACATGCTCAAGAAAGAGGAAACCAAACGCAACATTGTAGACCAGGCAATGTCCACCGCTGTCGCAACTTATCTGAAAGGCGCTGTCAAACTTAATGAAAAGCAAATAAGCGTAGAAGACTTCAATAAGCTCTATGCTTAAGCCTTCTCTTTCATTCCTGTGGTTGAAAGGGTCTTTTTGAGACCATTTATACAATACATGGATATGGCTGTGAAAAATAATTCGCGGCCATATTTTTTTGCTTAAGTAATAAATTTATTTATACATTTGTTGTTGAGCTTAAAAAGCCGCAATAAACTAATCAAGTAAAGGTATATGAACGATTTCCGAAAATTTGCCACCAATCATTTGAACATGAATGCCGGGGCTTTGGACGATTATATGAAGATTACCAGCAGTTACATTTCTCCGACAATCATTGAGGAGCGTCAGATGAATGTGGCACAGATGGATGTCTTTTCCCGTTTGATGATGGATCGCATCATCTTTTTAGGAACTCAGGTGGATGATTATACCGCCAACGTTGTTCAGGCGCAGCTGCTGTATCTGGATTCAGCCGATCCCGGTAAGGATATTTCCTTATATTTGAATTCCCCAGGCGGTAGCGTATATGACGGACTTGGCATTTATGACACCATGCAGTTTATCTCCAGTGACGTCTCTACCATCTGCACAGGTATGGCCGCCTCTATGGCCGCTGTTCTGCTGGTTGCCGGAACAAAAGGCAAACGCTATGCGTTAAAACATTCCAGAGTGATGATTCATCAGCCGATGGGGGGTGCCCAGGGTCAGGCTTCCGATATTGAGATCACTGCACGTGAGATCCAGAAAATGAAGAAAGAATTGTATCAAATTATTGCCGATCATTCCGGAAAACCTTTTGAACAGGTAGAGAAGGATTCTGACCGCGATTACTGGATGACCTCCTTCGAGGCCAAAGAGTATGGCATGATCGATGAAGTTATGATCCGAACCAAATAAGGATGGCTAAAGTAATTGATAAATGTAGTTTTTGTGGGAGGAATCGGGATGAGGTCAGCCTGCTGATAACCGGAGCAACCGGAAATATTTGCTCAGACTGTGCGGAACGGGCCTTTGAGATGGTACGTGAAGTTGATAGCAAGAAGGATAGTAAAATAACGAAGGATGCTTTTGGGCTGAAAAAAGAAGAATTGCCCAAACCAAAAGAAATCAAGCAATTTCTGGATCAATATGTGATTGGGCAGAATGAAGCCAAAAAATTTCTGTCGGTTTCCGTATACAACCACTACAAAAGACTTTTGCAGAAAGACAGTGGGGATGAGGTTGAAATTGAGAAATCCAACATCATCATGGTTGGTTCTACCGGCACAGGCAAAACCCTTTTGGCTCGTACCATAGCCAAGAAACTTCATGTTCCTTTCACCATCGTGGATGCGACGGTGCTTACCGAAGCCGGCTACGTCGGTGAAGATATAGAAAGCATTCTTACCAGACTTTTGCAAGTGGCCGACTACGATGTGGCCAAGGCCGAAGTCGGTATTGTATTTATTGATGAGATCGACAAAATTGCCCGCAAGGGAGATAATCCCTCCATTACCCGTGATGTAAGCGGAGAAGGAGTTCAGCAAGGTCTTCTCAAGTTGCTGGAGGGTTCCGTGGTGAATGTTCCGCCTCAAGGTGGCCGTAAGCATCCGGATCAGAAAATGATTCCCGTAAATACCAAGAATATTTTGTTTATTTGTGGAGGAGCGTTTGATGGTATCGAGAAGAAGATTGCCGCCAGACTGAATACCAAGGCTGTTGGATATAGTGCATCCCAGGATGTTCACAAGATTGACAGGACAAATTTCCTGCAATACATAGCCCCACAGGACTTGAAATCTTTCGGACTTATTCCGGAGATTATCGGACGCCTGCCAGTGCTCACTTATCTGAATCCTTTGGACAGGAAGGCGCTTCGTGCCATCCTTACCGAACCGAAGAATTCAATCATCAAGCAGTACGTCAAGCTTTTTGAGATGGATGATGTGGAGCTGAGCTTTTGAACCNGAAGTCTTTGACTATATTGTCGACAAAGCAATAGAGTATAAGCTGGGTGCCCGTGGATTAAGGGCNATTTCGGAGTCCATTGTTATGGACTCAATGTACGAAATACCTTCCAGCTCACAGGATAAATTGTGCATAACATTGGAGTATGCAAGATCCAAGGTTGAGTCNATGACTCATTCCCGTTTGATCAGTGCTTAGAGAAAACGTTATAATTTATGGGTAGATCGGATGAATTGACAAAATGTTTAAAGACCTATTTTGGTTTTGATGCATTTAAGGGAAGTCAGGAAGATATTATCCGCAATGTCATGTCCGGAAAAGACACATTTGTGTTAATGCCGACCGGCGGCGGAAAATCATTGTGTTACCAATTGCCATCCCTTTTGATGAAAGGNACGGCCGTGGTTGTNTCTCCCCTTATTGCTCTGATGAAAAATCANGTGGATGCCATGCGCAACTTCAGCGATGAAGATGGTGTGGCTCATTTTATAAACTCATCCCTCAACAAAGCAGCCATTGATCAGGTGAAGAGTGACATTCTCTCCGGAAAAACCAAACTGCTTTACGTAGCCCCCCGAGTCTCTGACCAAGGAGGAGAACGTCGAGTTTCTGAAACAAATACCCATCTCACTGTTTGCAGTGGATGAGGCGCATTGTATCTCCGAATGGGGACATGATTTTCGCCCAGAATACCGACGCATCCGCCCTTTGATCAACGAAATCGGACGAGCTCCCATTATTGCGCTTACGGCGACGGCCACGCCAAAAGTGCAGCACGACATCCAGAAAAATCTGGGTATGGCCGATGCAACTGTTTTCAAATCTTCCTTTAACCGGCCGAATTTGTATTATGAGGTTCGCCCCAAGACTGTGAACATTGATCGTGATATCATCAAATACATCAAGGCGAATCTCGGCAAATCTGGTATCATATACTGTCTGAGCAGGAAGAAGGTGGAAGAACTGGCCGAAACTTTACAAGTGAACGGCATCAAGGCAAGAGCATACCATGCAGGCATGGACTCTGCCGTACGTACCGAAAATCAGGATGCCTTCCTGATGGAGCAAGTGGATGTGATTGTGGCGACGATTGCTTTCGGTATGGGTATAGATAAACCTGATGTTCGTTTTGTCATTCATTATGATATTCCAAAGAGCCTTGAAGGCTATTATCAGGAAACCGGCAGAGCCGGTCGTGATGATGGAGAAGGGCATTGCATAACCTTCTACTCCAACAAGGATCTGCAAAAATTGGAAAAATTCATGCAGGGTAAACCTGTTGCCGAACAGGAAATCGGAAAAGAGCTTTTGCTGGAGACCGCAGCTTACGCTGAGTCCTCGGTTTGCCGGCGAAAATTGCTCCTGCATTATTTCGGAGAAATATATACGCAAGAAAATTGCGGTAGCTGTGATAATTGTTCAAACCCTAAAAAACAGGTGGAAGCAAAAGAATTATTATGTACTGTTATTGAGACAGTAATTGCCCTCAAAGAAAAATTTAAGACTGATCATGTTATCGATGTCCTTCTTGGTAAAGAGACCTCAGAAGTGACATCCTACCAGCACGACGAGCTGGAAGTTTTCGGATGTGGAACGGATGAAGATGAAAAAACCTGGAATTCCGTGATCCGTCAGGCCCTCATTAGTCGTTATCTGGACAAGGATATAGAAAATTATGGTTTGCTGAAGGTTACTCCGGCTGGCAGGGATTTTCTTAAAAAACCCGTGAGCTTCAAAGTTGTTGAAGACACCGATTTCGAAGAAGTGGAAGAAGAAGTGCCGGTGCGGGGCGGTGCAGCTTGTGCTGTGGACCCTGGCCTGTATTCCATGCTTAAGGACCTGCGCAAGAGAATTTCCAAGAAATTGAACCTGCCTCCCTACGTCATATTCCAGGATCCATCCCTGGAAGCCATGGCTACAACCTATCCCATCAATATGGAAGAGTTGCAGAACATTCCGGGTGTAGGTGCCGGTAAGGCCAAGCGCTATGGAGAGGAATTCCTGTCCCTGATCAAAAGGCATGTCGTTGAAAACGAGATAGAACGTCCTGAGGATCTGAGGGTTCGTACGGTTGCAAACAAATCCAAGATGAAGGTTTCTATCATTCAGTCCATTGACCGCAAGATTGCGCTCGATGATCTGGCTATGACCAAGGGACTGGATTTTTCCGAGTTGCTCGATGAGATTGAAGCCATTGTCTATTCGGGTACCAAGATCAATATTGATTATTTCCTGAATGAAATCATGGATTACGATCATATTGACGAAATCATGGATTATTTTAAGGAATCCTCTACAGATAGCATTCAGGATGCACTTGACGAGTTGGGAGGGGATTTTACGGAAGAAGAAGTACGTTTGGTCAGAATCAAGTTTATTTCGGAAATGGGAAATTAATCTGAAAAAAAACGTATTTTACGCCCGCAATAATTTCTAAAACATAATCCGTATGTCTTTTATTGCAGATAAAAGTACTGTTTGACGGACTGACCTTTGATGATGTTTTACTGGTTCCCGCCTATTCAGAAATTCTCCCCGGTGCGGTTGATCTTTCAACCCGGTTCTCGCGTAACATCGAGCTTAAAATTCCCTTTGTCTCTGCAGCCATGGATACCGTGACGGAGTCCAGTCTTGCCATTGCCATAGCCAGAGAAGGTGGTATCGGTGTGCTTCACAAGAACATGACCATTGCCCAGCAGGCAAGGCAAGTGCAAATCGTTAAACGTGCCGAAAATGCGGTAATCTACGATCCGGTCACCATTCCCTCCGGTTCTACGGTGGCACAGTGCCTGAAACTCATGGCCGATTATCACATCGGAGGAATTCCGGTAGTGGACAGCAACAGAAAACTCATCGGTATTGTCACCAATAGGGACTTGCGTTTTGAGCGGGATGTGGACAAGCTGGTCGATGCGGTCATGACCAAGGAACAACTGGTGATTACCTCCCAAAATACCAATCTGGATCAGGCAGCCAAAATACTTCAGCAGCATAAGATTGAAAAATTACCGGTTGTGGATGGTGGAGGCAGGCTTGTAGGACTCATTACCTACAAGGATATTACCAAAGCCAAAGATAAACCCAATGCCTGCAAGGATTCAAAAGGTCGGTTGCGTGTTGCTGCCGGCATCGGTGTCAACCACGATGCACTTCAGCGTGTAGGTGCATTGACCGAAGCGGCAGTGGATGCCATTGTCATTGATACGGCCCATGGCCATTCCAAATCGGTGATGGAACTTCTCAGGGATGTGAAGAAAAATTTTCCGGATCTGGAAGTTGTCGTGGGGAATATAGCAACCGGTGATGCTGCCAGAATGCTTGTTGATGCCGGCGCTGATGCCGTCAAAGTTGGTATAGGTCCGGGTTCCATCTGTACGACCCGGGTTGTTTCTGGAGTGGGCGTACCCCAGCTCTCAGCCATTTATGANGTAGCCAAAGCTTTGAACGGGACGGATGTACCAGTCATTGCCGATGGCGGGCTGAGGTATTCCGGNGATATTGTCAAGGCCTTGGCGGCCGGTGCTCATAGTGTNATGATGGGTGGTATGCTGGCCGGAGTCGAGGAATCTCCCGGCGAGACTATTATCTTCAATGGCCGGAAATACAAGTCTTACCGTGGCATGGGTTCTCTGGAAGCCATGGAAAAAGGGTCCAGAGACCGTTACTTTCAGGATGATGTGACCGACAATAAAAAACTTGTCCCGGAAGGAATCGCCGGCCGGGTGCCTTTTAAAGGCAGCCTTTACGAAGTTGTTTATCAGATGATGGGTGGCTTGCGCTCAGGTATGGGCTATTGCGGTGCCCGAACCATCGAGGATTTACACAATGCCAGGTTTACCCGCGTTACCAATGCCGGTGTGGCAGAGAGTCACCCCCACGATGTTTCCATCACCAGCGAAGCTCCCAATTATAGCCCGGCAGAGTGACCGATCCGTACACAATTTTTTAGTTTTTTCTTCGTTTGACAATATGCGGGAAAAACTTCCGGCATAACCGAAGTCCCTAAGAATTATGAAGAAAATTGCCTTGCTTTTATATTTCTCTGCTTGTTTTTCCATCGGTTTTCCACAGGAAAAAGATCCTGTTGTCGTACGGATCGGAAACGAAGGCATCCTGAAATCGGAATTTGAGTACAACTGGAATAAAAACAAGGGTATCGGTGGCATGGAAGTCCAATCAAGGGATGAATATCTGGAACTGTTCATCCGGTATAAGCTGAAAGTGGCGGAGGCCAAAGTTCAGGGTATTGATACAACCAGGGCTTTCAGGGATGAGCTTGCGGGTTACCGGCGGCAGCTTGCGGGACGCTACTTTGCAGATTCGGTTGTGGATCGTGCTTTGATGCAGGAGGTGTACCAAAGGCGCAGGCAATATGTGGAAGCCAGTCATATTCTTTTGGCTGTTCGAAAAGATGCAAGCCCCCAGGATACACTGGCCGTCTATCAAAAAGCGATGAAGCTCTATGAAAGGATCCGGAAGGGCGAGGATTTTGCCAAGCTGGCAAAGGAAAATTCCGATGACAGAAGCAGTGAAGATGGAGGGTATCTGGGTTTTTCCACTGGCTCCCGTTATATATTGCCATTTGAGAACGCCCTGTTTTCTACTTCAGTAGGCGAGGTGAGCATGCCTGTTCGTACTCCATANGGCTATCATCTTGTCAAGGTGCACAGTCGTCGTCCGGCAGGTGGCCTTTATCGTTCAGGCCATATATTTAAGTCTGTTCCACCGGATGCCAGAGCTACCGATGTGGCTGCGGCCAGAGATTCTATTTTCAAGATTTACCAGGCTTTGAAAACCGGCGGAAGTTTCGAGTTTTACGCCACCAAACATTCCGATGACCAGAGTGCGTCTAAAAACCGTGGAGAATACGGATGGCAGTCTTGTGGCACTTTGCCGTACGATTATGAACAAGCCTTGTTCCGCCTGAAGGTTGGAGCCTTTTCGGAACCTTTCCGGACTGTTTATGGTTGGCATATTGTCAAGGCACTCGAATTCAAACCTTATCCTCCTATGGAGGAAATGCAAAAGGAACTGGAACAACTTCTCAATCGTGACGATTGGGCTGAATACCGGATGAAGCGGTTTGTGGAAAAACTCAAGGAAGAATATGCGTTTGCCGCCAACGATAAGAATACCGAAGTCCTGGCAAAAGCCTTTGAGGCTCTCAGGGTTAGCGGCGATTCAACCATGTTTCGATCCCTGCAGTTGTCTCAGGATCCCATATTTACGTTGAACGGTCTTCCTTTTTCCCAACGACAATTCGTTGAAAAAATGAAAGGTATTAAGTTGCAGAATTTCCGTATGGCTTATTCGGATTTTGTGGAGCAAAGTATTTTGGCCTATGAGGATGGGCGCTTGGAAAAGAAATACCCGGAATTCGGAAGCAGGATGCAGGAATACCGTGATGGAATCCTGCTTTTTGAGGTATCCTCCCGTGAGGTGTGGGACAAAGCCTCGGCCGATACGCTTGGCCAGAAACATTTCTTTCTGGAAAACAGGGAAAGGTACGCCTGGAGTACGCCTCACTACAAAGGATGTATTGTACAATGCGCAAATAAACATATTGAAAAGCGAGTAAAGAAAATGCTCAAAAAATTGCCGGCTGATTCTGCTTCTCTTGTTCTCGAACGTACCTTCAACACCGATTCAACAACCTTGGTCAAAGTGGAAAGCGGCCTTTTTGCCCTAGGTGATAACGTCGGTATTGATGGTTTGGTTTTCGGAAAAGTTAAGCTTGAAACAAAACCAGGATTGCCCATTGTTTTCACCCGCGGACACGTTCTGCCAAATGGTCCTGAATGCTATACGGATGTGCGTGGCCTTGTTGTTTCGGACTATCAAAACTATCTGGAAAAGAAGTGGATTGAATCTTTGAGGGTCAAATTTAAGGTGATTGTCGATAAAGATGCGGTAAATACGGTTAATTAAATTTAAGCCTGATTTCATTTGCATCTTTTTATTTACCTTTACAACCCAATATGGTATAACCTATGATGAGAACCTTTTTGTGCTTTTTGTACGATGCTCCTGCTCTTATTGAGTTCCTGTACCGGATCAGGCATGGATAAGGATCGCAAGGTCCTGGCCGAGGTCGGCGATGAGTATGTCTATCTGGATGAAGCATTGCAAGGAATGCCGGAAGGCCTTTCATCAAAAGACAGCATATTGTATGTCAGACAATTTGTCAAGAACCGCGTCAGGGACCTGTTGGTCTACGGAAAAGCTGTCAAGAACATTCCCCAGAGTCAGGAACTCGAAGACCTGGTGGAAAACTACCGGCGTTCGCTGGTCATCTACGAATATCAACAGCAGGTGCTGAATGAGAAGATGCAGACAGAGATATCCGAAACCGAATTGATGGATTTCTATAAGAAAAACAGCAGACGTTTTGCTGCTGAGAGGAATCTGGTTAAAGGTATCTTCATCAAGGTACCGAAGAATGCGCCGGGATTAGGCAAATTAAGGGAACTTTACAAAAGTTCCTCGGCCGAGTCTTTTGAGAAGATCGAGAAGTTCTGCGTGCAGAATGCCGGTCAGGTGGAATTCTTTTACGACAAATGGGTGAGCTTCGACGATATTATGGACAAAATTCCATATACCATCAGCGACAGGTCTGAGTTTTTGAGGACCCGTTCTAACCTGGAAGTTACTGAAAATGATTTTTGTTATTTGCTCTATATCGACGATTATGTTCTTGCCGGCAACACTGCGCCTTTCGAATATGTGCGCAATACTGTGCAGAATGTTCTGATGAATACCAGGAAATCACAATTCCTGGACCAGTTTGAAAAAAACCTGATGAGCGAGGCCGAACGCAAGAATAAAGTGAAATATTATAAATAAATGAGTGCACAGTCTCTTGTAAACAGATGTGCGAATATAAAAGATCAATGAAAAAATTTTTGTTCCTACTTCCAACCTTGGTGCTCAGTATTTTTTCTGTAGCTGCCCAGGATAATGTGATCGATGAAGTTGTCTGGGTGGTTGGCGATGAGCCG
>Ga0065701_1040637_pt1 | contig 10275 bp, 10 predicted proteins | sample Biomet1_FD_59088 | JGI IMG/M metagenome (GOLD analysis project Ga0065701, IMG submission 59088) | Microbial communities from bioreactor (seeded with anoxic lake sediment) at LBNL, California, USA - Biofuel metagenome 1 version 3... | ecosystem: Engineered > Bioreactor > Anaerobic > Unclassified ...
ATCTTGGTTCTGGGCTGCGGCAAGGCCGCCGGGCGCATGGCGCGAGCCGTGGAGGAGATTCTGGGCGAGCGCATTTCCGCCGGTCTGGTCTGCGTCAAATATGGTCATAGGGAATCCCTCGCGTGCATTGAACAGCTAGAGGCCGCCCACCCGGTGCCGGACGAGGCCGGGGTGTTGGCCGCCCAGCGCATAGCGCGCCTGGCCCGCGATGCCGATGAGCAGACGCTGGTTATCAACCTGATTTCTGGTGGTGGCTCGGCACTGTTGCCCGCGCCCATGACCTATCAGGACGGCGGTCACAGCGTGGCCCTGACCCTGGAGCACAAGCAGGCTGTGACCCGAGCCTTGCTGGCCTGCGGGGCGGATATCCGCGAGATCAACTGCGTGCGCAAACACTTGTCCGAGCTTAAAGGCGGCCGTTTTTTACGGCTCCTTGAACCCGCCACAAGCCTGTCGCTGATTCTTTCTGACGTTGTGGGCGACCGGCTGGACACCATCGCCTCCGGCATTACCAGCGCGGACGAGAGCAGCTACGCCCAGGCACTGGGCATTGTGGAAGGCTACGGCATCGCCGGGGCCATCCCTCCCCAGGTGCTGCGCGCCCTGCAACTGGGCGCGGCTGGCGCCATTGCCGAAACGCCCAAACCCGGCGACCCGGCCCTTGCCCGCGCCACCAACCTGCTCATTGGCACCAACCATGCCGCCCTGCTGGCCGCCTGCGAAAAAGCGCGCGAGCTGGGCTATAATGTGGCCCCGCTTACCTGCCTGCTGACCGGAGAGGCGCGCGAGGTGGCCAAGTTCCTGGCGGGCATCGCCCTTGATGTGCGGCGTACGGAAATGCTGGTAAAACGCCCGGCCTGCGTGATTTTGGGCGGGGAAACGGTGGTGACGCTGACCGGCGAAGGTAAAGGCGGTCGCAATCAGGAAATGGCCCTGGCCTTTTTGGCGGAACTGGAACGTGATGTGCAAAATGGGCGCGGCATCAGCTTCTTGTCCGCCTCCACCGATGGTAGCGATGGCCCCACCGACGCAGCCGGGGCGTATGCCTCCGCCGCCATGCTGGCCCGGGCGCGGGAGCAGGGACTTTCGCTCTCCGCAGCCCTCAAGGCCAACGACTCGTATCATTTTTTTGAGGCCATCGGCGGCCTGTACAAAACCGGCCCAACCATGACCAACGTGTGTGATCTGCACATGCTGCTGGTGGAATAAGCCCAGCCTAAAACGCCTGGACTTAGGCGCCCCGTCGCACCATGACCAGCGAGAAGTAGCTGGGCTTTTCCGGCACTTCGTCCAGGCTGGTGATGACCTCCTGGCCCTCGTGCCCCAACCGGGTGACGAACACCGCATCATCCGCCAGCCCCAGGCGCTTCAATACGCGTGTAATGACAGGCATATTTTTGTACGCCTTCAAAATCACAGCACTATCTGCTGCGGAAAGAATGCGCTCCAATTCCTCCTCCGAGGCCACGCCGGAAACCACGGCGAGATTTTCCCCGCTTTCCACCAGCACGCGGCAGGTATGCGCAGCCGCGGCTTGATAGCTGGTGATGCCAGGAATGACCTCCACGCGGATATCCTTGAGCCGACCATTCAGGGTGCGCAGCAGGTAGCCGAAGGTACTGTAGGTCAGCGGGTCGCCCAGAGTTAGAAAAGCCGCGCTCTTGCCTTGGGCCAGCAGGGTGTTCACGGTGTCGGCATTGGCTGCCCAGGCGGCATCCAGCACGGCTTGGTCGCGGGTCATGGGGAAGTTCAGGCGCACAATGTCCACCCCGGTGCGCAGGTGCGGCGCGGCAATGTCCTGTGCCAGGGAAAAGTCGTTTTTTGTGGAGGCGGCAGCCAGTACAACATCCACTTTTTTCAGGGTGTTGATGGCTTTGAGGGTGATGAGCTCCGGGTCGCCGGGGCCGACGCCGATGCCGTACAGGATTCCGTGGGCGGTCATTTCTTGTCCTTATTCAGAGTCTTTTTGTGGCTCGTTGTTGTCTTTGGCATAGGTGTGGCCAGCTCTGGGTGCAGCAGTCCAGCCAGTTCTTCGGCTGCGTCGATGCTCAGCGGGCTGGGGCGCGAATATTTCTGCTCGTCCACATACCAAACGCGCCGAGTTTTGGCGGCATCAAGTCCGCTTAAGCGTGGGCGTTTGAACAGCGGCAGTGGGTCTTGGTTCATGGGGCCGCGTTGGATGAGGTAGACCTCTGGATTGAGCCGCACGATTTCTTCCTCGTTCACGCGGGCGAACTTGCCCGGCTCGGCGATGCAGTTGACGCCCCCGGCGCGGCGGATGATTTCCGCCACAAGTCCTCTGTTGCCCGCTGCCAGCATGTTGGGGCTGCGCACCTCAAAAAATACGCGCGGACGCGGAACATTGGCCAGTCGAGCGTCCAGGGCATCCAGCCGGGCCTGCATGCGGCCCACCATTACCTCGGCTTGGGCATCGGCGCCGGTAAGCGCGCCCACACGGCGAATGACGCTGAAGAGCTCGGCAAAGGTGCTGGCCTGGAACACGGCCACGCGCACCCCGTGTTTACGCAGGGCATCCACGGGCAGGGAGGCCTCTTTGCGGCCAGCGAGCTGGAGCACCAGATCTGGCCGCTGGGCCAGCACTGCCTCGATGTTCGGGCGCATATGCGTTCCAATAATGGGCAGTTTTTCGATTCCCACAGGCAGTTTGTCGGCGTTTGTGCGTGCCACGATGGCACCTGTGCGGCCCAGGCCGTCCAGTATCTCGTTGAAAGCCCCATACAGGGCGATGACTCGCACTGCCGGTTTGGCCAGGGTTATGCTCTGGCCTTGGTCGTCGGTGATGGTGATGGTCTTGGCGTAGAGCTCAGTTCCCCAGATTGCCGGGAGCAGGATGACGGCCAGCGCCAGGAACAAGATGCGCTTGAGGCGCTCCCGTGACGGGATGCGGCGCCACGCGTAACTCTGTTTCATAAATATCCTTCAGGTTCGATTCCGTAAAGATTTCAGTGGTCGCGCCATCCAGCACAATGCGCCCGGCTTTAAGGAAGATGAGCCGAGGGCAGTACAGCGCGGCCAAGTTCAGGTCGTGCAAGGCCGAGAGCACCGTGGTCCCGGCTTTGTTCAGGCTGGCCAGCAGATCGTAAGCCTCCACGCGCCGGCCCATGTCCATGGCCGAGGCGGCCTCGTCGAGCAGCAGGATGTTCCGGCCTTGGGACAGGGCGCGGGCAAGCAGCACGCGTTGCAGCTCCCCGCCGGAAAGCTCCACAGCCTGCCGCTCGGCCAGGTCTTGGGTGTTGGTCTGGGCCAGGGCCGCATCCACGGCGGCGTGGTCATCCGGTCCATAGCCAGCGAGCAGGCCCGTGTGCGCATAGCGGCCCATCAGCACCAGCTCACGCACGGTGAAGCCCACCGGAGCGTCGATTTTTTGGGGAACACAGGAGATGCGCCGGGCGCGCTGCCGGGCCGGAAGTGTTGCCAGGTCCGCGCCGTCCAGTTCAATGCGCCCCTCGTGTGGTGTCAGCAGGCCGCTTAAGGCCAACAACAAGGTTGTTTTCCCTGCGCCGTTCGGCCCGCACAGGCCCACGAATTCGCCCGGTGCGATGGTGATATTGATGTCGCACAGCACCGGTTTGCCGCTGTAGCCGCAGCTGAGATGCACAGCGCGAAGTGAGGTTGGTGTTTGGTTCATGACCGGCTCCCGGTGCTTTTGCCCAGCAGCAGGCAGAAGAACGGGCCGCCCAGCAGGGCCGTGACCACCCCAACAGGCAGCTCCGCACCGCCGGGCAGGATGGACCGGGCCAGCACATCGCTCCACAGTAGCAGCAGTCCGCCCAGCAGGGCAGAAGCCGGAACCAAGGCCGCATGGCCTGCGCCCAGCACGCGCCGCAAAAGGTGCGGTACAACGAGTCCAACAAAGCCGATGACCCCGGATACCGCCACGGCAGCGCCGGAAAGCAGGCTGGCCCCGATGAGCAGCCACAGACGGGAGCGCGTGGCATTAAGCCCCAGCAAGCGCGCCTGGGTCTCGCCCAGGGCCAGCAGGTCCAGCTCGCGCAGGCGCCACAGTATGAGTATAAGCCCAAGAAGCATATACGGCAGGGCTAGGCGCACGTGCTCAAAGCCCCGGCCTTGGAAGCTGCCCATGATCCAAAAGACGATGCTGGACACGCTTTCCTCGTCCAGGCTTTTCATGAGTGAGATGAGCGCGGACAGGAAGGTGGAGACGACGATGCCCGCCAGTACGAGGGTTTCCCGCCGCATGGCGCCCATGCTTCCGCCTGCCAACCGGCCCAGACCAAGCACTGCGGCCAGGGCGGCCAAAGCTCCGGCCAGGGCAAACACCGGCAATGTGCCAGTGGACGGATCTAAGCCAGAAAAGGCTGCCGCGCCCGCTGCCCCGGTCAAAATGGCCAGGCTGGCCCCGAAGGCCGCACCGCCGGAAACACCGAGGGTAAAGGCATCGGCCAGCGGGTTGCGCAGCACGCCTTGGAATACCGTACCGGCCACGGCCAGGGCCGCGCCGCAGAGCATGGACAAGCACACCCGTGCCAACCGGATGTCCACAATGACCACGCGCACACTTGGGTCGAGGTCCGCATGGGAAGTGAGGCCCAAGGCGGACCCGAGCACGCGTAGTGTTGTGCCCGCCGGGGTGGGGTAGCTGCCCAAAGTGCAGGCGATGAAGGCGGAGACAAGGCACAGCGCCAGGAGCAGCAGGCCCCAAAGGACCCGCCGCGCCAGAATGCTCTGCTTTGCCTCCGCCGCCATAATGATTACTCGCCCAAGGCCTTGTAAGCGTCGTTCAGGTGGTCGATCCACAGCCCGGCAATGGTTGGGCGGTTGCCCATGCCGATGAGCACCGGCTTTGTCGCAATGCCCACGGCCTTAAGCTTGCTGGCCCAGGAGTCGGCCTCCGCACCCGCCATGTCGTTGTGCGCGTGGTCGCCCGCAACGCTCATCAGCGGAACCAAATAGGCCGTGTGTACGCCCTGGCGCTTCAACACTGGCAGCAGGTCATCCAAGCTGGGTGTGCCTTCCACCGTGGCCACAAAGACTTTGTTGTCGTGTTTCCACAGTTCCAGTTGCAGGGCGGAGTAGCAGGCGTTGGCCGGATGCTCGGTGCCGTGGCCCATCAGCAGTACCACCTCGCCCTTACCCTTGTGCGCAGGCAGGGTGGGCAGCAGCAGCTCGGCAGTTTTGGCTATGTCCTCGGGTGTGTACAGCAGCGGTCTGCCCACGCTCACGTGTTTGATGCCCTTGGGCATGGTCTGGAATGCCTCGGCTGTGGCTTTGATGTCCGTGTATTCGCGACCAGGGATGGTGTGCAGGGATTGCACCGCCACCTTGGTAAAGCCCTCCGCCGCCATATCGGCCAGGGCTTGGGCTGGGGACTTGCGCGTATCGCCTTCCAGGGCGATTTTGTCGCGGATGATCTTGGAGGAATAGGCCAGGCGCACCGGAACGCCGGGGAAGGTTGCCTCCGCGCGTTTTTTCAGGGCGTCGATGGCCTGGACGGCCTCGGGCACGCTGGTGCCGAAGGCCACAAGCAGGATGCCCGGCTTGGGGGCGCGGGTGTGCTTGCCCTCGCCAGCAAAGGCCACGGTGCCAAGGGTTGAGAGAATAAGGCTGAAAATAAGAAACAGTCGAAACAGGCTGCGGGGAGTGCGCAACTGCATAGGGAATCCTCCAATATGGAGGGGCTGATATAGGGACAATAAAAAACTCCCCTTCCACCAATACTGGCAGAAGGGGAGTCCCGAATTCGTCCCCAATGTGTCCCGTCGGACAAAGCCCTCGTTGCCGACGAGAAGCCATAACAATCATCCGGCAGGTCTTCCGGCTCACTCCATCGATTTCGGCCTTCCCAGGATGTAGTGTTGTATCCCAGTGGCGCGCGTGGAAATCGACTTGTACGGAGTTTACGGCGGCGGGTCCGCTCCCGGTTTACACGGGATTCCCTCTTCACCCTTGCGGGCACCGAACAAAAAAACTGTTAGTCCCTCCCCTCTGGGCTGTCAAGGCGAGGGGGGGAGGGGGCTTTGTGTGGCGCGTTCCCGCTGGTGCTACCTGGCCGGAGTAGCCAGGGCTGCCAGCAGCTTTTCCACATCCAGAACCAGGGCGTCGCTTTCGCCCATCATGCCGAAGCCGAGCACAGGCAGGCCGTAGATTTCCTGCACGGGCACAGTGAATCCGGTAACGACGACTTGTTGCTGGCGCAGCACTTCATCCACCAGCAGTGCCGCGCTGATGTTACCCTGGCGCACCGTGACGATAAGCCCGGTTTCGATTTCCGTGCAGGTTTCGCCCAGGTCCAGGTGGCGGCACAGGCGCAGCAGATGGAACATTTGCCCGCGCACGCTTACGGTCTCGCCGCCATCAGGCAGGCTGACCAAATCCGTTGGTTGCGGGGCGTAGATTTCCAGCACATCGCGCGAGGGCACGATGAGTGTTTCCGGCCCCACGCGGCATACCAGCGCGTCCACTATGCCCTCGTTCACCGAGTGTGACAGCGGGATGGACAGGGTGAAACGGGAGCCGCCCGTGGCTTTGTTCTCGATGGTGATATCTCCGCCCAGTTCCGTGCGTATGGCATTGGCCACGGCATCCATGCCCACGCCTCGGCCGGAGACATCCGTCACCTGCTCGGCTGTGGAAAAGCCGGACTGGAGGATGAGCTGCACGGCTTCCTGGTCAGTCAGCACCGCATCGGGCGCTATCACGCCCTTTTCCACGGCCTTGGCGCGGATGCGCTCGGCATTGAGGCCACGGCCATCATCGGAAACTTCGATGTAGGCTGTCTCGCCCTTGCGGTAGGCGGCCAGCAGCACGGTGCCGGTTTCGTCCTTGCCCGCGGCGGCGCGGTCTTCCGGGCCTTCCAATCCATGGTCCAGTGCGTTGCGCAGCAGGTGCACCAGCGGCTCGTTCAGGCTTTCCACTATGCCCTTGTCCAGGGCCAAATCGTCGCCGGTAATGGTGAAGCGCACCTTCTTCTTCATCTTTTGGGAAAGGCTTTGCACCAGGCGGTTCATGGGCAAAAAAATCTGCTTCAGCGGCACCAGGCGTATGGCGTCCACCTCGCGTTGCAGGCCGGTGATGACGGTGTCGAGTTCGGACAGCGTGGAGGCGGAGAGGGTAGCCGCGCGCGCACCGGCCTGGGAAAGCACGGCAAAGGTGACCATGAGCTTGCCCACCAGCTCGATGATGCTGTCCAACCGTTCCGTGGGTACGCGGATGCTGGAAATGGACTGTTTGCTGGCCTGCATGGCCCGGTCAACCTGCTTTTCCGCTTCCTCATGCGGGGCAGCGATTTCCGGTGCGGCGGCTTCTGTCGGTGCCGCTTCCATGGTGATCTCTGGCTTGGGCGCGGGCTGGGCAATGGCCGCGGCGGGCTGGTCCAGCACCCCGGCCAGGGCCAGCAGAAATTTACGGTGCGCCTCGCAAATACGCAGCAGAGCCGTGACAATGCCCGGGTTGACGGGGGTGATGCCGTCGGCGAACATGTCCAGCAAGGCCACCATCTGGGCGGAGGCAATTTTTATGTGCGAAACGCCGAGGGTTTCCATGACGTCGCGTACGGCTTCCGCCCCGGGGGTGGATTCTTCCAGCGAGAGGATTTTGTCCTCAAGCGGCTCCATGCACTGAGTGATGATGTCTCTCACGCTGGTGTTTCTTCCTTGGCTTGGCGCGGCGGCGCAATGGGCAGGCGCATATCCATATCGGCTGCGTAGAACGTTTCCTTGGCCGCTCCGGCCAGGCCGCAGACGCTGATGCCCCAGTAAGCGGTGAGGCCGGAAAGGTCTTCCCAGGCGGCGGTGCCGAAGGTGAGCACGCCGGAAACATCAAGCACAATGGGCAACTCTTGCGGCAGGCCGATGATGGCGCCGGTGATCTGGTCGCGCTGGGCCTTGCGGTGGATGCGCGTGGCCGTGATGATGATAAGGGCGCGATCGGGGGTCGTTTCAATGCGCAGGCAGTTTGCTGAACCGCTACCCGCGGCCTTTTCACCACTGCCACTAGCGGCCTCCAGCACGGCGCATACGGCGTCTATTTCGCTCTGGTCGGGCGTGCCCTGGTCGCGGATTTGCTCAATGACGGCGAACACGGAGTTGACGCCGTAGATGGCTAAGGAAATGTTGTCGGCGGAGTGGGGCAGCGTGCTGGCCTGGAGCTTTTTTAGGAAGCTTTCCACCTTGTGGGTGATGGAACTTGCGGACTCAAACCCGGGCATGAACCCTGTAACGCCTTTGATGGTGTGCAGCGGGCGCGCCAGTATTTCGATACCGGGCTGTACCTCGCCCGCGCCAAGCAATTCCAGCCCCTCAAGTACTTGAGGGTAATACTTATCGCTCACCTCGGCGAAGAATTCCTCAGAGAGGGCATCGCTCACTTGGGCCTCTACTTGGTTAGAAAGCCCAGCTTTTGCAGTTCTTCAAAAAGCTTTTCCTTGTGCACAGGCTTGACGATGTAGCCGGAGGCTTCACCATCGTGAAAGGACCGGATGACGGTTTTAGGATCATCGAGTGCAGTGGTCATCAGCACCTTGACCGGAGGGCGGCGCTTGAGTTTTTGTTCAATGGCACGAATGTTTGTAAGCGCCTGTATTCCATCCATTTCCGGCATCATAATGTCCATCAATAGCAGGTCATAGGGCTTGTCTTCATCCAAGGCTAGTTGGAAGGCTTCGACAGCTTCCTTACCATTGACGGCAACGTCTACCTCAAACAGCGTAGCAAGAAAGGCCGAGAGCACTTTACGGCCCAAAAATTCATCTTCAGCAATGAGTGCGCGCATGAATCCTCCCTAAAAACGGTACTAACGATTTACGTACTATTCTCTGGTTGAAGAGGAAAGTCAATGTGAACGGAGAAAATCCCGTGCTCTCCGGGCCTTGCCTTTGTGCCGTCTTCTCGGGTACACGCTCGCCCATGCGAGGATTTATTACACCCGAGCGCGCCGAGCGCATACGTTCCGTGCTGGCCATGCGCCAGCGCGATCTTTCCCTGGTTATGGATAACATTTGGAACCCGCACAATGTCTCTGCCGTTTTGCGCAGTTGCGACGCCTTTGGGCTGTTCCGCGTGCACCTGTACTACACCACGGAAAAATGGCCGGAGCTGGGCAAAAAGTCCTCTGCATCGGCCAAAAAGTGGGTGGAGCGCATAGGGCACACCGACGCGGCAGAAATGCTGGGTGTTTTGCGCGAGTCCGGGGGCCAGGTCATCCGCACCGGCTTTTCCGAAACCGCAAAACCCCTCCACGCCTTCGACTTCACCAAGCCGACGGCGGTCATCCTGTCCAATGAGCATCGTGGCGCCTCGCCGGAGCTTGTTGAGCTGGTGCCCGACGAACTGTACATTCCCATGCAGGGCATGGTGCAAAGCCTGAATGTTTCCGTGGCCGCTGCGGTTATTTTGTACGAGGCGCATTCCCAGCGCCGCCGCGCGGGAATGCTGGAAAGCCCGGACTTTACGCCCGAGGAACTGGAAGAGCTTTTTCTGGAGTGGAGCGACAAATAATCCGCACTTTTGGTGCGGGCATGTCTTTGTCCTACAGGGGCAGAGACAAAAAATGCTGACCGAACCCGCGATAACGGGGTCGGACAGCATTTTTTTCAGCCAAAGAGGTGAGCGGAACAGGTCTACTCACCACGGGCCCTTGGCCCGGCGTAAAGGGGGCTAGTGCCCTTCTTTTTTGCCCTGCTGAATGCGGATGAAGGCCGTGACGATGATCCAGGCCAAGTAAATGAAGATGAGGGACACGCCAACGGTGCCCTGGGTGCTGCTGTGAGCCATATCTTTCAAGAGTTCGCCGAACATGACCGCTCCTTCGTGAAGTGCAATTCATAGTGGAATGACAACCGGGCGCATGCGCCAAAGCCCGTCCATTTCACAGGAACGCGCTAAAATGTCAAGGGGGGAACACTGCTTCGGTCACAGGAATTGCCGGCCTGCCCCTTTGTGCCGGCATGTATTGCAAAGCCGCCCCAGCCGGGGATATAGTGCCCCATTACCCCCCTGATGATCGGAGGAAATCCACATGTTGAACGCACCGCGCCTTGTTGTTTTGGATGGCTACACCATGGGCCAGGGCGATAACCCCTGGGACAGCATTGCCGCACAAGGTGAGCTGACCCTGCACGACCGCACGCCCAAAGAGCTGGTGGTGGAGCGCGCGCGCGGGGCACAGGTGCTGTTCACCAACAAAACGCCCATCGACGCTGAGGCCATGGCCGCCCTGCCGGAGTTGCGCTGCATCTGCGTGCTGGCCACCGGGTACAATGTGGTGGATACCGCCGCAGCGTCCAAGCGCGGTATT
>Ga0065701_1040638_pt1 | contig 10247 bp, 8 predicted proteins | sample Biomet1_FD_59088 | JGI IMG/M metagenome (GOLD analysis project Ga0065701, IMG submission 59088) | Microbial communities from bioreactor (seeded with anoxic lake sediment) at LBNL, California, USA - Biofuel metagenome 1 version 3... | ecosystem: Engineered > Bioreactor > Anaerobic > Unclassified ...
GAGGCCAATATTCAATACTTATTCCCTAACTCATCGGAGTTAAGGTTCAAACAATAAGGGGAGAATAAATTCAAACAATAAGGGGAGAATAAATTCAAACAATAAGGGGAGAATAAATTTAAAACCTCCCTTCAGTTAAATTTTCTTTTCTAATTAAAATAGAATTGCCGGAATTTTCCGGCTCCCTTTTCCTATACTTCCCTTTTTTCCGTGCTTCTTCAGGGCAGGCTCTCAAACTAGCTCTGAAAATCGATGTTCTAATTTGGAATTCACTACAAATGAAGACCGAATTATCGAAAATAGAGATATATTAATGGAACAATACGTGAAAAATGAGTAAAGAAGTATAGAGCAAATTTTACAAAAAATTAGACACACTGCCTTTTTCTTTTCGGGAGAATATCAGAATGGGTCAACTTTCAAATAATTATAAGATGTTTTATTTTAGTAGCCGGATTGTTTTTATGGGTTTAGGAGTAGACCTGACAACAAAATCAAATTTGGGGACTTCTCCGATTTCAAGTGTCCCATATGTACTCAGTATGATATTTCCCCTTACATTTGGATAAACTACGATAATTCCCTAAAATGACTTAGAATAAAACAGGTTTTGGGATAGCCCTGTGAAATCTTTTAATAAAAAGTGAAAAATTGTAGTATGCGAAGCTCCATAACCAAACTTTGGAATAAATTTAAATATGTAAGAAGAGTATATCAATATATGAAAATTTTTAACATAGTTGTTGGGACAACAAATTTGTTTGATACGAAATGTGAATACATATCGAGATGTGATGGATATAGAGATGATTCTTACACATGTACAGAAGCATTGGATAAAAGCTACTGTGGGACTTATAAGCTTTTTTTGAAAATAATATCCTGAATGATATTGCAGATTAAAAACTTTACATAAGTCCAATATATGATACAAGAGTAGGTTATGCAAAAGTTAAATGTTGAGTAAATTCCAACTCCATTTTAGTAATAAAGGATGGTCATGTAAAAACGAAATAAATTTGAAGTTGAAGCGAAATAGTGGGTTACCTGTATACGAGATATAAATATAATAAAAGAAATTAGAAAAGAGAACTAATTTTGGGATAAAAGATTATCAGATATTATTTTGGTTTCCTAGTTTTTATCAATATTTTTCGGTTTTCGGTCAAGCACTATTTATGTCTTTTAAATAAACAGTATCGTGACATAATCTATTAATTAAATTCCTGTCATGGCTTACGACCAGTACTCCAATATTGAGCTCTTCGACTATATTTAGAACTATATTCCAGATTTGAGCTTGAGTGATAGCGTCTACCATTGTAGTAATTTCATCAGCGATTAAAAACCTGGTATTGGGACTTAAAGCTCGTGCAAGGGCGAATCTCTGGAGCTCTCCCCCGGAAAGCTCATTGGGCCATCGATTAAGCCAGTTATTTTTTATTCCAAACGACTCTAAAATATCATGTGAAACAAGATGTCCTTCATTTAAAATATCTTTCATTCTCCATTTAGGGTTTACAGCTTTTTCCGGGTGTTGAAAGACGAGCTGGACAGGGTTATAGCCTTTTGATGGGATTTCTTTTCCATCTATACTTACTTTCCCCTGATATTTATTCTCATAGCCAGCTAAGATCTTACAGAGAGTTGATTTTCCGCTTCCACTATCCCCAATAAGGCCTAATACCTCCCCACTACCTAAAGAAATATCAACATCCTTTAAAATCAAATTATTTCTATTATATCCGAAACTTATGTTCTCACCTTTAAGACGCATTATTGCACCTCACCACCCCTCCGTTGACTGTTTTCAATTGGGGAATTCCCTGAGAACAGATAGCTTTCTTTTTGGAACATCTTTCATAAAAGATACATCCATCAATGACTTCATCCTGCATTGGTTGATGACCTTCGATTTTCTGGAATTTATTTTGGGGAAGGGCATTCCAGAGTGCACGGGTGTATGGATGCCTTAAATGCTCACCGTTATTATTAAAATCTTCAACATTAGCTACTTCCAAAACCGTACCTGCGTAGAATACTGCGATTTTATGGGAGATTTTTAATGCAGCCTCGATATCATGAGTTATAAGTATCACTGCACACCCTTTATCTGCCATGTCTTTGAAGTAACTCAGGGTCTCATGCAAAGTGTTCTCATCTAACCCCGGAGTTGGTTCATCGGCAATTATGAGCTTTGAAGAGCTTATTACGGCCGTGGAAACCAGAACTCTTCGGGTCATCCCTCCTGATAGCTCATGAGGAAGCATTCTTTCGACCTCGGGTTTTAAATCATATCTCTGAAAAATTTCTCTCTGAAGTTTCTTCATTAAACCTTCATTTCTCGTTTCAACGCATCCTATTACCTGATTCGAGATTTTCATTAAAGGATCAAGATAGGTTATAGCTTGCGGAATCAAGGCTATTTCTTTACCTCTCATTTCTTCTTTTCTTTCCTGGGTGAGTTCCTCGCCATCGTATTCGATCTTACCCTCGAGTTTTGCGTTTGAAGGCAAAATTCCTAAAATTGCATGAGCCAGAAGACTTTTACCGGATCCGCTTGACCCTACGACAGCCAGAATTTCGCCTTTATAAGCCTGGATACTCAAATTAGAAATTACTTTCAGTTCAGTTTGTCTAAGTCCTGAAGCATATTGAATGAACGAAAGTGAAAGGTCTTCTACTTTTAACAGAGCTTCATTTTTTTCCCTTTCTCCAGCAATTGTTTCAAGTCCAATGATTAACTCTTTTTCAGGGTTTATTTCAGCTTTATTTCCCATACTTCACACTCTCCAAATGTAAATCTAACGTATTTTTTACCCAATCCACTTTTTATCTAACCCGGTGAAATTTATTCATTAGCATTCTTCGGATTCATCAGCTTTCCTAAATTTTCTCCAATCATATCAAATGCCAGGACAACAATTAACAGGGATAATCCCGGGAAAAACGCAAGCCACCAGTATCCTGCAGAGAGGTACCTCATAGATTCGGACAGAATTATACCGATTGCCGGTTCGTGTGGTGAGAGACCGAATCCCAGGAATGTGACTGAAGCTTCGTGTAAAATCGCATGTGGAAACATTAAAATCGTGCCTAACAGTATCTGGGGAACCAGATGAGGCAGAATGTGTTTTGTAGCTACCCACCATTTTGACCTGCCAAGGTTTATGGAGATCTGAATGTACTCCTGGGTTTTCAACTGCTTGATTTCTGCTCTTACAACTCTTGTTAAGCTTGGCCAATGCGTTAATGCGACTCCGATAATAACTCCTGTTGCTCCTCCTCCTAGTCCGATGGAAATGAGAATTATTAAAAGAAGGTGTGGAATAGAAAGAAAGAGATCTACCAGCCAGGATACAAAGGAATCTGCAGTTTTTCCTGCACTTGAAAGTAGTCCTAAAATTACAGTCAGTACAGTACTGATTGTGGAAGCGAGACCTCCAACTAGTATACTTAGCCCCAGTCCTTTCAGAGTTCTTACAAACATGTCTCTTCCCATCCAATCTGTCCCGAATGGATGTTCCAGAGAGGGGGCAAGGTTTTTAGAGCCAAAATTAGTCTGTAATGATTCCCCGCCTAAAAACACGCTGGAAATCACAATTGCAAGCAGCAAAAGTGAAGTGGAGCCTATTATTAGAAGAGTTTTTTGCCTTAGATTTAATCCTCTGAATAATCCCCTGTTAACTGTTACAACAGCAGTACTCATATTGATGCCCCCTGTTGTCTTATCCTGGGATCAACGAATTCATAGATAATGTCAGCAATCAGGTTTCCGAAGAAAACAAATAAAGCACTGAAGATGACTATTCCCAAAAGCAGAGGTACGTCCGATCTCAATCCTGCTGCTACTGCAGCCTGTCCGATTCCAGGATATGAAAATACCTGTTCTACCAAGACTGTTCCTCCGAACAATTCACTGAATCCTAAAAACTGCAGGGTAATGGCCGGAAGCGCAACATTTCGAATCCCATGCCTCAATACCAGATCTAGTCCTTTTTCACCTCTTGCTTTTGCAAACAGTACATAATCACTGGATAGAACTTCTATTAATTTTTCTCGAGTAAACATTACAATTTTGGCAATATCTAATAAACTCAAAGTTAGCGCAGGGAGAATTAAACGCTGAAACCAATCAAAAAACGTCACGTTGTCAGCTGTAACCCCTATAGGTACACTTAATCCTATTGGGAACCAACCTAAATATACCGAAAATACCATCAGAAGAATCAGTGCCAGCCAGAATGTCGGTGCGGCAGCTAAAGCGTAACAATAAGTTTTTATTGCCTTATCTACCCATGTTCCTTGCTTCATGCCTGCTATTATTCCTAAAACAAAACCTAAAATTCCTGAAAACAGCCACGAAATTCCCATCAGAACAAGAGAAGCTGCAAATCGTTCTTTAATGACGTCAATAACTGGAATTCTATAAATCAATGAAGTCCCAAAGTCTCCTTTAAGAATATTTCCTGCCCAGTTAAGGAATTTTTCTTGCGGAGGAGTATTAACCCCCCAGTACTCTTCAAGTTTAGCTTTGTGCTCTGCGGTTACTGGCATTTCCCCAATATAAGCTCTAACAGGATCTATAGGCGAATATTGAATAAGCATGAAACTTGCAAAACAAACTACAATCAAAAGGCTTGTCAATCTGAGGGTCTTTTTTCCTATGAAGCCTGCTATTTTTTCATTGTTTGACATGCTACTCCCTCGTACATTCAGATTTTACAATGACATCCATTTTAACGTGACTGCTGGTCTATTAACTATTTCCAGGAATTATGAGAAGCTCTCGTATTGTTTTAAACCAGAATAAATTATATTCCGGCAAAGCAGATGTTTTATTACCATTTTCAGTGATTTCCATCAAACTATAGTTCTGAAATAAAAAGAAAGGTAAAAATGAGTAATACCTGTAACATTATAATTACAGGATCAGTTACTCGTTAATTACAGGATTAACTACCCACAGCTGCAGGATTAATCACTCACAATTATTCATTTCGAAGTCGAGCTGGCTGCGTCTACTCTTTTCCATTCATAAATATTTCCTAAAACATCTGATCCTGCGTTTCTTTGTGGAGTTCCCATATCCAGGGTTTCATCTGCCATGTAGAGGTAATCAATCGTTACCAGCCATAACCAGGTCGCGTCTCCAGCCGGCCCAAAACCGGTATTTCCGTCATATGCAGCTAACTTCCAGTATTTCGCAGCTTGATCCTGGTCTGTAGACCTTAGAGCTGCTTCCAGATATCCATCTACAACAGAATTATTGTAAAGACCGGGGTTTCTGTAAGTATCGTCGGCTGCTTTGCTGTGGTACTGCAGATATAGATTAAAGGTATCTATACTGCTGTAAGCGTATAAAACGGCGGAACTGTATTGGTTAGCGTATATTTCATCCCAGTTTGCGCCTATAAGGTCTATTTTTATGCCTAATTCTCGGGCCTGTTCGCTTGCAGCTACCGATAGAGCTTGCCTTGTCTGGTCCGCAGCAGAATAGTATAGCTTAAATTCGGCTTTAGTCCCGTTCTTTTCTCGAATTCCATCGCCGTCGGTATCTTTCCAGCCTGCGTTTTCTAGTACTTTTCTGGCTTCTTCGAGATTTGAATCATTAATTCTGGCTTCAGGGTTTCCAAAGTCCCGCTGATCTACTCCAGTATATTCTACGTCTCCTTTTCCGTATATAACTCCTTCAAGCAGGGCTTTTCTGTCGATACCGAGGTTTAAGGCTTTTCGAATTGCTATATCGGCTGTGACATTATTGCCTATCGGGTCTCCCGGAAGGCTTTTTTCACCGATATTATTCTGCATAGGGAAGGAAATCCCCTGAGCCCTTGCTGCTGGAAGAGCTACTAATTTATATCCATTTACGGTGTGGTTTGCATGGCTAATTTCAATCTCAGCTACATCCACATCCCCGGATTTTACCGCTGCAAACGCAGTATCTTTATCTAAAAATAGCATGGTTATTTTTTTGAAGTACGGTTTTTTTCCATAATAATTTTCGTTTAATTCGAATATTGCCTGCTGTCCCTTATCCCATTGTACGAATTTATACGGCCCCGATCCGATTGGATTGGACCCGTAGGTTTCTTTTTGATATGCATGTTCTGGCACAATCCCAACGTATCTGAGTTTCCATATGAAACTGGATTGAGGTTCTTTCAATTGGAATTCCACTGCAGTATTATTTATTGCCGTGGCTTTTTCGAGATTACTCATATCCAGTTCGGAGTTACTTCCAATTGCGGTATTAAATGTAAATGCCACATCTTCTGCGGTTAAATTTTCACCGTCCGTAAACCTGACATCATCTCTGATATGCACAGTCCAGGTTTTCCCATCCGAACTGACAGAATAATTCGTAGCAAGATCGTTTATTATGCTTCCATCATCAGCTGATTTAAAAAGAGTGCTCTGTATAAGTGGCTCAAAATTCACATGCCCGCACCCCCATCCCAGAAGCGGGTCAAATCCAGTTTCTGGTTCACCTGTGTGCGAATATACATTCACCACTAATTCATCAGAGCCCTGAGAAACTAATTCAGCCGAACCTTCGGAAACGGATTCACCAGAAACTTGGGATGTCGAGCTGACTGGGTTACCTGCTGACGTTAAAATAAAAATAACTGCTATAATTATGACTACTGTTCCTACCAATATATACTGTTGATTTTTTTTAATCTCAACGCCTCCTCTATTTTACCAGAATCCTGAACATTTAAGCAAGAATTGAACTATTCAGCAAGGGTTTTTAACAGTTATAGATAATCAGGAGATTTTTTTAAATAATATTTTTGCAGCTAAAAATAAAAATAAAATGTTACTTTTTGCAACAAAATTAAGACTATTTAGTTAAAACAATTTTACTATATATACATTCCGAAATTTACGTGTTACTAATCTCTTTACTTTAAACAGTTTAGTATTACTAAATAGGAATCTCATTCATTCTCCAGCGTCTTTGGGTGGTTGAAGCATTGAAACATTGAATACTGAAAAAGAAGTATAGATTCTGGCGATCCCAAAAGATATTGAAAAAATGTTACAATAAGCCCCTGCAAGCTGACGAATTTACAGAAGGAGAGAATAGTAATCTAAATATTAGGAAGGGATAACAGTAATCTAAAAATTAGAAAAAACGCACATAAAATTCTTTGAATAACAGGTACAAATAAATAAAAGTACTTGAAAGCACTTTAGTGCTAAAGAAAGCAGCAATCGAAAGATTAGAAAATATAAATTCTAAGTAAGTTTGCCAAAAAAAGTCACACTGAGAAGTTTTGCATCCTCAGCTCGACTAAAAAAGCTTTCAGGAATAATTCCTTTGCTGAAATCCGGTTTCCGGTTTAATTTGTTGTGCGTTTCCATTCCAGGATATTACCAAAGATATCTGCACCATGAGGCTGTATTTTTGGAGTCCCGATATCTAAATCCTCGTCCATAATGTACAGGTAATTAACAGTTGCAATCCAGAGCCAGGTAGCGTCTCCTTTTGCAGAAAATCCTGTTGTTCCGTCCCAGGCAGCCAGTTGCCAGTTTTTATTGGCAGTGTCCTGATCAGTGCTGGTTATAGCTGTCCTTAAATACTTATCCACGACCGAATTGCTGTACATTATTATGTTGTTGTAGCTTGAAGGGTCGTAGCTTTTGCTGTAGTATTTCAGGTATAAGTCAGTCGGGTCCAGCGAGCCGAAACCGAAAACTACCGGAGTCGAATGCGCCAGAGTGTCAATCTCATCCCAGCTCTTGCCCTCGACCTTAATGTCTATGCCCAGTTTTCTAGCTTCCTCGCTTAGTGCAACGGCTAATGCTTGCCTTTCCTGGGCGTTTGAATAATACAATAAAGTAAATTCTGCTTTCAATCCATTCTTTTCAAGAATGCCATCACCATCTGTGTCTTTCCAGCTGCCGTCCGCTAAAATTTTCTTTGCTTCATCTACGTTTCCATCTTCGAATATAGCTTCCTTATTTCCAAAGGGCAATTTGTCCACACCCGTAAATTCTTCTTCACCCTGCCCGTTTAATGCGCCGTTGATTAAGGCTTGCCTGTCTATTCCAATGTTCAGGGCTTTTCTTATCACAGGATCGGAAGTTACATTGTTCCCGATTGAATAGCCATTTTCTGTTTTTTTGCCTATGTCGGGCTGCATTGGGAAGGTTATTCCCCTGGCGTCAATGGAATCAAGGGATACTATTTTCATTCCATCGACTTTTTCATTAGCGTAGGACGAAGGAATTTCGGCCAGGTCAATCTGTCCTGATTTCGCCGCCGCAAAAGCCGTATCGGACTGCATGAAGAGTAAAGTTAATTTTTTAAAGTAAGGTTTTTGGCCATAATAATCTGGATTTGCTTCAAAGATCGCCTGCTGGCCTTTATCCCACTGTATGAATTTGTATGGGCCCGATCCTATTGGGTTTTCTCCATAAGTCTCATTGTAAGCATGTTCAGGCACAATTCCGAGAGCTGCAAGCTTGTGAATAAAAGTCGCCTGCGGATCGTTTAATTTGAATTCAACCGTGTAATTATCGAGGGCTACCGCATTTTTCAGCACTGAGAGATCGACTCCACTCGAATTTGCCGCGGTATTAAACGTGAAGGCTACATCCCTGGCCGTTAAAGGCACTCCATCATGGAATTTAACGTCATTTCTTATATTAACAGTCCAGGTAAACCCATCGTCACTAACAGAATAATTTGTCGCTAAATCATGAATCAGAGACCCATTACTATCTTTTTTAAAGAGGGTGCTTTGAACAAGTGGTTCGCGATTATAGCCCCATCCAGTAATCGGGTTAAAACCGGTTTCCGGCTCTCCTCCGTGGGTCCCCACTGCTGCCACCAGTTCGTCCGAGTCCTCGGAAATTAATTCATCCGAACCCCCGGAAACCGATTCATCCGAAACCTGAGAAGCCGGGTTGACTGGCTCACCAGCCGGCATGAAAACAAAAGCAGCCGCAATAATTACGGCTATTGCCCCTATTAAGAGATACAAATGATTTTTCTTAATTTAAACTCCTCCTTTCTCGTACTTATTTTAAGTTATTGCAATAGTATTACGCTACCAGTAGCGCTTTCAGTAGTCTGTATTTATGTAAATAACACGCTCCTAAAAAAATCCATTACTAAAATAACACTTTTTTAACAAAAATTAAGATAAGTTAAACTAAAATCATTTTGTATAAATACTTTCCTAAATATATGTGTTACCAAATTAGTTATTCTTTTAACTTAGATAATACAAAATAAGATTTTTATTATATTTTAAATTTTGATTGATTGCAGTCATCGGATGTCTTTGTCATCCAAAACTTAATTAATTTTTGAAAATAGCAAAAAGAATTACTGCATTAAGCCTCCTTTGAATTCACAAAGAACAAGTATTGAGACCACAAATTCATAGTTTTTACTTCTTGGGTGCCAAAATCGAGAAGTAACTTCCACTAAAAAGATTAAAACCGAAATTCTGAAATAATACGTAAAGTCATTACTTAACAGGGTGAAAAATTATGAGCAGCGAAATTCAGAGCCAGGAATGTTGTCCTCGATTTGACCCCGCCCCCTGGGACGGAAAATTGTTTGAATGGAACAATAAATGGTTCATTAAGGATTCGGTTACCACACAGTTTTACATGCCTCTGAATTTTGGAGAGGTAATAATGGAGATGAACGAGAAAGTCGCCAGGGCTGGCGCAGAAATACCGGATTGGCTTTGTTTGTCGGACCATACCTCAGAAAGCAATATGGACATTTATCTGGCTGTTGATAAAGAAGTGGACGGCGCCGAAAATGTAACACTGAGCGGGAAATTTCTGAGCAAAGTGTATGAGGGAAATTTTGAAAATACAGGAGAATGGTGCCGGGATTTCGAAGCCTACGCAAAAAGTCAGGGCATGGAAGTCAAGAACTGGTATATGTGGTATACCACCTGCCCCGCCTGTGCCGAAAAATATGGGAAAAACTACGTTGTGATCATTTCCGAAGTGGAATGAAAACAGAGTAATAATGCCGGCGGTTTTAGCCAGCCTTCGTCATGACCAGAACGCGGATCAAGCGAGCGCTTGCAGAGAAGCTTTGCGATCTTCTTTTTCAGTTGCCTTTAAATCTCATAAACTATCTACTATCCCTGATCGACGTGGCACGGAGAAAACAATTTGAGAAGCCCCTGCATGGGGATAAGGAAAGCCTGCGCTTTGCGACCCCTGAGCCCATTGCCCGCTACAGGGCGCAGCGTTTGAGATGTAAG
>Ga0065701_1012896_pt1 | contig 10219 bp, 10 predicted proteins | sample Biomet1_FD_59088 | JGI IMG/M metagenome (GOLD analysis project Ga0065701, IMG submission 59088) | Microbial communities from bioreactor (seeded with anoxic lake sediment) at LBNL, California, USA - Biofuel metagenome 1 version 3... | ecosystem: Engineered > Bioreactor > Anaerobic > Unclassified ...
TAAACCGCATGATGACCACCACCCTGCTGCGGCGCATGGGCCACACGGTGTTCGAGGCCGAAAACGGCGTGGAGGCCTTGCGCGCCCTGGACAAGGAGAAGGTGGACATCATCCTCATGGACATTCAGATGCCGCTTATGGACGGCATTGAAGCCACGCACCACATACGCCGGGGCGAGGTGCCCGGCCTGGACAAGACCGTGCCCATCATCGCGCTGACGGCCTACGCGCGGGAAAAGGACCGGAAACGCTTTTTGGAGCTGGGCATGGACGACTTTGTGCCCAAGCCGCTGGTTGCGGAGGAACTGGTGCGCGCCGTGGGGCAGTGCCTGCTGCGGCACGGCAACGGCGCGGAAAGCTGAGGGCGCTAGCGCCCCACCCTGCGCTGCAGCAGCACAAAGTCGGCCAGGGTGAGCAGCAACATGGCCCGCAGCACCGGCACAATGCGCGGAATGGCGCAAATGTCGTGGCGTCCGCCAATGCTCAGCGTCACAGCCTCGCCCTGGCGGTTGATGCTGCGCTGCTCCTTGGAAATGGAAGGGATAGGTTTGACGCTCACGCGGACGATGATGTCCTGCCCGCTGGAAATGCCGCCCAAAATACCCCCGGCGTTGTTGGAAACGTAGCCCTCCGGGGTAATCTGATCGTTGTTCTCGCTGCCCAACATGCGGGCGGCCTGCCTGCCGGAGCCTATCTCCACGGCCTTTACCGCTCCCACGCCCATGAGCGCGTAGGCCAGCCGGGCATCCAGCTTATCGAACACCGGTTCACCCAGGCCAGCGGGCACGCCCGTAGCGCGGATTTCCACCACGCCGCCCAAGGTGTCGCCATCGCCCTTCACCTGGCGCACACGGTCCTCCCAGGAGGCCACGACGTTTTCATCCGCACTGAAAAAAGGCCGCGAAAGCGCCCCGCCAAAGTTCCGCTCCACCGCCGGAATGCCGCCCAGCTCCACCGTTGCCGCCTGCACATGCACGCCAGCGGTGCGCAGCAGTTCCTTGGCAATGGCTCCGCCAGCCACGCGAGCCACCGTTTCCCGCGCAGATGAACGCCCGCCGCCACGATAGTCGCGCAGGCCGAACTTGGCCTCAAAGGTTGCGTCCGCATGGCCGGGCCGAAAGGTGTCTTTGATCTTTGAGTAATCGTGGGAACGCTGGTCCGTGTTCTCAATGAGAAAACCNATGGGGGTGCCGGTGGTCACGCCCTCAAACACGCCGGAGAGCAGACGCACCGCGTCGGCCTCCTTGCGGGCCGTGGCCGCTATGCCGCCCTGGCCGGGTTTGCGGCGGTCCAGTTCCTTTTGAATCAGCTCCTCGGTCAGCGGCAGGCCAGCCGGGCAGCCGTCCACAACGCCGCCCAGGGCAGCGCCATGAGACTCGCCAAAAGTGGTGAGGGTAAACAAGGTGCCGAAGGTATTCGCGGTCATATGCGCCGGTCCTTTCTTTCGTCTTTTGTCGTGTTATCTTCCGTCGTTTACGGGCGAACGCCGCCCAAAAATTCCTGGCAGGCCGTGGCCGCCGCGCCAAAGTCCGAGCCGCCGCACAGCTCCAGGGCCGGTATTCCGGCCAGAACATGGACGTAATCCCGAACCTCAAGGCAGGCCATATCGCCCAAGGCAGGCGGCAGGTAAAACACACCCGGAACCTTACGAAAGGCCTCCAGCAGGTCCAGGCGCTCGGCCAAATCCACACGCCGCGCCACCAGCGGCCCACCATCGTGGGTCCAGTTCAGCACCACCACCCCGGCCAAAGGCGCACGCAGGATGAAGCGGCCAGGGCCAAAGCAGGCGGTGATGTCCCCGTCATATTTGTCTTCCACCGCACGCAGCGACTCCGTATCCAGATGCCCGTAGCTTTCGCTGGCGGTTTGCGGCAGCACGCGGGCAAGCAGTGAGGCCAGCTCCGGGTTGCCCAGGGCTGTGCCGGGGTTCAGGCGCGGGTGCTTGGGAATGCCATGCAAAATGGCCGTGTCCCCTCCCTGTGCCGGCTCCACCAGAACACGGTCGTTGCTCAAAAAGTCCAGGCCGCGCGCCACCAGGTGCAAAGCCAGGGTGGACTTGCCCATGCCCGCAAACCCGCACAACGCCAAGGCCTTGCCGCCATCCTCCGGCCTTTGAGCCACACCGGCGGCGTGGCCCAAGGCCCACCCGCGCGAAACACCGCGCTCCATGTACCGTGCGCAGAGAAAATTCACCAACTGGTTGCGGTTGGCCGCGCAGGGACCGATGGCAATATCCGGCGCGATATTGGCCTTCCCGGTCGTCGTGCCACCGCCATGGCCGAACAAAAACACCATGCCCGTGGCCTGCTTGCGCACTATGCGGCCGCCCTGCACATCGGCAGAGCGTTCCTTGTCCGGCCGCTTGCCCGGAGCATGGGGCCGTGTCGTCAGCTCCACCGGAGGCCGCACCGCCGGGGCCTCCAGCAACAGGAACAACATATCTGCGCCAAGTCCAGGCCCATCCTCCACGGCAAAGGAGCCGAAATACGCACGCAGGTCGTCCAACACGGCGGCGGAGTTGCTGCGCACGCGCAACACCACACCCTCCAACTGCAGCACCAGGCTGTGGGGCGCGGGGTACTGCCCGGCTATGGCCCGAGCCAGTTCAAGGAAGGTCGGTCTACTCATGCGCCAAGCCTTCCCAGGGCATACGCGGCCAAACGCTCGGCGGCGTCGATGCCGCAGGCCCGCGCCAAGCCACGGAATCCGCCAAAGGCCGAAACCTCAAACACGAAGGGGCCGGACGCTGTAAGCGCCACATCCACGCAGGTAAAATCCAGGCCAAAAGGCTGCTGGGCGCGCCGGGCCAGTTCAATGATCTCCGCGGGCGGCTCAAAGGGGGCGTATTTCCCGCCCGAGGCCGTGGTGGTGTTCCAGGCGTTGTCTGCCTTGCACCGGGCATAGGTGCCCAGGTACTCGCCCCCCAGGAAGCATACGCCCAGGTCCTGCCCGCGCAGGTCGATGGCCTGCTGCACGTACATCACCGGATTATCCGTCGCAAAGGCGCCCAGCGCGGCCTCCAGGTCCATGTCCGCCGCGTTCAGCACGGCCATGCCGCGCGCCTTGGAGGTGAACAACGGTTTCAAAACAGCGCTACCATAGCGAGCCACAGCGTCCCGCGCTTCGCTCACATCCTCGGTAATGGTCGTGGCGGGCATGGGAATCCCGGCCAAGCGCAGGGTCATGGTGCAGGCAAGCCTATCCACCAGACGCAAAATGCGCTCCGGGTCGGAAAGGCAGAGAACCCCGCGCGCAGGCAGAGCGCGCAGCATTTCCAGTCGGTCAATCATCTGCGGCGAATAATGCGCCGCCACCTTTTTGATGAGCACCGCGTCCAGGCTGGTCAACTCCACCCCGCCGCAAAACAAACGCCCCGTATCCAGGTCCAGCCGGGCCTGGGCCAAATCCACCAAAATCCGCTGCCCTGTAGCCTTGCCTACGGCATCGGCCAGGGTCTCCGACGACCAGCCCCCAGGGATTCCAACAACTGCAATGCGCGCCATATTCCCGCCCCCCTTAATAGAACAGCACGGGCCGGGGCAGACGATAGGCCTCCCAGGGCTTGCCGGCCTGGTGGTGCGCCAGCAGGCCTTCCATCAGGTAATGTCCGCGCAGGAACATTTCCCGGGCGAAATCATAATTGAGCTCGAAGCGCGTGCTGGTGAGCAGCGAGCGAGACAACCCCAAAGCCAGACGCGCCTGCCACGTCCCATCGCCGATGTCCTCGGCAAAGGTGGCGGCNTAGTCGTAGAATGAGGCGATCATAAGATTGATGCGCCGCCGCAGGCCGGGATCAAAAATGGGCATGCGGAAAAAGGAAACAAGAAACACCGAGACATCCTGCACAAAGTCGCCCCGGCGGGAGCGGTGCAGGTCAACATAGTGCACGCGTGGTGCAGCCGGGTCGTAGACGATGTTGTTCGCGTTAAAATCGCCATGCATCAGCACGGTCATGGGCGCAGCCAGCCCGTGTTCCAGCTCACGGCAGGAGCTGATGAGCTCCTCGGTGGAAGGGATGGTTTGTTGCCCCAGTTTGCGACCCTGGCGGAAGAAATCCGGGTGTACATGACGCACAAAGGTCAGCCGGTCGTCCAACTGGGCCATGGTGTCCAGCACCAGCGGTCCGCGCTCCAAAGTGCCGCGCCAAATGTCGCCCACGGTTTGCTCAAACACAAAGATCGCGTCTTCCAGCACGTCCTCGGCCGCTGTCAGCACAACCTCATTCCAGGTGCAGCCGGGCAGAAATTCCAGCAGCATGGAGGCGCTGTCGCCTTCCTCGTGGTAGCTGAAGATACGCGGCCCGATGCCGGGAAACACGCGCGCCCACAGCTCGATGTTCTCACGCTCGCGCCGCAGCTTTTTGAGGTTGCCCTCCTTGAATATGCCGCCTTGGATCATGTCCGAGGGCGCATCCTTGGGGCTGACGCGACCGATGCGGCAGCCGGAGCGCGTGCCCCAGATGCTTTGGAAATCGATGTCGCCCAGGTCGCCCTCAAAGCCGGTTTGCGTCAGCGTATGCTGCAAGGCCTGAAACTGCTCAATCTTGATTTTTTCGCCTATGACGGAGAAAAGCAGCGCCTCGCCAATGTTCAGCAGGGAGTCGCCGATGCGTTCCAGGTAGCGGAAGATGAAAATGGCGGTAACGAGATTCTCCACCTCAAGGCCCAGACGCATCTCGGCCATAATGGTGTCGAAATTATCCTTGTACAGCCGGTCCAGCTCAAACTCCGCCCGGCAAATACCCAGGGCTCCGCCTACTTCCGCGCGGGAGCGCACGTCCAGAATACGCGACAGGCTCTCGTCGATAATGTCGAACAGCGGCGCCGGGTCGTAGCGCTCAATNACNTTNTGNTCGCGCAGGTAGCGCATTTGCCCCGCAATGTTCACGCAGTAGTCGGCTATGCGTTCCAGGTTGCCGCAGATNATCTGCAAACCCCGGATGCGGTCGATATCACGCTTGGACAGGCCGCGCCCGGTGTGGATTTTGGCGTAGCACTTGTCCTCCACAATATTCTTGAGGTTGTCGATGTAGTCATCGCGCGAAACAACCTTGTCGTAGCCCTCGTGGCTGGGGGCGGCCACAAAGGCCCGGGTGCCGCTGACAAGGCTTGTGACCTCCAGCACCAGGAATCGGAAATTCTCCTCCAATCCTTCCAGGGCGATCATGACTACTCAGCCTTGATGGACAGGGTTTGGCTGGCGGCGGGCTTGTCCTCTTCCGGGCAGGTCCAGGAGATGGTGAGGGAAAGCCGCCCAGCCCCACCACGTTTGCGGGCCTTCACCGCAAAGGTCAAAAGCTCCGCTGGCTGGAGCACAAATTCCTCGCTGCCGGCAGAAACGACAAGGTGGCCCTTGTCCAGCCCGTCCATCACCGCCTCCAAATACTTCCGCACGCTGGCCGCATCTTGGATGGACTCGAACACGAATTTTTGATCGTATCCCACGCTGTGCTCCTTCTTATTCCGCGCTCTGGCGCGCTAGCCGTCCAAACGGGCGGTATATTCTTCAATCACGCGCACCCGGTCCATCTCCGCCACAATCAGCTTTTTGCCGATGGCGATATCGTCCCAGGCGGGTTGCAGGCCGATTTCCCGGCGGGCCTTGCCTGGCTCGGCACAGGCGGGCGGCAATGTTTTTTCGCCCATGTGCGTGTCGTCACCCATAAAAACCAGTTGCCGGCGCTCATTCCAACCCTTGCGATTTTTGCGCGCCAGGGTGTCGATCAAAAATTCCGTGTACCGGCGCGACTGCGGATTCCACACCTCATAGCCGTCCACATCATAGTCCGCCAGCAGAATGGGCCAGAACTGCTCCGGGTGCGGAATGACCACACCGCCGCCCAAGGAGCGCGTTTCCTCAATGAACTCCGTGGTGCGATAAAAGTAGGTGAGCGGAAAGTGCTGCTTGACCACCTGCTTCACGGCCTTGAGGAAAACCTGCACCCGGTTGGCCAGGGGCCCGCCCAGCACGGGGCGCAAACCATCCACAAAGTTGCGCACCAGCTTGTTTTTGAAGGCATCCGGCGGCAGGTCGCCCTGGTGCGTGTCCAAAAGCAGGGTCAGCTTTTGGCAAATGGCGCGGGACAAGGTCACCAGGTCGTCATCGGCTCCGGTTTCCTTTACCGCCGCGGCCAGCTTGTCCTCTTCGGGCGTGGTCAGGCAGCGCAGGTAGTCGAACAACTGGCTGGAGCGGTAGGCGTGGGTGTGGGACAGCATGCTTTTCAGCACCGTGGCGTTTTGCAGCCTCTCGGTACGAAAATGCAGCAACAACTGGACCTTCTGATTAAACCCGCGCGAGTAGCAATCCACCTCCACCCCGGTATACGGGCCGTATTCCATCAGCTCATTGTGCTGGGTTGGAATAATGAGCGAGGTTTTCATGGCCGGATAGCTGGCCTCGATGCGCGTTTTAATCAGCTCCAGGGGCACAAATTCCGGGTGCCAGTGCACGGCAAGTACAGACGTTTGCGCCGGTTGGGGTGCGCCGGGNGCGGCTATGCGGGCGCGGGCGGCCTCGTCCAGCCTTGTGCTGGTAATGGTAGCGAAAAGTGCCTCGTCGGCCTCGGTGATGTCGCCACCCACAGCCGCCAAAAGGTCATCGAGCCGTGGCGTTTGGCAACTCGCCCCCACGGGAGCGGATTCCATTACGTGGTGCATGTGCGCTCCTTGCCGTGCCCGCGTGCGGGCCTATTTAAACTGTGCGTGGCAGGCGGTTTTGCGGCGGGCAAGTCGCCCAAGCACCTCACCCAGGGCGGCCGGATCGCGCTTGCGGGCGGCCTCGCGCAGGGCTTGGGCATCGGTCAAAAATTGTGCATTGGCGCGGGCCAGTTCTGCACCGCCGTCTCCGCCCGGCACCGGGCTCTCGGCCATAATTTCCGCGCGGCTCACAAAAGATTCCACCACCTCTGCCGGGGGCAGTACGCCCTCCTGCGCGGCGCGTTCCAAGGCCTTGAAGTCGGCCTGCATGCCTTTTTTAAGCTGGCGGTACTTTTCTTTGCGGGCGGCAAGTTGACTGGGATCATGACCAGCATCTCGGCCCGGCTTGGTCATAGAGGCCTGCCGCAGGGCATTTTGAGGGAGACTGAAGCGAACGGGCTCGGGCTTCGTCGCAAGAACCGGCTCGGGCTGCGGCTCGGGCTGCGGCTCACTCGTTGTTTCGGTCTCACGGCTTTTCACCAGCACCTCATGGCCGCGCTTGGCCTTCAGCTTAAGCGTAGACTTGGCGCCCCGAAGCTCCGCCACCAGCACCAGCTTGCGCACATCACCGCCGGCAAGCCCTGTCAGCCCCGCCATAAAGTCCAGATCGATGTGAACATCCGGGTGCAACGGAGACGGACGGGGAGCCACAGCCCCCTCCGGCAACGCGGGCGAGCGGTTTGGCCACCTGTCAGGAGCGCGTGCAGGGGCGCGACCTTCCAGAGCATCGGCCAGGGCACGCAAAACTTCCGGCACGTCCTGCGCCGCCAAGGTCATGTCCTTTTTCCACGTATGCGATCCCATCACATTCCTCCGCCTGCGCGTGCAACAGGCTGGGCCAAGCCACCTTTTTTCTCCCTGCCATGCTACGGGAATAGCCCCCGGCTGGCAATGCGCCACACGGCGAAGTTCCTGGCGTTATCGGCGTTCCAGGCGCTTCACCACTACCAGGGATTGCTCAACAAGGGCAGCAAGGGGCTGTTCAGACGAAAGCTCGGCATGCGCCAGTTCTTTGTACAGCGGGCCGCGCTCGGCCAGCACCTGGCGCACCTCGTCGGCAATGGCCGCGCCCGTTAGGCTAGGGCGCTGGGCGTTTTCCGGGTTGCGCAGCAGCCGCTCGGCCAGCACCTCCACGGGCGCGGTAAGGTACAGCACAACGCCACGCGCCAAAATCTCGCGGTTTTCCTGGCGCAGCACAATGCCACCGCCGCAGGAAACCACCTGCCCGCTGAACACGGCCACCTCGCCCAGGGCGTCGCTTTCGGCCTCGCGAAAGGCCTCCCAGCCACCTGCCTCAACAATCTCCGCCACGGTTTTGCCCGTAGCAAGGCGAATGCGCCGATCCGTGTCGACAAAGGGCCGTTTGAGCGCGGCGGCCAGCTTGCGGCCCAGGGTCGTTTTGCCGCAGGCCCGCGGACCAATAAGATAGACGTTCACTGCCTTGGCCATTGGGTATCCTCCGATGTCTGTTACCTACCATCCTACGACACTTCGCGCCGGGATTCAAACGCACGGGCCGGGCAAAACCGGCCAAAGCGTCTGCGGCTTGCCTCCCGGCGCGGGAACGACTATAGTACCCGCCTCCCGGCCATGCGCCGCACCACCGCTCATTCCCCAGAAACACCCTGGGACACGAAAGACACGCAATAACGCGCAATGACGCGTAAGGACACGCAATGAAAACCGCCATCTTCGGCTTCTCCGGCTCCGGCAAATCCGACATGTTCGCCGCCCTTGCGGGCGAAAAAGCCGCAACGGCCGGCAATCGCGCCATGGTCAAAGTCCCCGAGCCGCGCCTCGACCCGCTCATCAAGCTGTTCCAGCCCAAAAAGATCACCCTGAGCGAGATTGAGTACCTGGATGTGACCGGCGGCGGCAGCAAGGCCGGTGGCCTGGGCGAACGCGTGCTGAACGACATCCGCCCCTACGACTGTCTGCTGTGCGTGCTGGACGCCTTCTCCGGCATGAGCGACCCCAAGCAGCAGTACGGCGCGGTGGAGGCGGACCTGCTTGTGTCCGACCTGGCCGTTATTGAAAAGCGGCAAGAGCGCATGGCCAGCGACAAAAAGAAAAACAAAGACCTTGTGGACAACAAGGAAGAGGAATGCCTGGCCAAGGCCCGCGCCCTGCTGGAGGACGAAAAGCCCCTGCGCGTGGACCCGGAGCTGTGCAACGAGCCGACCATGCGCGGCTATCGCTTCCTTTCCGCCAAGCCCATTTTGTACACCTGGAATATTGCCGAGATCGACATGGGCAAATTCGAACAACCCGCCGACGGCCTGGGCCAGATGCATATGGCCGTTTCCGCCCGCTTGGAGCGCGAACTGGCCGCCATAGCCGACCCTGAAGAACGCGCCATGTTCCTGACTGACCTGGGCCTGACCGAAAGCGCCCTGGACATGGTCATCAGCCGCACCTACAAACTGCTGGGACTTATGAGCTTTTTGACAGCCGGAGACAAAGAAGTGCGCTCCTGGCCCGTCCGCGTGGGCTCCACCGCCCCCGAGGCCGCTGGCGTCATCCACACCGATTTCCAGAAGGGCTTCATCCGTGCCGAGATCATCGGCTACGCCGATTTCCTCAAGGCCGGAGACTTCAAAAAAGCCAAGGAGCTGGGTCTGGCCAGGTTGGAAGGCAAGGATTATATTGTTCAAGACGGGGACATCATCGAGTTCCGCTTCAACGTCTAAGCGGCCCGACACACCACCAAGCCCCGCCGAACAACAGGGAGGCGCGCCATGGCCGACGAAACGCTCCACGAGGTTCTGCTGGACCCTTCCCGCTGCAACGCCTGCACCGGCTGTTCCGAGATTTGCCCGGAGGTGTTCGGCTGGGACGACGACATGGAGCGCCCGGTATTGAAGCGCCAGTTAGCCACCCACGAGGAAGTGCGCGAAGCCATCGCCCTGTGCCCCAAGCGCTGCATCAGCGCCGAGGGCTGGGTGGAGGAAGACTACTAGCCGCATTGGGCGCGCGCCTGTGGCTCGAGCTTGAGAACCAGGCTGCGCGTGCGGGCACTTACCTCTTGACCTGACTGCCCGCCAAGCATAGGCGGTTTGGCTCATGAACGCGCCCAAGCCTCCCCTGTTTACCTTCCGGTTCCTGGCCTTGTGCCTGTTCATGCTGCTCGCCTATTGCAACATCTCTGTTTTTTATAATCTTTACGTGTACCTGGAGCAGATAGGCATTGCCCAGCCCCTGCGCGGGCCTATCATCAGTTGCTCGTCGCTGGCCACCATCCTCTGCTTTCTGTTTGCCAGCCCGTACCTGACCACCCGCAACGCGCCCTGGGCCATATTCCTTGGTCTGGCACTGCTCATCGGCTGCGGGGTGGCCTACCTCACGGTCCTGTCGCCCTCCGGCATGTTGGCGCTGCGGCTCATCAATGGCGCGGGCATTTATCTGCTCACGGCCTCGGCCATGACACTGCTGGTGGCCCACATTCCGCCGGAACGGAGCGGCCAAGCCTTCGGTCTATACTCCGTGGCCGCGCTACTGCCCTATTCCATCGTACCCGCCGCCTT
>Ga0065701_1040641_pt1 | contig 10203 bp, 6 predicted proteins | sample Biomet1_FD_59088 | JGI IMG/M metagenome (GOLD analysis project Ga0065701, IMG submission 59088) | Microbial communities from bioreactor (seeded with anoxic lake sediment) at LBNL, California, USA - Biofuel metagenome 1 version 3... | ecosystem: Engineered > Bioreactor > Anaerobic > Unclassified ...
AACCTGCAAAGCAGAATAATCTCTCCATTTATCAGGATATCCAATCTTTACATGGAAAGCCGCAAGTTTTTCCTGAGCTTTAGCTTTTGTAACATCGCTCATCCAGGATAGGTTCTGAATGCGCTGACCTAATGATATCTGAAGATTATTAACCAAAGCAACCATTCTTTCCTTAGCTGCAGCAGGGAAATACTTCTTGACATACATTTGTCCAACAGCTTCTCCCAAAGAACCATCAACAACACCAACGGCACGTTTCCAGCGTGGTTTCATTACTTTCACGCCATTTATTGTCTTGCTGTAGAAATCGAAATTCTCGGCATAGATGGCATCGCTCAAATAAGAAGCAGAACCATCTATCAGTTTCCATTGAAGATATGCAATCTGTTCTTTCAAAGGAACACTATTGATAATATCGATAACCTCTTTTACTGAGGCTGGCTGACCAACATTAATTTCCTTAAGATCTTTCAAACCGAAATCAGCAAAGAAAATATCCCAGGCAAAAGAAGGATGTTGCTTTTTAAGATCGGCAACAGTCATTTTATTATAATTTGCATGAGGATCTCTCAATTCAACTTTGGTACGAGCCACTTTTGCCAGACGAGTTTCAATAGTCATGACTGCATTCATTGCCTTTTCAGCATAAGCTTTGTCGAAGCCAGCCAATTTGAACATTTTTACAAGATGCTGTTTATACTTATCACGGATTTCTTTAGTCTTAGCATCATCCTCAAGGTAATATTCACGTTCACCCATACTGATACCACTCTGATAAGTATGAACCATGTTCATTGAACTATTCATATCATCAGCACCAACATAGATCGCAAAATAAGGATCAAGTCCCATCAAACGCATCTCGGCCATTAAAGGATAAATTGCTGATACGCTCTTTATAGAAGCAATCTTTTTCAAATAAGGTTTAATAGGAGTTGCACCTTCTCGGTTAAGACGGGCACTGTCCATTGCTATTTTATAAAGATCACCAATCTTCTGAGCAACAGTACCTGGCTGATTTTTTGTTTTGGCAAGTCCTTCAATAAGTCCCTTTAATTGAGAACGATTATTTTCAGCTAGCTTATCAAAAGATCCAAAACGTGCATATTCACCTGTCAGAGGATTACTTTTCATCCATCCACCGCAAGCAAACTGATAAAAATCAGTTCCGGGAGCAGCAGTTCTATCAAGGTTCGTAAAGTTAACTCCAGGAGCCAACTGCGCACATACCTGAGCATTCCATCCTGTACTTAAAAGACAAAATGCCATTAATGGTAAATAATTCTTAAATTTCATACTTTATTTTTTATTTTGCTTTATTCTTCATTGTCACATCTGACGCAAATTAAAGAATAAAATCACAAAGAGAATGTTATTTATACAAAAAATATTCAAAGGTAAATTATTAGCCTTTAGCTTCTTCCAATTCCAGAGAAGAGGCTTCCCATTCCTCTACCACTTTATCCAAATCCTGTTTTATCTTCTGATGTTCAGCATAAAGATCCATATCAGAAGCTCCTTCAGGAGTTGCCATTTTAAGTTCAATCTCTGCAATTTTGCTTTCCAGATTTTCTATTCGTTTTTCACAATCTGCTACAACTTTCTCAAGCTTTTTCAGTTTTTTATTCAATTCTTTCTGAGATTCATAAGAAAGCTTGCTTTCAGAGAGATTCTCAAATTCATTATTCTGTGAAGACGGAGAAGCTGAAAGTTCCGTCTTTTTCTGGAGTTCATTCAGGCTATCCATCTTCTTTTTCTGAAGAAAGTCATATATACCTCCAAGATGTTCTTTTACTACACCGCCCCCAAATTCATAAACTTTAGTAACCAGTCCGTCAAGAAATTCACGGTCATGAGAAACCACAATTACTGTTCCGTCAAAATCCCTGATAGCATCCTTTAGTACATCCTTCGTACGCATATCAAGATGGTTGGTAGGTTCATCGAGGATAAGGAAGTTTACCGGTTCCAAAAGCAATTTAATCATAGCCAGACGAGTACGTTCTCCTCCGGAAAGAACCTTGACTTTTTTATCTGAAGCTTCTCCTCCAAACATGAAAGCCCCCAATATATCACGTATTTTAGTTCTGATATCTCCCTGAGCAACATAATCAATCGTATCAAAAACAGTAAGATTCTCATCCAGCATCTGAGCCTGATTCTGGGCAAAATAACCTATCTGAACATTATGGCCAATAGTTAGTTTGCCTTCGTAATCAATATCTTCCATGATACATTTCACCAATGTAGATTTACCTTCTCCGTTTTTTCCTACAAAAGCAACTTTTTCTCCACGATTAATGGTAAGATTCACATCATGAAAAACAACATGATCACCATATGCTTTTTTCAGATCTTCAGCTATAACAGGATAATTTCCCGATCGCAATGAAGGAGCAAATTTCAACCTCAAAGAAGAAGTATCTTCTTCGTCCACTTCAATACGTTCTATTTTCTCCAATTGTTTTAAACGGCTCTGCACCTGAACAGCTTTAGTTGCTTTATAGCGGAAGCGTTCAACAAAATCTTCGGTTTCCTGAATCTGTTTTTGTTGATTCTCATACGCTCTTAACTGCTGCTCACGGCGTTCTTTTCTTAATTCTACAAATTTGGAATAAGAAACTTTATAATCATAAATTTTCCCACAACTTATTTCTATCGTACGATTGGTAACAGCATCAATAAATGCACGGTCGTGAGAGACAAGCACCACTGCATTACATCTTGTGGAAAGAAAATTCTCCAGCCATTGAATACTTTCAATATCAAGGTGGTTGGTCGGTTCATCAAGTAAAAGAACATCAGGACGCCGAAGAAGAAGCTTTGCCAATTCGATACGCATTCTCCATCCTCCACTGAATTCGGAAGTAGGACGGGTAAAATCTTCACGATTAAATCCCAATCCAATCAATGTACGTTCAATCTCTGCCTGGTAGTTTGTACCTCCCATCATTAGAAAACGCTCGTTCTCGTGAGTAAACCGATCAATCAGTTTATGATAGCCTTCTGAGTCATAATCCGTCCGATCAGCCAGTTCCTGATTCATTCGTTCAATATCTTCCTGAAGTTCAAAGATATGTTCGAATGCTTGTTCCGCTTCTTCCATCACAGTGTGTTTATCACTAAGAATCATCACCTGAGGAAGATAACCAACTGATATATCCTTTGGAATAGAGACCGTCCCTGAAGTAGGATGTTGTATACCAGCTAATATTTTAAGCATAGTAGACTTTCCTGCTCCGTTCTTCCCAACTAGTCCGATGCGATCTTTTTTATTTATTACGTAAGATACGCCATCAAAAAGTGCTTTGGCGTTAAACTCGACTTTTAAACCTTCAACTGAAACCATTTTTATTGTCCCTTTTCTCTTAAATCGCAAAGATACAACAAAAACCTGAAGTGAAGCTTTTTATTAAAGTCATCTTAACCAAATGAAGAAAATTCATATAATAGCAATTAAAAGGGGAATAACCATTTAGGTAAATATAATATACGTTTAACCGGGCTATAACATAAATAAAAAGAAGATTGAAATGCCGAATCCTTCTACAAATGCAACGAATTACTATTCTTTTCTATTAAAAAGAGACTTAAGATCATCTTTTGATATTAACCTCTTTTCGCCCTCGTGCTCAATAAAGATTTTATAATCATCACCTCTTGCCTCTTCTTCAAACAAATCAACAACTCTAACATCTAAAACTTTAGCAATTCTACTTAACATATTAAGTGTTGGATTACCATTAATTGACGTATAGAGTGATTGATATGATATCCCTAAACGTTTGGACACTTCCTGTAAGGTTATTCCTCTTTCCTTACAAACAGCCTGAATCTTGAGCATAATTATTTATCTATTCTATAAATATAAATATTAAATAACACTAAATTTTTATTCCTTTAAAAGAGCAAAAAAATACACTATTTTAGAAGAATACATATCAGCAACCATTAGGTTGTTAAATCTGAAGCATCTAGGTTAACCACTAGAACAAATATAGAAAATTAGTGATAAATATCCGTATAGTTATCACTAAAAAGGGATTTTATCAAATGATTATTTACTTAAATTTAACAAAATCAAATTAAATATTAGATTTATAAATAACTAAGAAACAATTAAAAAACTCATTTTATCTGTTAACAAACAAAAGTCCAAAATTCAAAAGAAGAAAAGAATAAAATTAATCATATAATCAAATATAAAAATATTCAGAAGGAAATTTCAATCTGTATATAAATTAAAAAATTACAGCATGATGCATATCAATATATATATTGATATTTTAAATATCTGGGTAACAATAAATAGAAAAACATACAGTAAAATATATATCATAATCATATTTCTTCATTTATAAATTATTAAATTAAACCAAAAAAGCATTTTGTATTTTAATATATAAACATATATACATATATTTGCAGATAAACATAAATATATATTTATACAAGCTAATCTATTTAATAATATTATATGCCAAGCATATTTTAGTTATATATGTCAAAAGAATAAATCAATATTATGATACTTCGGTTAAAGAGGAAAGAAAATTATTGGAGAATGGACAAAGAGACTTTTTTGCTTTTTACTAAGCAAATAGCACCTTTTACCAATATTCAAAAAAAACTTGCTGGTTATTCTGAAATACAATATGCTGATATTTTTAATAGCGATATTCAAAATATAGGCTTGCTATATGGCTATTCTTTAGAAGATAATGAAACCTTATTACTGGCTGAGGTTTTTCCAAAATCAGGAATTCTCCTACCCTCAGAAAGATTTTTCGATATCAAGATTTGTGGAATTATAGATCAAAAACAATCTACACAAAGAATTCACATAAGCAGAAAATAGTTAGACTGACTCTTGCCTCTATTCTTTAATGTATTATTTTTCAAATAAATACAAGCCTATCGCATGCAATATATTCAAAAAGTATATTATATTTGAAAATCGAAATTTAACCGACAAAATCTATCAATAAAATGAATCAAAATTCTTCACGCCTGCATGTAGTAGACGCCTTGAGAGGCTTTGCTATCATTTCAATTATGCTTCTTCATAACCTTGAACATTTCGATTTTTATTATTCACCGGCAAATTTACCAGACTGGCTAAAAGCATTAGATAAAAATGTGTGGGATACTCTCTTTTTCATTTTTGCCGGAAAATCATATGCCATTTTCGCATTACTCTTTGGATTGACCTTCTTCATCCAGTCTCATAACCAGGAAAAAGTTGGAAAAGATTTCAGAGGGCGTTTTGCCTGGAGGTTATTACTTTTGTTAGGATTTGGAATGATTAACTCTTCCTTTTATCAGGGAGATATACTAACCATTTATGCCTTGATTGGATTTGGATTAATTACGGTTGCCAAACTTAGTAATAAAGCAGTTTTGTGGATTGCAATATTCCTGATGCTTCAGCCCTATGAATTGTTTAATCTGATATCGGGATTGATTGATCCCACAAAAGAGATGCAAAACCCGGCTTCATGGGTTCATTTTGGGAAGATGGCCGACTATATAACAAAAGATTCTTTCATCAACACTATCTGGGGCAATCTATCGAATGGAAGAATTGCTGTGATGGAATGGTCATGGGAAAACGGACGTGTATTCCAAACTCTTTCATTATTCATGTTAGGAATGCTTGCTGGAAGAAAATCATTATTTAAAACGACCCCTGAAAGTAAACAGTTCTGGATAAAAGTTCTTTCATATGCAGTCATTGCTTTTATTCCTTTATATTTTATAAAGAGCAACGCAGCGTCATGGTTTGATCATGAAGCTATTCGCAGACCATTCCTGACTATTTTCACATCCTGGAATAACTTTGCATTCATGCTGGTTCTGGTTTCAGGATTTGTTTTGCTATTCCAAACAAAAACTTTTGAAAGAATCTTAAACATATTCTCATCAATAGGCAAAATGAGTCTTTCAAATTATATTATTCAGTCTATTCTTGGTTCATTTATCTATTATGGATTCGGTTTAGGTCTGTATCAATACACCGGAGCTACCACCTGTTTGTTAATTGGAGTCACTTTAGGTACCCTACAGGGTTTCTTTAGCACATGGTGGATGAAGAATCATAAGCAAGGTCCGCTTGAACGCATTTGGCATAAACTTACCTGGATTGGAACAGATAAATAGTACTTCACAAAAAATAACATCCCTCAATAAATAAAATCCATTCATCAATAGCTTAGATTTATTGGTAAATAAAGCATCAAAGTCTCACCTACTTTTTAAGAAAACAGGCGGGATATTTTTCTGATTTCTGTTTTTGCAAATTCTAATGAAAAATAAAAACCATCCATCACTTGACCATCACTTTCAGGGTCTACCCTCACTAATTCGGGCTGTTTTTAAGTTCAATCTGATTATTTTTTCCTTTTCAAAGTAGCATGTCAAAAAAAGATAGTTCCGATATAGTATATTATCAAAAAAACGCAGAAAATGACTTAAAAAAGTGAGGGTAGCCCCATTTAGTGAGGGTTTCGTTAGGGATAAAAGGCATCCATCACTGCAATAAGATTCTATTTTACAAGATATTAAATCAAAAAAGTGAGAGAGTGAGGGATAAAAAATAAACGGAAAAAGGGCATCCAAAAATAGTTGGATACCCTCATTTCTATATAATCTACTCAATTCTAAATCTTACTGATCAGAATAATTTAGCCGGATATTCCCCTGCATCAACCAAAGCCTGGATTTTATCTACTACTGACTGACGATCAGCAGCATATGTTACACCAAACCATTTAGATGTAGTATCCAATACTTTTACGCGGGCAGTACCGTTATTGATTAGTTCATTAACCATCAATGGAATGAAGTATTCACACTTCAGGTTATCAATGTTTTCTTTTAAGAATTCAATGAAGAACTCTTCTGAATACTTGAAATAATCAGGAGTGAATCCCCACATGTTCATAGAAACAGGAGTGTTATCAGCAATAGCAACCATTTCTCCGTTTTCATCTTTGAACTGAACTTTACCGTCGATACGTTCAATAGCTGTACGTTCAACAACAGTAGTAAGATAACCATCCTTGTCTGTTGCACAAACACCACGAGCCACACTACCACTTTCAGAAAGAGTATTACCTACACGGTAACCAATCATGCAGTAATCATTCTTTTTGCCTTCCATTTCAGTAAGCGCCTTACCTAAAACAGCAAAGCTGTCTTTTCCATAGAAGTCATCTGCATTAATCACAGCAAAAGGTTCATTGATTACATTCTTGCCCATAAGTACAGCATGATTGGTTCCCCATGGTTTTTCTCTGCCTTCCGGACATTTGAAACCTGCAGGAAGATCGTTCAGATCCTGAAATACAAGTTCAACAGGAATATGATCTTCATATTTCTTAATAATCTTTTCACGGAAATCTTTCTCAAAACTCTCACGAATTACAAAGACTAATTTACCAAATCCTCCACGGATTGCATCGTAAATTGAGTAGTCCATGATTGTTTCACCGTTAGGGCCCAGACCATCTAGCTGTTTGAGTCCACCATAACGACTGCCCATTCCGGCAGCAAGTACAAATAATGTTGGTTTCATTTTGTTAATATTAAATAGGGTTGTTAGAATTTTCTGTTTTTTTACGCCGCAAATTTATAAAATAATCCCTTACGACGGTGCAACAAATAGTTCAAATGTAGACACAAATGGTTCAAAAGGGGAATAAGTTCGTTAGAAAGGATAACCTATAGCCAGATGAATTCCCAGTCCATCTTTGAAAGACGGTATATTGTAATAGCCTGATTTTGAAGTCTGATAGGGAGCATGAAGACCTATTCCTGCATCCAGACGGACAACAAGGAAGGAGAAATCATAGCGTAACCCAGCTCCAGTTCCCAAAGCAATGTCTTTTCCCAGGTGAGAAAAGTTAAATAGCCCTCCCGGACGAGCCTCATCGTTCTTCAGTAACCAGATGTTTCCGGCATCAAGGAACAATGCTCCGTTCAGATTTCCCAGCAGGTTGAACCGGTATTCAACATTAGCTTCCATTTTAAAAGTTCCGGTTTGGTCCAGATACGAGTATGTACTCTTAACATCGGGCTGATAACTACCGGGACCAAGCGAACGGATGGTAAACGCTCTCACACTATTTGCTCCTCCGATATAGAATTGTTCATTATAAGGCGCCACCTCTGAATTACCATAGGCACAAAGCACACCTCCCGACAAGCGGGCCACAATATTCTGACGGGCATTGATCCGGTAAGTATACCTCACTTCCGAGGTAAGCTTCAAAAATTGTGCAAACGGGTTACCTAATAAATCTTTCTGTTCATTAAAGCTTTTTCCAAAAAGCCTGTAAATGGCAGAAGTAACATTCCCGGCAGATGTTATTGAGGTTTCCCACCAAACATGATTTCTTTTGGTTCTCACTCCGGCGTCATCATAGGTATAAGTATAATTCATTGCCGGCACAAACTGATTCTTAAGGCTCATATAAAGTGCCGGATTAGCATTCGTTACAGAGTCAAAACGCTGGGTGGTGTACTGCAGCACATTAAATGTCAGCTTAAACGGTGTAACCGAGTGACGGCTCACACGAGATGTCTGAAACTCATACGTTGCATTACCGCCAAAAGCCAGAAGCTTGAAATAACGTGCGCGATTCAACTGATCGGCATAAAGTCTGAACGTTGTGGTAGCCGGATAAGTCATTTCCTTATATCCTCTTCCAGGCAGCACCAGGCGTGGAACAGTTAATGCCGTAGAGGCACCAAGTTCATAAGAGTTAATAACGGAACTACTTCCTCCCACAGGATCATTAGTCTGCCATTCATAGCTGCCATTCAGCTTCACCGTGAGATTTTCCCCTCCACCAAAAAGGTTTCGTCTGGTTAGTGAGAAAGCTGCACCCGGTCCTACCTGATCATTCGATTTAGAAGTCACATTAAATTCCAGTTCTCCGTCAAGCGGAAGATCATAAGCTGCTTTCATCCATATATCAAGCAGGTTATTGCTTCGTGTTGTATCTCGAGGAACAAATTGCATTTCGGTATATTTGAAGATACCCAAACGATTCAGATTCTCGAGTGTTCTTGTTTGTTTATATTGGGAATAGAGATCACCGGGCATTAATCTGAAACGATTGTACAATACCTGCGGGCGTACTTTTAGTTTACCCTGATAAAAAATAGTCAGATCTTTGTATAGCATTGAATCAGTAGGCGCCTCTCCATCTGATCCATTCAGAATAATGTTTCTTTTCCCTATATTCCATGGACGAAGAGTTTGCTCCGGCAAGCCCGCCTTGGGAGTTATCTTCAAACAGACTTTGCCTGATTCCTGAGTTGTATCAGCCAGAAAAGCAATCAGTTCGGGGCGGAAATAATAATATCCGGCATTACGGAGCAAAGTGCTTAACCGTTGCCGTTCTTCATCCAGCTTAATAACGCTGAAATGATCACCTTTGCGAAGTATTCTGTCGACCAGTTTCTTGTTTATCAGACTATCTGTCCGGGGGCTGTAATGGGCATACATTATCGTATCCAGCAAATAAGGTTGCTGCATATCAACGGTATATTTCAATTTAGCCTGACGTTTTTTCCCGGGTATCAGTTCATATGATACTTTTCCATTAAAATAGCCATAATCACGCAACAGGTTGCGGGCTATCTTCACCCTCACATCCGGATTCACTGTAGAGATAAGCACCGGATTAGATGCAAAACGGTTGAATATCCATCGTCCCAAACCTTTCTTCGAAGGCTTGAAAGCATTATATATCCATAGTCCAAACGGCAAAGGCAGTCTTACGGAGGAACTTCCAAACAGAGCGTTATTCGGAGCCTTAGCCAATGCTGCATCTACTTCATCCAAAGCCTCATCACCTGCCGTCGAAGCATCGCGATTCTCTACCACTGTTTTTTTCATCCCCGTATATAGAGTTTCACCATCCGACAAATTGCGGGTAGTTGAACAAGCAGTGAGCAACATCAATAGCAGATAAAACAGCTTTTTCATTTCGACTCCTTTTTATTTTCCTTGTTTTTGAATATAAATAGTTCTCCAAATCTGCGCATTTTCTTACGTAACACAATACCGGCTCCGGTTTCGGTTATCTCTCCTTCAAGCAGACTCTGGTAATTTTTGTTATGGAACAGTCTGACATACCGGGTTCCGCCACTATCCAACCGGTATTCCAATGAAACATTATCAATAAAAGACTG
>Ga0065701_1040644_pt1 | contig 10175 bp, 6 predicted proteins | sample Biomet1_FD_59088 | JGI IMG/M metagenome (GOLD analysis project Ga0065701, IMG submission 59088) | Microbial communities from bioreactor (seeded with anoxic lake sediment) at LBNL, California, USA - Biofuel metagenome 1 version 3... | ecosystem: Engineered > Bioreactor > Anaerobic > Unclassified ...
CAAGTTCAAAGGATGCTAATCTGTCTTTGTGTACCCCTGTACCCTTTGTCAAAAATGCTTTTCTTGGGATCATGTTAACTCCTTAAGGGAATTTATGCGTCTGCTGTGCGGTTTCCATTGTATGAGCAACCAATACACATAGATAATTTAAAACTTTTCTATAGTAGTAAGCTGAACTATTGGGCTGATAGTCCTATCTTTCATGTCTCAAACGTACACCAGAGTTATGAACTTTATCCTTTTCATTTATGATTTTCAGAGACAGAGGTTTCTCTATGAGAATTACAATCCAGAGAATAAACCTGCTCGGCTAGTTTTTTAAAGCCTTCATAGTCTTTATTCTGTCCAGTGAGAGCTTTTTCATAGACATCAGAATTTGCAATCCCTTCAAAGATAAGTCTGGTCTCTATTGGAATTTCACCCGCATGGGTCTTTATATCTTTTTTTTCTACACTAACCGTAACCTGGTCAGGGAAAAGCCCGGATTCGGCCATGTAATCAAGAATCAGCTTTCTCCCAAACTCTTCAGCAAACTCCATGGCTTCGCTCCTGATTACGAAATGTCTCCTTCCTACAGGGGTGTATACAAAAATACCTTTTGTTTTAAGGTCGTACTTGGACTCACTATAAAGTGTGCGCACAGTTATCTCAATACGCTTTGTTCCTTTTCCTGCAAGAGCTCCAACCGCATTTCCAACATCTGAATATTCCGGAACAAGAATTTCGGCGTCTATCAGCTTCTTCAGTTCGTTCACATAAGCTCGAACCGGGCCTCCAAGAAGGACAACAGGAATATCCACCTTAAAGCGAGAGAAGAAATTACCTTCAAGCATTTTTTGAATTTCGGTCCTGTCCACCCCTTCCATAAGAAATGCAAGAAGGTCTCTGGCCATGTTCCTGGCAAAGAGGCGCTTCACTTTTAGGCAGAACTCGTGCCTATCGGTCCCTATGAAGTTTGCAAGCAGGGTAGCCCCGATTTCCGAGGCTTCTGAATTCCATTCCGTATATTCTCCAAGCACATGCAAGGCATCCGTGGGGGTAAAACCGATTGCCTGAACAAGCCGCTTCTGGATTAGAGAATCCATTAATTTCCTCGAAGGCAGGATGTTTCTGTCCCAGTAAACATCTTTGAGGGAAAGAGGTTCGTTCCCTATAAGAGCAAGAAGCTCTTTTTCTTCCTGACTCAAATTGGCAGGCTCCTGCTCTGTCCGGACAAAGAATTTTGTCGCCTGGATGTGCTCGTTCAATCTGAGTCTATCTGGAATCCAGCGTTTTTTCAGGGTATTCATGAAATCAGGATACAGGACTGCTGCTCTGCAGAGCGGGATGACTCGCTTTGGACCTATGTTTATACTGCTGCCCTGCACCCAGATATGGCTATCCCCTCCCATTGCTGAAGTTTCCATGCGCAATGCCCTGACTTTGGTTTGCCAACCGCCCACAACTGCTCCTGCTTCGCTGAGGTGAGGAAGCCCTTTATGGATCAGGGAGACGTCCGTGCTTGTCCCTCCAACGTCAATTACAGTGCAGGTCTCATACCCGGACAGGTAAGAAGCCCCTAGAAGACTTGCTGCAGGGCCTGAAAAAACAGATTCTATGGGTTTTTTCATGGCTTCATGCATGCTTACTACAGACCCGTCACAGCGGAGCATCGCAATTCTCGGGTTGAGTCCTCTTCTCTCTATCTCACTTACTACGGTCTTTAAGAAACCCTCTGCCACAGGCAGGAGCTGGGCATTGAGGTAGGCAGTAACTCCCCTTTCATAGGCTCCGAGGGATTGGGCAAGCTCGTGCCCGCAGACAACGGGCAACCCTGTAAGCTCCTGAATCAGGGTTTTTACGCGCAGTTCATGCTCAGGATTTCGTACACTGAAATAGGAAGAAACCGCAAAAGCCGAAACCCTGTCTTTTATTCCAAGTACGAATTTTTCTACGGCTAGCAGGTCGAGGGCTGCTACTTCCTCGCCATTACTGTCATGTCCTCCCTGTACCATGATGCAATATTCAATTCCCGAATCTGAAGGAATTTCGTAATTTCCTATAAGAACCAGCCCTACAGGATAGCCATTTTTTTCAAGGATAGTATTGGTGGCAAGAGTAGTTGAAACCGAAACTACAGTCACGAGTTTTAGCTTTTCCGGGTCAAGGCCGTCAATTGACTTCTTTATTCCCTCAAGAGGATCAGGATATGTTGTGAGCGCCTTGTTTGAGCATATAACCCTTCCATCCGATTTCCGAATTAAAACCGAATCGGTGTAAGTTCCACCTGCATCAATGCCCAGATCATATGCCATTTTTGAATTACATTCCATTTTTATATCTCCATTTTTATTTTCCGATTTTTTTGCATTACCCTTTCCGTGCCATTTGGATTGCTGTTCCGTTTATGCCATTTTTAATTACTTGCTGATGTTCTGACCACAGAATCAGATAGTAAGTCCCATTCAGCCCACCTGGAAATCCTTTTTTTCAGAATCAGAGGTTTATTAATTTCGTAAATAAGCAACTGCGCAGGGATAGGCACGAAATTAAAGAATAAATGCCGAATTCAGTAATTGTATTATATGCACTATTGAGGGGAAATATAAATGTTCCGGGAGATTTCCGGAACTCAAACTTTTGGCATCCCGACTCCAACAAAAACAAGCTTTGTTTCTACAGGTACTGCCCCTGCTTCACTCAAAGCGATGTCTTTTTTATTGACCTCGATCTGGACCTGCCCTTTATCAAGCCCGGCTTCGGTCATATATTCCATGACGAGTTTTCGTCCCAGAGCATAGGCATGTTCAAGAGCTTCGGGATAGCTTCCAAAGGTTTCCCTGCCCTGAGGCGAAAATAAGAGAACGAGCCTTTTTTTGTCTTTTGAGTAGGTGCTTTTGATCAGGATTTCAATCCTTTTTATGCCCTTGCCCACAACAGCTCCGACGGCATTTCCGACCTCAGCATGTTCCGGAACTATAATATCGGCATCGAGAATCTGCTTCAACTCTTCGACGTATGCGACCACAGGACCTCCTATCAGCACCACAGGGATTTTCATCCTGAACTGCGTAAACCTGTCGGACAGGAGGATTTTTTCGATTTCCTTAGAAGGCACATCCTTCAGGATGAAAGATACCAGGTTTAAGGCCATATTCCTTGCAACATCCTTTTTTATCTGTTTGCAGAGCTTGATATGGTCGGTCTGGGTATAGCGTTCCAGAAGTTTTGCTCCCACTTTTGAAGCTTCCCTATCCCAGGATGTATATTCCCTGAGTACATGAAGCGCATCGGTTGGGGTAAAACCGATTGCCTGGATCAGGCGTTTTCTTATAAGCGAATCAAGCAGGCCAGTAGAAAGCGTTTTCTGAGTTTCCCATAAGATATCGTTAAGAGGTGCAGGGAAATCTCCTATCCTGTCAAAGAGTTCCTTTTCAAGCTTTCCAAGATCCGAAGGCTCGACGCCTGTCCTTACAAAGAACTTGGTAGGCTGCACGTTCTCTTCAAGGTGCATAGCCCCTGGAATCCTCCCTTTTCTCAGGGCTTCGAGAAAACCCGGATATCTAACAGCTGCAACACAGAGTGGGATAACTCTCCTTGGGCCGATATTTATTTTCATGTTTTTGACCCAGACATGGCTGTCTCCTCCCATTGCTGAGGTTTCCATCCGAATAGCTTTAACCTTTGTCTGCCAGCCTCCGACTACAGCTCCTTCTGCACAGAGTTCCGGAACCCCGTCTTCGAGCATGGAAACGTCCGTACTTGTCCCGCCTACATCAATAACTGCGCAGGTCTCAAGTCCTGAAAGGTGGGATGCTCCTACAAGGCTTGCTGCAGGGCCCGAAAAGATGGATTCGATTGGTTTTTCCATAGCTTCATTAATGCCCACGACCGAACCATCACATTTGAGCATCAGCAGTCTCGAATCCATCCCCCGCCTGGAGATCTCTTCCCTGATTGAACGGATAAACTGGTTTGCAATAGGAATTAGCTGGGCATTCAGGTAGGCTGTAATTCCTCTCTCGTAGGCTCCAAGATCAAGGGAGAGTTCGTGCCCGCAAACCACTGGCATTCCTGTAAGCTCCTGGATGCGGGCTTTGATTGCCAGTTCATGAGCAGGGTTTCGAATACTGAAATAGGAAGAGACTGAAAAAGCCGAAACTTTATCCTTAATCTTACTGACAAAAGCTTCCACAGCTTCTACATCAAGAGAAAACAGTTCGGCTCCATGATGGTCGTGCCCTCCTTTTACGACAGTATAAAACTCAACATCCATTTTTTCCGGAATTTTATAATCTCCTACAAGGATCAACCCTACAGGATAGCCATTTTTCTCAAGGATCGTATTTGTGGCAAGCGTTGTCGAAACTGAAACCATTTTTACATCTTTTAAATATTTTTCGTCTAGCCCATCTATGGAATTTTTTATTCCTGAAAGCAGGTCGGGATAGGTGGTAAGCGCCTTGTTCGAATCCATCACTTTGCCATCGGAATCCCGAATGATGATCGAATCAGTGTAGGTGCCTCCTGCATCAATGCCCATACTGTATCGCATCTAAATGCCTCCGTGTGTTTTTTATTTATAGGGGTTCATGAATTGGGGTTCATGAGATAGTTCATAAGGTTAAAATTGGCGGGAATATATTATATTTAAAAGTATTTTAGTGATATGCATAAAGTATTATTGGGAGAGTTTAGTAGTTTTTGAAGAATCAAAAGAAAAAGAATCTAAAATGGCTTTAATGTAAGCGACATGATTGGTTATTCGGGATATAAGATTTGAGAAAAAAATTATTAGATTAACGCCAATTTCAGTAAAAAGTATTTGAACATGTGTTTGTAATTAACTGCTATGAATATACCTTCGAGCCCTCTTAAGGAGAATTTAATTATTTTTTCGTTCCCTTGTCCTTGATATGTTGCTGTTCTGGTTCTGTTAAGTTGTTGTCAGTTAGAGAGTGGTAAAATTGTTGTCAAAAATCGTCAGCTAGACAACAATGCTTTTTATTTTATGTGCAGTTATTTTATGGCATTATGAGTAATAATATATCATATAATATATCATATAAGGGAAGTACCAAGGGGGAGTAAGGGGAAGTACCAAGGGGAAGTAAGGAGAAGTACCGAGGGGAAATACCCGAAATTTCCAGAAAAGGTGCTTAAAAAGCGTACTCATATAGGAGTATGAGATGACTAGTGTGATCGATTAGATCTCGAATTTCAAGCTTCGTTTTTATATACTTTCAATATATTCCGGAATTGAAAAGTACTTTATTATTCAGACACCTAATAAGTAACAAAAGAATATAATAAACGGAAATCGTAATTTAAGGAGTTGGTAAACTTTATGGGAGATCAAAATGAGGAAATATATTTTGCAGAGTTGCAAGCATGCAAACTAGATTTTTTAGAATGGACACCAGAGAAGGGAGTGAAGGTTAGTGACACCTCAAAACAGTTTGCAAGGGAGTTTCTAAGTTTATTAGTAACAAAGGACTACAGCGAGACCAACGAATTTAACGGGGCTAAAAAGACATTCGATAAAGTAGCTTCATTGCTGATCCAATGTAAAGCCGGGAATGACGGAATGATCCCTAAAGCGGCCATAGACGAGATAGCAGAACTAAGCGGAACTACAGACAGAAGAGTTTATACAGTACTGGAAGCATTAGAAGCTGAGGGATGGAGACCATCGAAGGGCTATGAAGAAAGAACTAACGATCAGCTTTAATTTTATAATAGAATGATATACTCATGTAGAATCAAAGTATTCCGGGTTAATAGCTGAGAAGCTAGTAGAAGCAGGACTGCAACCAAAATCCTTTAGCATTGATAGGAGGGAGATATTCAGGGAGATCTTAAACAATGCATGGGATTCTGTTAAATTCAGGATAATTAAGAAAAAAATTGATTGGGTTTATGAAATGGAGCAATATCTTTTCAAAACATATTGCAATAAAAAATACTACAGTTCACGGGAAATCAGCATTAACTCTAGGCTGTGAAAATATTGGTATTAATTCCAGATTCTGAAGTAAAATTCTGAAACTTTTTTAAAAATCTGTTCTCTAATTCATTCTTAAGTTCTGGTTTTCATATTTAAAGCCAAATATTTATATAAACCATTGCATTAAATAGTATATTAAAACACAGATATAAGAGCACCTTAAAACGTAAAAGGAACTTCCTGAAAGCTTTATGATTGGTTGAGTGGTTGAGTTGGTGGGTGTGATATTTGCGGAAATTTTCAACCAGCTAAAAGAGTTTGAAAAAAATTTAATGAGATTAAGTATCCGCCTGAAACTGCTTTTCAGTCGTATTTTTCCTTTAAAATTCTAAAACGCGAGCATATGATATGTACACGGCTTATGCGTGAATCCGGGCAATAATTTCCTGATACGCTGACAAAGCTCTCAGCACTGCCCGTTTCTAAAGGCAATCCCGAAAAATTCGGGTCGCTTCTTTTTCTTAGTTAAGCTCTGAACCGATATATCTTGGTATTTCAGTAGAGAAAGCCTTTGTGGCCATACTCGGGCATCACGAATGATTTAAGCATTAATGTACTATCAGGATATATGCAAGCAATTGAGGTGTCTCATCTAATCAAAAAATTCGGCTCTCTTACTGCACTTAATGATATTAGTTTCTCAGTTGGAGAGGGAGAAACATTTGGTTTTTTGGGTCCCAATGGGGCTGGCAAGACCACTACCATTCGTATTTTGACCGGCGTTTCGAGACCTACATCTGGAACGGCAACTATTTTTGGCCATGATATTGAGCACGACACTATTGCCGCACGGCAGTCAATGGGCATTGTGTCCGAGAATTCCAATGTTTATGACGACCTGACTGCATGGCAGAACATGATGTTTTCCGCCGAACTCTACCATGTAGGACGGAAAGAAAGAGAAGAAAAGACAAACGAACTGCTCAAAAAGTTTGAATTATACGAACGGCGCAATGATAAAGCGCATGGGTTTTCAAAGGGGATGAAGCGGCGTCTGACGCTCGCAATGGGACTGGTTAATAGCCCGCGCTTATTGTTCCTGGACGAACCGACCTCAGGGCTCGATGTACAGAGCAATCTCATCATTCGGGATGTGGTTGCGGATCTCGTCCTAGAAGGTGTCACGGTTTTTTTAACGACACATAATATTGAGGAGGCAAATATCATGTGTGACCGGGTAGCGATCATCAATAAAGGGCGTATCGTTGCAATTGATGCCCCAGAATCCTTGAAAAAGACTATCCAGAGTGTGCAGTCAATTGAGGTCTCTTTTGATCACAATTCGGCAGATCAGCTTGACGAGCTCAGTCGTCTCTCCATGGTAAATGAGGCACAAAAAGCAGGTGATAAGTTTAAGCTCTACACTGAAGATCCCTCAGAAGTTATCGATGCCGTAATGGCTTATGCCCACGCGCATAACCTTAAAATTATAAGTATCACAACTCTTGGCCCGAGCCTCGAAGATGTATTCATACGGTTGACAGGTCTGCAGCGGACAGGTGAGGGAATCCATGCCATTGAATGATAATGAAGGATTGGCAAAACGCCTTTCCTGCGAGATCTCCGCTGCATGGGCGATTGCCAAAAAGGATATGCGGATTTACTACTTCAAACCCAATATCATAGTTTCCGGCATTTTCTTCCCACTTTTTATGTTCCTGGCCTTTGCCATTGGGAAAAACACCCCGCCAGGAACCCTTATTCCGGGGCTGATCTCGATTACCCTCCTGTTTTCAGCCTCTTCAATAGAACCAGTCTCGATACCTATCGAAAGACGGGTAAAGACCTTTGAACGTCTACTTTCGGCACCGATTTCTTTATATTCACTGGTATCGGGTGAAAGCCTTAGCGGGTTTCTCTATAGCCTAGGTATCGCATGTTTACCACTTGCATCCGGTGTTATTATGTTCGATACGCATATTGAGAATTCACCGGTCCTTCTTATTTCCATGGTACTTACAGCATTCTGTTTTGCGACGCTTGGGACCCTGTTTGCCGCATATCCCACCGAGAATGTGGGAGAGGTTATGTCGATGCTCAACACGGTCAGACTGCCGCTTATATTTATTTCCGGGGTTTTTATCCCTATATCGGCTATGCCCAAGATCGGCCAGCAGATCGCACTTGTATCCCCCCTTACCTACGGGAATGATATGATTGAGTATGCATATACCGGTAAATCGTTATTTTCACCGCTGCTGGATGCTCTGGCGCTGGTGATATTCATCCTTATCTTTCAGGTAACGGCAAACTACCTCTACAAAAAATTCAATGAATGAGAAAGACGAATAAGGTCTGGATTAAAGAAAGTAATTAAAAAACAATTGGATTGGAAATTCGTTATAAACTGAGGAAACCGGGATGAGGAAAAACGACAGAACCAAAGCCTGTGGCAGGACTATAAGTTACGAGATCGTTTATAGTAAAAAGAGAAAGAAGGCGGCGATTGTAGTCCGCCCGGACATGAGAGTTGAGTTTCGAGCGCCTCAGGGGCTGAGTGCTGATACTATTCGGGAAATGGTTGAAGGGAAAGCTCTATGGATATTTAAAAAGCTTGAATGGTTCGAGGTAAACAGGCTGCCTGATCAAAAAAAGCAGTATTGTGAAGGTGAAAACTATCTTTATCTAGGCAGGGAATATCCTCTGAAAATCAGAGTTATGGATAATATTAAGAAATCCCTTACCTTTTTCAAGGATTCTGAACTCATGGTTGAGGTTCCTAAAAATACTCCAAAAGAGCGGCTTGCCTTTCTGGTTAAAGAAGGTGTCTGGAACTTTTATAGCGAGCGTGCCGAAGAGGAAGTTGAGAAGATTCTGAAGAGTTATTCGAAAAAGCTCGGGGTAGCTCCTCCAATTTTTAAGGTAAAGCATCAGAAAAAGCGCTGGGGAAGTTGTTCTGCAGACAATATACTGAGGATAAATTTCCAGCTGATAATGGCCCCGCCCAGGCAGCTTGAGTACGTGGTAGTGCACGAACTCTGCCACGTAAAAGAGAAAAATCATTCTTCACGGTTCTGGAAACTGGTCCGAGAACTCATGCCTGATTATGAGGAACACAGGAATAGCCTGAAAAAAGAAGGCTGGAAATATGTGCTTTGACTATTTTTCGTCAATGTGCGATTAAATCTTTAAGTTTATATATGATGAAGTATTCTAGAGTATTGGGCATCTGGGAAGGTCATAAGAGACCTTAACTCTTTTTAATAACCCCCCATACCCCCCAACTCCCCAATACCGGATGCCCAATCCCCATTAATGCTATACCCAATGTTTTTTATTTCCAGTATCTTTTTGTCCAGCAATGTCATTTGCTGTCTCATATGGGTAGAACATCTTTTGTTTTCTTCGGTATATGATTCCATATAGATTTTAGATTTGATTTGAGCGGATTGTTCAGGACAATAACTAAAAGGCTTACAACTGGTATTGGACTTGTTTTTGGAACTCTTTTTTGCTTTTTTTCGTTACATGCAGCGAATTCCCAGTTCCTGAAAATAATAAATTTCCACTTTACCCATAAAAGACTTTCATCTAGCCTATTCTTCGTCAACGATGCCAGGTTTTAATTAGATTTTTGTTCACTAATGTCCATCCTAAATCATATGCCACCTGGCCCTGGAAGTGCTTGATGCAACCGGGCTGAGGTTCTGGAATCTTACCATATCCAGCGAATCATCAGGGACGATAAGAGTTTTTAAGCTCATGCTACTAGTTTTTCAGTTAAACTGCGTACTGCACAAATCTTGTGCTTTCAATAATCGTAAAGTAGTTTCTTACGCTTGTGCTTGAAAACTATAAATAAGCAAATATATTACTTTTTTTGAAAATATAGGATTTTTGAGGAGCTTTTTCCAGATCATATATGTTATATATCATTATATTTGGGATTAAAAGTTTAAGAAAACTTATTTACCTGAAAAACTTCCATTAAGCTTCTTTTTACTTAAAAAACCCTATATTTAAGGTAAAACATTACTTAACCGATACCAGTAGAGATACTTAGAAGACAAGACCAGAAGGTAAATTATTGATCAAATTTAAAAAACACACACAGCCCGATTTTCTGGAAAACGTTGGGAGACTTATATATCTGAGATTTCAGCAACTCTACTTGAATGCCAGAGATTAAGGCGGGTTATAAGCATTAAACACATTATACATAGATAAAAATAACTTCAAAACTTTAAAA
>Ga0065701_1000098_pt1 | contig 10171 bp, 10 predicted proteins | sample Biomet1_FD_59088 | JGI IMG/M metagenome (GOLD analysis project Ga0065701, IMG submission 59088) | Microbial communities from bioreactor (seeded with anoxic lake sediment) at LBNL, California, USA - Biofuel metagenome 1 version 3... | ecosystem: Engineered > Bioreactor > Anaerobic > Unclassified ...
CAAGATGCGATTGACGAGGCAGATAAACACGGTATTGCCATGGTCTTCACGGGAGCACGGCATTTCCGTCATTAAGATAAACCTTTATAATTGAATCAAAAAATCAGAAGCAATTACTGTTTCTGATTTTTTTTATTCAGTTGCCATCTATTTATTCGTAAAAACACAAAGAAAACGTTTACATTTCAAAAGTGTTCTGCTATACTATAAATATCAAACGATTGACAAAAAATCAAAAGGAGAAAATATGCCAATTCAAAACAAAGTCATGTTGATTACTTATGCTGATAGTCTTGGAAAAAATCTAAAAGACCTTCAAAAAATTCTTGCGGAAGATTTAAAAGGTGCGATTGGTGGTGTTCACTTGTTGCCTTTCTTTCCCTCTACAGGTGATAGGGGGTTTGCGCCCCAAGATTATCGACAAGTCGATAGCGCTTTTGGTAATTGGCAAGATGTCGAAGCCATTGGTGAAGATTATTATTTAATGTTTGATTTTATGATTAATCATTTATCGCGTCAGAGTCCTGAATTTATTGATTTTAAAGAAAAGAAAGAGGCATCTGAATTTGCCAATCTCTTCTTACGCAATCAAAATTTCTGGCCTGAAAATCGACCAACTCAAGCAGATATTGACTTAATCTATAAACGTAAAGATAAAGCACCTTTCCAAGAGGTGAGCTTTAGAGATGGTACGACTGAGTTAGTATGGAATACTTTTGGAGAAGAGCAAATTGACCTTGATGTGACTCAAAATGTGACACGAAAATTCATCAAAGAAACCTTGGAACAGTTGATTGACCATGGATGTGATATTGTACGTCTAGACGCCTTTGCTTATGCGATTAAGAAATTAGATACCAATGATTTCTTTGTTGAGCCAGAAATTTGGGACTTATTAAACGATGTCAGAAAAATCACTATAGCAAAGGGGTGTGAAATTCTACCAGAAATTCATGAACATTATAGCATTCAACATAAAATTGCTGACCATGACTTTTTATATTTATGATTTCGCCTTGCCAATGGTTAGTCTTTATACGCTCTATTCTGGTCAAACCAAGCAACTTGCTAAATGGTTAAAGATGTCGCCAATGAAACAATTTACAACCCTTGATACGCATGATGGGATTGGTGTTGTTGATGCCAAGGATATTCTCACAGATGAAGAGACCTCATATACTTCTGAGGAACTGTACAAGGTCGGTGCCAACGTCAAGAAAATATTCTCATCGGAAGCCTATAATAACTTGGATATTTATCAAATTAATTCAACTTACTATTCAGCTTTAGGTGACAATGATGATGCTTACTTGCTAGCGCGTGCTTTCCAAGTTTTTGCACCAGGCATTCCTCAAGTATACTACGTTGGTCTATTAGCAGGGCAAAACGACCTTGACTTGCTTGAGTCTTCAAAGGAAGGCCGCAATATTAACCGACATTATTATGAAGTAGATGAAGTCAAAACAGAACTTAAACGTCCTGTTGTTCAAAAATTGCTGAATTTACTGAAATTCCGAAATACGGCACAAGCTTTTGACCTTGATGGCGGTATTGAAATTGAAACGCCAAGTGAGACTGATATCGTCATCACTCGTTTTGATNCAGCTAGAGAAAGTGTCGCTGTTTTAACGGCTAATGCCAAATCCTACACTTTTGAAATCACGCTGAATGGCGAAAAGATGACACTTTTATGATATAATTTAAGGGTTAGTAAGTGGCTAAAATGCTTACATGATAGATGTCTATTGATGTAAAACAAATTGGGAATGAGGGTTTGACATGACAGTTTTGATTTTAGGGGGTGCAGGATATATCGGTAGCCATGCAACGGATGAATTTCTTGCGCGTGGTTACGATGTTGCAGTTGTTGATAATTTGTCGACTGGTCATCGTGCAGCGGTAGCAGATAAGGCTAGATTTTATGAGGGGGATATTCGGGACAAAGCCTTTTTGTCGGNTGTTTTTACCNAGGAAAAAAATATCGAAGGTGTGATGCACTTCTGTGCCTATTCTTTAGTGGGTGAGTCTATGACAAAACCGCTCATGTATTTCGAAAACAATGTCGGTGGTGCGATGACACTACTTGAAGTGATGCAAAACTTTGAGGTTAAACATATTGTTTTCTCAAGTACGGCAGCAACATTTGGNATTCCAGAAGAGATGCCGATCACGGAAAAAACACCTCAAAAACCAATCAATCCTTATGGTGAAAGCAAACTCATCATGGAAAAAATGATGGCTTGGCAAGCTGCTGCGACTAGTATGACTTATGTTGCCCTACGTTATTTCAATGTTGCTGGNGCTAAACATGANGGTTCTATTGGAGAAGCNCATAAAAACGAAACACATTTGATTCCGATTATCTTGCAAGTTGCCCTCGGTCAACGCGACAAAATCATGATTTATGGCGATGATTACAAGACTGAAGATGGCACTTGTGTTCGTGATTATATTGGCATGACAGATTTAATTGATGCGCATATTAAGGCACTTGAATACCTGAAATCAGGCGGTCAATCCGATGCCTTTAATTTAGGGACAAAAACAGGTTATTCAAACCTACAAGTTCTAGAGACAGCACGTCAAGTGACTGGCCATGCTATCCCAGCTGAAATGGGTCCACGTCGAGTTGGTGACCCAGATGCTTTGGTGGCAGATAGCAGTAAAGCACAAGAAATCCTCGCTTGGACACCTACAGAAAAACTAGCAGACATCATCCAAAATGCTTGGACATGGCATCAAAAACATCCGAATGGGTATGAAGATTGATAGTAATTTGAANACACGCGCAGTTAGCGTGTTTTTTGTTTGGCATTTTTAGAATTACTCAAATTTAAATCGGATAGTCTTTTGAGTCGTTCAAAAAATAATCTTTTTTCTTGACAAAATAAACAGGCACCTGTATAATATTTTTTCAAAGGTACCTGATNTAATTTNAACAGGAAATAAAATGAAAAGAGAACACTTATGATGGCTACTAATGAACTCGCAATCCAAGTCAAGGGACTAACTAAAATTTTCAAAGGTAAAAAAGCTGTTGATCATGTCGACTTGACGATTCAAAAAGGTGAAGTATTCGCCATTTTGGTCCGAACGGTGCAGGCAAGACAACGACAGTACGCATGATGTCAACCTTACTCAAAGCTGACGGGGGCACAATCGAAATTTTCGGTCACGATGCTCGAAAAGAAGCAGCAGAAGTCAGAAAGCATATCGGTTTGACTGGGCAATATGCTTCAGTTGACGAAGATTTAACAGCTTGGGAAAACTTGATGATTTTTACTGCGCTAAATGGTTTGAACAAGCAAGAAGCGAAAGCAAAAGCAACACAGCTACTAGAAGATTTTACCTTGCTAGAGGCTAAGGACAAGCAAATCAAAAATTTTTCAGGTGGTATGCGTCGTCGTCTAGATTTAGCGGTCAGTCTCATCGCCAATCCGCCACTAGTTTTCCTTGATGAACCGACAACGGGACTTGACCCTAGGACACGTGAACAAATGTGGGATGTGATTCGTGAGATGATAGCGAAAGGGACAACAGTCTTACTCACGACGCAATATTTGGAAGAAGCTGATCAGTTGGCTGACCATATTGCCTTGATTGATAAAGGAAAACTTGTCATTGAGGGAACACCAGATGAACTCAAACGTGAAGTTGGCGAGTTGAAATTCATTGTCAAATTTGATGGCNATGCGACAAATGCAGGNATTGCANTAATCAAAGAAGTTTTTGACCGGTCATCAGAACTTGTCATAAATGGCAANGAAATACAGGTACCTGTAGAGAATACGCTGCAAATTTCTGATTTCTTTGTCAAAGCAGAGCAAAGAAAAATCGAAATCAAAGTATTTTCAATGCAAAAACCAACACTTGATGATGTCTTCTTTAAGTTAACCGAAGAAAATAAATAAAAGGACGAAAAAAATGAAAAATACACTTAAACGCTTGACTAAAGCATGTCGTGATACACTGACTTTTGCGAAACGTAGTCTACTTAAAATCTATCACAACCCAGAAAAACTTTTTGATGTGACCTTTACTCCAGTCCTGTTTACCCTGATGTTCGCCTATCTCTTTGGCGGTGCGATAGCAGGAGATATGAAAAATTACTTGCCGACTTTGATTCCGGGTATTCTCGTCCAAAGCCTACTGACAGCGACATCAGCAACAGGCGTACAAATGCGAGAAGATATTGAAAAAGGCGTGTTCGATCGATTTAAATCCTTACCCATCGCACNTATTGCACCACTTGCAGGACCACTTGTTGCTGACCTTGTACGTTATCTGCTATGTACGGGCTTTGTCATCGTAACTGGGCTTATCCTAGGCTGGCATATCGGTGGTAGCTTTGTCGCCGTCATCCTTGCTATCATTCTCGCTGTCTTTTTTAGCTGGTCAATCAGTTGGATTTTTGCCTTTATTGGGCAAGTTATCACAAGTTCAGCAGCGATTACAGGCATCTCTATGACTGTGATGATGCTCCTGACCTTCCTCTCAAATGCCTTTATACCAGTTAAAACCTTGCCNAAATTTTTACAAGCTTTCGTCAACCTCAATCCAGTTAGCCATTTTGTAACGGCACTTCGCGACTTGCTCAATAATGGCGCTATTCACTCAAATTTTTGGCTACTTTTAGGCNTAAGTCTTGTCATTGTTGTCATCTTTGCCCCCTTGACAACTATCAAATATAGCAAAACCATCTGATATTTTGATATAATAATGGTACACATANACTGAGGTAAATCATGGCTAATATATCAAAAGAATTATACGACAATTTNGGAAAATTGCTGCGCTTTTTTCGACAACCCTTCCCACCGGGCGGCCCCGGCGGCAGAAGAGGTGCTGAAAACAATGCGCAAACGCGCGTGCTTCAATTTTTGAGTGCCAGTGGTGCCGCTAAAACAACAGGCGAAATCGCTGAAAAACTCGAAATTCGCCAGCAATCCGCCTCAGAACTCGTCAGCAAATTAGAGAAAAAAGCCTTGGTCGAAAAGACCAAAGATGCCAAGGACAAGCGTGTGACCCTGGTCACTATGACTGAATTAGGACGTGAGGCCGCAGAAAAATTCAGCCAACGAGATAGTGACTTTTATGGTCAATTTTTCGATGTTTTGACTGACGACGAACAGGTCGAACTGAATCGTCTTGTCCAAAAACTCTTTGACGGCAAATTTGACCAATATACGCCAAATCGCAAAGAAGGCTTTGTCGCAGCAGTCAAGAGACGCGAACAACTGAAACGTGATTTACGAAAAAAAAGAGACTTTTAAACGCATTCTCGAAATTATCAAAATAGACAAACCGCACGATGTTCGTTNTNAGAACATCATGCGGTTTGTCTATTTTATTATTGGAAAATGATGCTGGGTACTTCAATCTTGTTCAGCCCATTCACGACTAAAGAAGTAGTCATTTAAGTGATAATTAGGCGTTGGCTGCTTGTTTGTGAGAAAAGGATTCACAGCCTTATCAAAGGCTAGCCAACCGTTCCATCCTAAATGAATGGTGTCTTGCATAAAGTAAGGCTCATTACCACATTTAGACAAGTCAGCAACTTGATTAAATCCTTGTGAGCTAAGTTGATAGCGAATTTTATCCACTGTTTTAGCGTACATTTCTTGTCCTAAACCTGTATAGGCTTGCCATTTTTCATTGACTGGTGGGATAACAAACATCACATCAGTATGATCTTTAGCAAATTCACTTAAAATCAGTTGAAAATCATTGTATTCAGGCGAATGTAGATAGGAAAAGTTAGTTTGACTATTCTTGAGTTGGTTAAGTCTATGCTTAATCTGTTGATAATAGAAACTATTCAGAATACCGAATTGATTATTATTTGTATGTTCCTCACCAAGACGTTTGGCTTTCGTTTGCAAGACTTCTAAATTATAAGGCTGTGGCAGTTTGGCAGCACGAGGTTTCACCTTATCTTGGTAATTATCCCCAAATTGCATGCCCGCAAAAAGATTGTCTTCACGACTAGCCAAGCGTTGTGCTAATTTTATTTGCCATTTATCAAATGTCGTTAGACGTTTGCCATCAGCAATTTTTTTCATAAATCGACTAATGGGACTTTCGGGAGCTAAAGCTAGAAAACGTTTAGCAGCATACTTATCTTCTGCAGAACCAGTCGATTGTTTTAAGAAACTGTACCCCTGATCGCTAGCGTAGTAGTAATTAAAAGCACCAGGAACTTGTCCTTCTTTAACAAACCACTGAGGTGAAATAACGAAAACAGCTTGTTTACCTTCCAATTGCGGCTTAATTTGTTGCAATCCAAAATAGTGGGTCAATGATTCAGCACCCTTTAAGCCGAGTAAAAATGGCGTATAGTCTCGCTTATAAGCCTCTGATAAGATAGAAGGATGCATCTCATCCAGACGGCGCCATTCACTTGAACCGAAAAAAGGAACGAACCGATGATTAGGATCAGAAAGTGCCTCTTTTTTCAAAGCAGCATTTTTGAAAACTATCGGTGTCAAAGCGGTCGCTGCACGCTTTTCATCAGATAAATGATGTGATTTTCTTTCAGGTGCAAGTAGAAGTAAGGCGAATAAACCGACAAAGGCAACGAGAAGTGGACCAAAAATGAACCAAAGTCGTTTAAGCATTTTGTAAATCCTTTACGCCTTGCACAATTTTATTGCCAGTATTCCAGTCATCACGCCCCATATCAGAGACTGGAATTTTGATGTTGAATTTACTCTCTAACTCAATCACAAGTTCGACAGTACCCATTGAGTCTAATACGCCCGCATCAAATAAATCCTCGTCCATCATGTCAGAAATATCTTCCATAAATAAGTTATCAATTAATTCGATTACTGTTGTTTGAATATCCATTTTTAAATTCTCCTATAAGTTATTAAGTCAAGTTATGACGTTATTGCATGAAAAATATTGCAATAGAGTAGTGCTTAAATTATTCAAGTTTTGACAACTCAAATAATCTATCATAATCATACCATTATTTTGGAAAATGGTGGAACCAAAGTTGATCTAAAAATCCTGAGAAGAGAAGTAGACTCAACATCACGACATTAAACGTGATAAAGATCCCAAGTGCATGCGTCCATTTATTATCAGGTAAGGGTGGCTGCCCATTTTTTTTGCGTGTCTTATTGATTGTTTTCTTACGACGAACCCACCAGTCATTGATGATTAATCCAATGCCATGAAAGATACCGTAAGCAATATAGTACCAAGTCACACCGTGCCAAAATCCCATGATTGTCATGTTTAATAGATAGGCCACACTTGATGTTGTATTTCTATTTTTAAAGATTTTCCGCTTCATTATGACATAAACAAGTCTCATGAAAACGAAATCTCTAAACCAGAAACTCAAAGACATGTGCCAACGATTCCAGAAATCCTTTAAATCTCTAGCGATAAAAGGCTTATTAAAATTGACAGGTGTTTTAATCCCCATTAAATAAGAAACACCAATCGCAAATAAAGAATAGCCTGCAAAGTCAAAGAATAAATAGAAACCATAGGCATACATGACTAAAAGTGTCTGCCAATTAAAAAGTCCACCAGCATGTAAAGCAAACTGTTGCGCATTTGGCAAAAGTAAATCACCAAAAATATGTGCCATGATAAACTTGTAAAACGCCCCTAACATCAGTGACCAAACCGCTTTTTCAATCATGGATAAATAAACATCCCGGCTAGGAGGGTTAAGGTAATCATCATTAAAACGACGGAAACGATCAATCGGCCCAGATGAAATCGTAGGCATAAAAATCATAAAGCGAAAGAATGGCCAAAAAGTAACAGCTTTTAATTCGCCATCACGCATTTCCATAATCATGGCAACAGACCTAAATGTCAAGTAAGAAATACCAAGAAAGCCGAGTAGAGAATTGACACCCAGTACGGCAGGCATGACCTTAACGATCATTAAGGGTAAAAGTGATATGGTGACGCTGAAATAGAAAACCCATTTATTATCCGCCTTTTGACGATAAGTTTGATAAGCAAAAACAACAATCACTTGCCAGACAAGATAGAAAATTAAAGCGAAGAACTGTTGATATTTTGCCCCACCAAACATTAGGCTGATAAAGGCTACCGAAATAAGACTTTCATAAATTGGCAATCTCCGACGGAAAAACAACGCAATGACAATTGGTAGCAAAGCAAGTATCAGAATACCAAAATACTTTGGTGTCCCATAAGGCTGCCAATTAGGCAGAGATTGTATAAACTCGCTCATTAATCATTCACCTCTGCAATCAAAGCTTTAATATCAATCTTGCCATTAGGTGTAATGGGGAGTGATTCCCGATAAATGAAACGGGATGGCATCATGTAAGACATCATCTCATTTTCAAGTTCAGTTTTGATAGCCTTGGTTAATTGTAAGTCACGTTCAAAGCCGTCTCTAGCACCAGGTTTAAGTACAATATAAGCCAATAACTGATGAACCTTATGTTGATCATTATAACGTGGTACAGCAACCGCAGAGGCAACATATTGAGAAAGGTTTAAGACATGCGCCACTTCTTCCAATTCAATTCGGTACCCATTAAGCTTAATTTGGAAATCCATGCGACCACGATAATGTAGCATACCTGACGCATCAAGTAACCCTAAATCTCCAGTATGATAAGCTTTTTGCCCATTAAGCTCAAAGAAAGACTGCGCTGTTTTTTCAGGATTATTGATGTAACCCTTGGAAACAGCAGGACCAGTCACGACGATTTCGCCTTGTTCGCCAGGTTTCAAAATCTCACCTGCCTCATTGAGGATAAAAGTCGGTGAATCAGCCTTAATATAGCCTATTGGCAGACGATCCGATTTATCAATCATCTCATCTGTAATGGTAACAGCAGAAAATGCAACGGTGCTTTCAGTAGGACCAAAAGAATTCACAACTCTGGCATTAGGAAAGCGCTGATGTAATTTACTAGCAGTACCAACGGTTAATTCCTCACCACAGAAGTAAAAGTGAGTGAGACTAGGCATCTTTTTAGCAGAAAAGTCTTCAGAAAGTAAGACCATATCAGCAAAAGAAGGTGTTGATACCCAAACTTGAATCGGCAAACTAGGCAACACAGCAAACAAGTCTTTGAAATTTTCAGTTTTTTCTTTAGGAAGTGCATAGAGACAGCCGCCTGCGGCGAGAGCAGGCGCCCAAGACATGACCGATAAGTCAAAAGAATAAGGCGCTTGCGCTAAAATTTTAGCTTGTGATGGTAAGTCAAATTCACTTGACTCTAGCGTCCAATTCACAAAGGATAGGAGGTTTGTATGTGAAATTTGAACCCCTTTGGGTTTACCAGTTGTACCAGAGGTAAAGATAATATAGTAAGTCTCATCGCCAGTGACAGGATGTGTCAACTCATACTCAGTAGGTTCTACAAGAACGGCAGATAATTGCGTAGCAGTGACGACAGGAACCTCTGAGATGTCAACTGGCAAAGGATTAATCGCAATCACAGCGCTAGGTTCAGCAATTTCAATAATGTTTGTCAAACGTTCATTAGCTGAATTGACATCAACGGGAATATAAGCATGGCCAGATTTTGTCAAACCAACAAAAGTAGCTAGCATCTCATATTCTTGCCCTCCAAAAACCATAACAGGACTCTTTTCAGGTAAGTTTAAACCATCAATATAGGCTGCAATAGTATCTGAGTCTTGTTTAAGTTGTTGGTAAGAATATGTTTGGCCCAATAAATCATAAACAGGTGAATTGGGATTTTGTTTAGCATGGTGATTAAGTGTTGCAATAAAGTCTGAAACAAACATAGGTAATCTTCTTTCCTTGTGATTAGAATTCGTTATATATAAAGTGACCTTGTCCTTCTCCTGAGTAGTTAAAGAGATATAGCAAGGCGATGATAATCATAAAATAAAATAAACTTTGTAAAATAAATTTGATGACAGGCCATGCCTTTTGTTGAGGCAAGCTCTGAATATATTTAATCAATTTTTAATTCTCCTGTCTTTGAAGTGTCACTTCACCATTTTAACAAGTATTTTACTAAATTGCTACTATTTTTGTGAGTGGACGAGATAAAGATAAGTTGATTATACCAAAGATAAAGCAACCCAATCTTACAAAATAGACTTAAAACTTACAATTTTGAAAGGTTGAGAACATAGAAAAAACGTATCATAATTGATGTGATACGCTCTTATAAACGCTCTACAG
>Ga0065701_1000359_pt1 | contig 10165 bp, 10 predicted proteins | sample Biomet1_FD_59088 | JGI IMG/M metagenome (GOLD analysis project Ga0065701, IMG submission 59088) | Microbial communities from bioreactor (seeded with anoxic lake sediment) at LBNL, California, USA - Biofuel metagenome 1 version 3... | ecosystem: Engineered > Bioreactor > Anaerobic > Unclassified ...
TACGTTCTAATCTTTTCTTATTAAATTGGATAAAACTTAAAATAGAAGTATATTTGTCATTATTATTAAAATACTTAATACAAGTATCAATGAAGGAAGATTTAATTAAACAAAAGGTTCAAGGTTGGATTGTCTCTTTTTCTCTGCTCATTCTAATCGGAAAGTTTATAGCTTTCTTTCTTACTAATTCAGTCGGAATATTAACAGATGCAATGGAAAGCATTGTGAATGTGATTGCCGGACTAATCAGCTTTCTTAGTTTAAGGTATGCTGCCCGACCTAAGGACAAAGGGCATCCTTTTGGCCATGGCAAGATTGAATTAATCTCTGCTTCTATCGAAGGGCTGCTTATTATGATAGCCGGAGGAATGATTATATTTGAGGGAATCAAACGTCTTTTTGAACCGGCTACTATCGGTAAACTGGATATTGGTATAGCGGTGGTTGCTGTTGCCGGACTCATGAATTATGTAATGGGATGGTATAGCATTCGTATGGGAAAGAAATATAGTTCAATTGCATTAGTAGCCGGAGGAAAACATCTACAGTCGGATACATACTCCACTATCGGTCTTGTGATTGGCCTTACTTTACTTTATTTCACCGGATTAAAATGGATTGATAGTGCCTTGGCATTGATTTTTGGTTCAATAATTGTAGTTACGGGCATTCTTATTCTTCGCAAAACGGTTGCTAATTTGATAGACAAAGCCGATGATGAGGTACTTCGAAAAATGCTGGAAGTGATATCAACGGCTAGAAAGCCGGAATGGGTGGACATTCATAATATGAAAATAATCAAATATGGTAGTTGCCTTTTTGTTGATTGTGATCTAACGTTGCCATGGTTTTATAATATAACTGAGGGGCATAAGGCATGTGAGGATCTGAGAGGTATGTTGTCAACTAAGTATTCTGACCGTTTGCTGGTTACTATACATTCTGATCCATGTTTGGAAAAACATTGTGATCATTGCCAGATGGCTGATTGTATTTACAGAAAATCGCCATTCGTTGCAGCGTTGAACCTCACTTTGGAAGAGCTCACTGCGAGTGACGAAGAACGCAAAGAATAAGAGACAGACATAAGCTTGTTTCATAAGATAAATAAGTTGATTCTACTAATTCTTAGTTACAGAAATATGAAAAGAAGATTGATAGTAGCGGTTCTGCTGATTATACCTTTAAGTATACTTTTTGCACAAGAAACAGCAAAACATTCACTTAATATTTCCCTTTGGGATCCTATTGCATCATCTCCATATGATTCTCTTTCCACGACGGCTGTTACATTAGGATTTTCTTCAAGAACTTACAATCTGAAGGGAGTGGGAGTAAACATGTTTGCTCATTTCAATGAGAAAGGAGTTAATGGGGTTACGCTCAACGGGGTAGGAGAGTTTGCAAAAGGAAATATGAATGGTGTGGAGATTTCCGGTCTGTTTAATGTGGTGAGCGGACATATGCACGGATTGCAGATTGCCACAGTGCAGAATACTAATGTGCTTCATTCAAAAGGAATAATGATTGCTGGCATCACGAACTTTACAATTGGAGATGCTCGGGGAGTTCAGATTGCAGGAATAACCAACATGGCAGGTTCCCACTTCAGTGGAGTGCAGTTTTCTTCGGCAGTGAATATAGCATCATCTTCATCCGACCTCCTTCAAATAGCAGGCTTGGTAAATGTATGTGCTGAACCTATCAATGGCATTCAGATTGCTCTAGGCAATTATGCTGGTGGAGTAAACGGAGTACAAATGGGATTACTCAATCTCTGTGGTGGAGACGTTCGTGGAGTTCAGATAGGAATTATAAATCATAGTAAGGATACTTCTGCGGTTAAGATTGGGCTGGTAAACATAACTCCAAAGACACGAATTCAGTTGCTGACTTACGGAGGAAATACAACAAGAATCAACACTGCAGTTCGTTTTAAGAATCATCATGTATATACTATTTTAGGAATAGGAACCCATTATTTAGGACTGAATGACAAGTTCTCCGGATCTCTTTTCTATCGGGCCGGAGCAGAACTTCCGTTAATGAAAAAGTTATTTCTGAGTTCGGATGCAGGTTTTTCTCATATAGAGAATTTTGCCAATGAAGATATGACTACTCCCGAACGCATGTATTCGTTACAGCTGAGATTAAATCTTGAATATCATCCATTACCCCGATTCGGAATTTTTGTTTCGGGAGGCTATGCTCATACACGATATTATAAAGCTAACCGGATATACGAGAATAAACCAATTGTTGAGTTAGGCATTGCCCTGTTTTAATTATATTTTATGAAAAGATTATCTGCATATTTGATCTTTCTTTTAGTCATGTTAAGCCAGTTAAGTGCTCAACAGACTGATTCTTTATTTGCTTATAATGACTCTTCGCGAATGATAAAACGTCCCTGGCGGTCAGCTTTTCAAACAGCCGGACTGAATATTGGCGTTTGGTCATTTGATAGATATGCAATGAATCAGGATTTTGCAAAGATTAGCCTTCATAGCATTGGAAATAATATTAAAAATGGTTTTGTTTGGGATAATGATAAGTTCTCCACGAATCTTTTTGCCCATCCTTACCATGGAAATCTTTATTTCAATGCAGCTCGCAGTAATGGCCTTACCTTCTGGGAGTCTGTCCCTTATTCATTTGCAGGAAGCCTGATGTGGGAGATGTGTGCGGAAGTGGAGCCTCCTGCAATAAATGATTTTCTTGCAACTTCCATTGGAGGCATTGCTTTGGGAGAAGTAACCCATAGGCTTTCATCATTGGTGCTAGATGATTCTAAATCAGGATCAGGTCGTTTCTTTCGTGAGTTTCTGGGAACTCTCATTTGTCCGTCAAGAGGAATAAACCGATTGGTTACAGGTGATGCATGGAAAGTGAGACACCAATATTATAAATATCATGATTATGATAAGCTTCCCGTAAAGTTCTCAGCCGCCATTGGTGACCGTTATTTAGCAGATGATAACAATCTGTTTAAAGGAAGTAACAGCCCTTACGTTGAATTTAATGTTATTTATGGTGATCCTTTGAAAGAAACAACAAACCAACCTTTTGATTATTTTAGTTTTAACTCGACTTTTAATTTGATTGGCAACCAACCTTTGATTGGCTCTGTAAATCTTACTGCAAAGCTATTAGGTAAACATCTGGAACCAGTACCGGGGCATAAATTACTTGTCGGTCTTTTCCAGCATTTTGACTATTATGATTCAGAATCGGTTATTAAAAGTTCAAAAAAAATCCCTTTTAAAATATCTGAAGCGGCAGCTTTCGGTTTAGGNATGATTTATCAGTTTCCATCAAAGAATAAAAGAGTAACAATCAGGCAAAGCTCCTATCTTAATCTTGTATTGCTTGGAGGAAGTCTCACCGATTATTANAATGTAATAGACCGTAATTATAACATGGGAAGCGGATACAGTATAAAAAGCAATACTTCCGTTGACTTTGTGAAATATGGTAATTTTGAACTTAATCTGCAGCACTATCGTATATTCACTTGGAAAGGATATGAAGAAAAAGACTTTGAAAATACCAATCCGCTATATCTTAATGCTCAGGGAGACAAAGGAAATGTACAGCTTACAGTAATTAATCCTAAGATGGGGATAAATCTTGATTCTAAATCTAAAATAAACATTGGACTGTATTACTATTTACGTAACACACATTATATTTATCATGAGGATATCAGTTCTCATACATTTGAAACTCGTTTAAGTTTTAGCTATTCCTTCTAAAGGACAAGTCTTATTGATTGTTTGATCTATTATCTTTTTTTGTTATGATGTGAGGAATAATGGTTATTCCGCAGAAACTCTTATCTGATTCTATTTGTTATAATAGTACCAGATTCTAACTATTTCTCCATTCATAAAAAATGAAAAGGTTATTTTTATATATGATCTTTTTTTTATTAACAATGGGTATAATTCATGCTCAGCATCCAGATTCTTTGTTTATCTATAATGATTCTTTGCAGATAAGAAAGCGTCCATGGAGAGCTGCCTTTCAAAGTGCAGGACTTAATGTCGCAGTATGGGCGTTTGATCGTTTAGCTATGAATCAAGGTTATGCAAAAGTTAGTTTTCGCAGCATTAGCAAAAATATAACTAATGGCTTTGTTTGGGATAATGATAATTTTTCAACTAACCTATTGGCTCATCCTTATATGGGGAGCCTTTATTTTAATGCAGCCCGTAGTAATGGCCTTAGCTTTTGGGAAGCTGTTCCTTATCCTTTTGCTGGGAGTCTGATGTGGGAAATATTTGCAGAGTCAGAGCCACCTGCTATCAATGATTTTATATCGACTTCTCTTGGTGGTGTTGCCTTGGGAGAAGTTACTCATCGTCTTTCTTCTTTGATTCTCGATGATTCAAAACGTGGTACTGAACGCTTTTTTCGTGAGATTGCAGGAACACTGATATCTCCAGCAAGAGGGCTAAACCGTTTAATCAGCGGAGATGCTTGGAAGGTAAGGCACAAATATTATAAATATCATGATTTTGATAAACTTCCGGTAAAATTCTCTGCAACTATAGGCGACCGCTACATGGTCGATGATAACAGTATTTTTAGGGAAAGTAACAGTCCTTATATTGAGTTTGATGTTATTTATGGAGATCCTTTGCAGGAGACAACAAGTCAACCTTTTGATTATTTTAAATTTAACTCAGTTTTTAATTTAGACGGAAGTCAGCCGGTTGTTGGTTCAATAAATCTAACTGCGAAGTTACTTGGATATCATCTGGAACCTTTGCCGGGGCATAAAATATTAGTTGGACTGTTCCAACATTTTGACTATTATGATTCTGGATTATTGGTAGATGGATCAAAAAATATCCCTTTTAAAATATCTGAAGCTGCAGCTTTTGGTCTGGGTATGGTTTATGANTTTCCTACTACAAGCAAGGTAACAATCCGGCAAAGTTCCTTTTTGAATGCAATTCTACTGGGAGGAAGCCTCACGGATTATTATAATGTGATAGATCGTAACTACAACCTGGGAAGTGGATATAGCATAAAAAGCAATACGGCTATCGATTTTAGCCGATATGGTAATTTTGAATTAAATCTGATGGATTACCGCATATTTACCTGGAAAGGCTGTGAAGGAAAAGACTTGAATAATATTGATCCATTGTACCTAAATGNTCAGGGAGATAAAAGTAAGGTTCGGCTCACTGTTATTAATCCAATGATGGGTATAAATCTGAGTAAACCAATAAGAATAAACCTTGGATTGTATTATTATTTACGGAATACAGACTATGTTTATCATAAGGATATATTTTTCAGGACTTTCGAATTTCGTTTAGGATTGAAATATTCCTTCTAGAACCAGATAGACTCTCTTAATTCTGGAAAGTTAATTTTAAACATAAATTTGTTTAATAGTAGTTTCATTTATCTCAATTAAGGTTTATATTTGCGTATAACAACTTAATGGAGATTATTAATATGAAATACATTGATTTACATACAAGGCTCAAAGAGTTGATTAATTATGATGATGATGAGATTAAGATTGATGACAATGTCATAGTCCGNAACTTTAGTTTTGATTCTAAATTCAGAGATATATTACCAGGAGGAATATGTAACAAGGATACGTACGAATATTGTTCGTCTGAAGATCCTGATTATGAACCGGATATTATTCAGGATATGCTCAATATGAGTGATGCTGAGATTCCTGAGAATATTCATTTNCGATATCATTTATTCCGTCCATCAGGAACAGAGAAAGTAAAAGAAGTCATATTGTTGTTTCATGGTTTCAATGAAAAACATTGGGCTAAATACTCTACCTGGGCCAAGACTCTGGTAGATAAAACAGGTAAAGCGGTNTTGCTTTTTCCCATTGCTTTCCACATGAATCGTGCCCCGCTTAGTTGGAGCGACTCACATCAAATGTACGTCATCAGTCAGCAACGAAAGAAAAGACATCCTGAAGTGATTTGTTCTACTCTTTCCAATGTGGCTATAAGTACCCGTCTTCATAATAAACCGCAAAGATTTATATGGTCGGGTCTGCAAACTTATTATGATGCGATTTCTTTAGTTGAAAGTATTAAAGCTAATCAACATTCTGATATTGCANCCGATGCTTCAATAGATTTCTTTTCTTATTCCATAGGCAGTCTTTTGGCGCAGGTACTGATGATGACAAATGAAAAAGGATACTTCTCTAAGTCCCGGATTTGTATGTTTTGTGGTGGAGCCGTTTTTAATCGTCTTTCTCCTGTTTCTAAGTTTATATTAGACAGTGAAGCGAATGTCAGCCTTTATTCTTATGTAGTGGAACATCTTGATAGTCACATGAAACGTGACAAGGTACTCGCTTCTTATTTAAGCGATTCGCATCCGGAAGGAGTGAACTTTCGCAGTATGCTGAATTATAAAATCTATACAGACTTTAGGGAAGAACGTTTCCGTCAGATGCATGATCGTATTCTTGCAGTTACACTGGAGAAAGATACAGTGGTTCCGGCTTATGAAGTAATAAATACGTTACAGGGAACAAAGAGAGATATACCTATTGAAGTGGATATTCTGGACTTTCCATACTCTTACAAACATGAAGACCCATTCCCCGCACTAACTTCTATTGCCGATGCGGTAGATGAGGAATTCACTAAAGCTTTTGAAAGAATGTGCAACTTCTTAAAGTAGTTGCACATTAGGTAAGGATTATTTCTTTATATCGAGCACGTACTTTTTCCAGTCCGGTGTTTTTGTCATACTTTGAGATAGCATGATAACTTTATCACCTTCAACCTGATAATAACTGATTTCATTCTTTTTCTCAGGAGTTAGTTCCCATACAATAGCATTCTTGTCAGCTTTTGTTCCGTGGATAACTTTCACAGTTCCGTCAGAAACATATGTAAGATCTTTCCCTTCGTTTCCTTCAATGTATGTCTTTAGTAATTCATACTGTCCGTTGTCGCTCTTTTCCTGAATCTTCACAGTTAGTGTGTAACGTAGTCCTTTACCTTGTGATGGAAGAACTCCCTCAAAGGTTTTTGTTTGTAGTGCACCCATTGCTAGGATCCAGTTTCATTTCTGTACTGTCTTTTGCTGCTCCTTCAGTGGCTGTTGCGTCTTTTGCCTTTTGTTGGCAAGATACCATAGCCCCAAGGACTAAGATAAAAAGTAATTTTTTCATGATAATGATTGATTAATGTAATTAAAATAGTTACTTTATTTGATGATAACCAGTAGTTTATCTACTCTTCCGTTATCCATGTCCATTACTTCAAATTGTAGATTCTGATAAGTGAATATATCTCCTGCTTTGGGTATGCGACCAATAAAAAACATAGCCAGACCACCTAGTGTATTAAAGTCTTCATTCTCGAGATCTTTGTAGAACAGGATTCCCATTTCGTCCATAAAATCGCCAATATTCATGGAAGCGTCCACTAGAAAAGAGCCATCTTTACGTTTCACAATTGGTTCTTCTTCCACTTCATTCTCTTCCAGAATATCTCCGAATATACTTTCTGTGAGGTCGTGCAGGGTAATTATTCCTTCAATGCCGCCATATTCATTTACTACCACCCCGAACTTATTTTTATTCTTCTTGAACAGTTCCAGAACTTTCTTTGCATAAAGACTTTCAGGAATAAAAAGTGGAGGTTGAGCAATGCTTCTCAGGTCAAANGTGCTGTCATTTCCAATCATTGTAATGATTGTTTTTTTACAGACACAACACCTATAATTTCGTCCTGTGATTCATCTGTGAGCAGATATTTGCTGAAATGTTTCTCATCGATGATGTTAAGAACCTCAGCTTGTGTGTAGTGTGGGTGAAGGAATACCACGTCCGTACGGTGTGTCATCAACTCGTTGGCGCGTTTATCGGAAAAGCGGAACACATCTCTCAGCATATTTGTTTCGTCTTTATCAATAAGTCCTTGTTCTGAACTTTGATGAAGAATCATTTTCAGCTCTTCTTGAGTGATAGAACGTTCATGCCCCTTGACTCCCAGAATTTTGTTGAGGAGTTTGGTCGATACACTGAGTAGGTAAACGAAAGGAAAGGTGATTTTCGTTATTATACTCATGAAAGGGTATAGTGTCGTTGCCGTCTTTTCAGGGTTGGATAACCCTATGGATTTAGGAACTAGTTCACCTATAACAAGGGATAAATATGTGATAATAGCTACAGTAGTAATTAATGCAAGGTTGTCTGCGTAAGCTTCCGCTCCGTGAATCATTTTAAAAAAGGGTGTGACTTTATGTGCAATAGCTACTCCACCAAAAGCTCCGGATATAATGCCGATAAGAGTAATTCCTATTTGAATGGTGGAAAGGAATTTTTCTGGTTCTTCCAATTGTTTAAGCACANTTCTGGCTGAAGGATTTCCTTTACTTGCCAGTGTTTTCAACCTTGCCTTACTTGAGGAAACTAATGCTATTTCGTACATGGCAAAGACTCCGTTGAGAACCAAGAGAAGCAAAATAATTGCAAATTCCATTGTGCGTTATTAATGATTATGTGCGAATGTAGATGTTTATTTTCTTTTTTGCAACAAATAGGGGCTATTGTTACAGAACTTTTCTATAATATAAGGGAATGTTAGCAAATTGCTNGCGGGTAAACAATTTTAATATGTACTCTTTATATGAATAAGGTGTACAGTATTTATTAATAAACTGTAGACTTTATATGTTTTAGGTCTACTGTTTATTAATAAGATTACTTTTTATTTTAGCTTAAATAATTCGGCAAATCATCTAATTAGTCTTTATCTTTTGCTAACGAATCCTTTCTTAATCAGATTTACATAATTATTCCTTTTCAATTAACAGGGAAGTCATTGCAAGTGAGCCAGCCACTGTTTTATCATTAAAGAAACTAACTTTTTCATTTTCTTCTTTTAGTGCCAATGCATAAATTAGTGGCAAATAATGTTCGGAGGTTGGAATAGCCAGTTTAAACGCATTGCCTTGAGACCTGTAATCAATAAGTGCCTGATGATTGTTTGCAAGAATATACTTTTTCATCTTCTCAAGAGCCTCGGTAGCCCAGTCATAAGCATATTCCGGTTCATTAAATTTATCCCAGGCAATCATTCTGAGATTGTGAACAAGGTTTCCACTACCCACGATCAAGACTCCTTTTTTGCGAAGTGATGAAAGCTCTTTTGCCAACTCGTAATGATATTGAGGACTTTGATAATAATCCAGACTCAACTGAACAATAGGAACATCAGCATTGGGATAAATGTGTTTTAATACACTCCAGCAACCATGATCTAATCCCCATTTCTCATCCAGTCCAACGGTTGTTTTACTGATTAAACTTTTAGTTTCCTTTGCCAGTTCCGGGTTTCCTGGTGCAGGATATTGAATTTCAAAAAGCTCCTGTGGAAATCCACCAAAGTCATGAATGGTCAATGGTTTTTCCATCGCCGTAACATGAGTGCCACGTGTTACCCAATGTGCCGATATACATAAAACAGCATTTGGCTTTGGAATTGTTTCACCTATAGCACGCCAACTGCTTACAAATTCATTTTCCTCAATTGCGTTCATTGGGTTTCCGTGTCCAACAAACAACACAGGCATTTTCTCTGTTCTATTAAATGATTCTGCTATTGTATTAAATTCTTTCTGATTCATTCTTTTTTGTTTCTAAGTTGTTCGCTTCATCAAATTTGTTTGTGCATAAACAATCATAATCTNAGTGTTGTTCATTATACACAAANCTAAAATACGTATCTNTTATAAAGTTTAATAGCAATATTTTGAACTTAGTTTATGTCTAAATTGAACTAAGTTATACGAATAAAAAACAATTATGGCCTTTGATCTTTTTATCAGAGGCCATAATTCTAGAAGAATATAAAATTAATTTCCTGAATTACCTAAAGTTTTGAATGTCCTCCATCACAAAATGGCGGGTTTTTACTCTTTTTACATCCGCATAAAAATGCTTTTCCTGATTCTTCCGGGGTAAATGTCTGCGGAGTGAATTCTGTTCCATGATGAGAACCATCGCAAAATGGTTGATTTTTACTTTCACCACAAGTACACCAGTGATATTTTTTTCCAGCCTCTAACTCTACTGCATAAGGTCCTTTTTTAGCCATCTTAGGTTCCATCTAATCCTCCTTTTAAAATTGATAAATACTTTCTT
>Ga0065701_1040646_pt1 | contig 10153 bp, 10 predicted proteins | sample Biomet1_FD_59088 | JGI IMG/M metagenome (GOLD analysis project Ga0065701, IMG submission 59088) | Microbial communities from bioreactor (seeded with anoxic lake sediment) at LBNL, California, USA - Biofuel metagenome 1 version 3... | ecosystem: Engineered > Bioreactor > Anaerobic > Unclassified ...
ATTACGAATTCACTTGAAATTATGTTTGAGAATGTACTCAAAATAATGTGAAATAAAGAGATAAAATCATGCAATTTAAAAACATTCATCTTCTAATGCTTTGTATTACTACATGTTTCGCAATGGCAGGAGGCTCTCTTTTAGCACCAGTACTGCCAGATATGGTGGAACCTCTGAAGACAACATCCCATGAAGTAGGACTTTTGATATCGACGTACGCTATCTCAACGGCTATTTTCGCACTGGTAATTGGACATTTCATCGACCGTGTGAACCGTAAGAAGATACTTGTTCCCTGCCTTGTGATTTACGGTCTAACAGGACTTGTAAGTTTTTTTACTTCTGACCTGCAATTACTTCTTATCTTGAGGTTCATACAGGGCATCGGGGTAGCAGGGATGATGTCTTTACCCATGCTGGTCATAGCGGATGTGTACAAAGGCCATAAAAGCTTTTATGCCATGAACAAGATTAGTCTGGCTCTTGCTATTGGATCGGTAGCTGCCCCTCTTATAGGCGGAGTACTGGCAAGTTTGGGATGGAACTATCCATTTCTTTTCTATGTACTTTCACTTCCACTTGCTTTTGTTGTGATGGCCTTTCTTCCAGAGACAAGGATTCAGAAGGGCAACGATGATCACAAAGGCATATTAAATGGGTTTACAGCACTCAAGGAATTGAGAATATTATACACGGTATTCCTAAGCTTTGCGGTTTTCTTTATACTATATTCAGTGCTCATCTACGTCCCCTTTATGCTTAAGAATGTATTAGGCTATACTGCAGAGGAAGCGGGACTTATATTGGCTTTTCAGGGAATAGCTATCATGTTGATGGTACCCCGCGTGAAGACTCTAGCTAGTAAGCATTCAACGATACTAATTATTGCTACTGGTTTTGCACTTGATGGACTGGCAATATTTTCTATTTCATTTGCGTATTCAATTGTCGCAGTTCTTCTTTTAATATTGCTATTCGGAGCAGGTTTTGGGCTTGCTCAAACCGCAATTGATGCACAGATAGTTCAGATCGCCCCTTCAGAATCAAAAGGTGGTGTGTTATCAATTCACAACACCATGAAGTACATTGGTCAGAGTCTTTCTCCCATAGTGCTTGGTATAGTCCTGTTGCATTTTGACCTTGGCACGGTTTTTAGGATATCAGGTTCCTTTGGGTTGCTTGTTGCTCTGATAACGTATTTAATGAAGAGTTTTTTTGAAAACTCAGGTGATGAACACATAAAAGATACGAAAAAAATATCGTTGTCACATTAATAATTTGGTGAGTCGTTAGATGATGTAGTGAAAGAGTTCATCCCAAAATTTCATCTAACCTCATTATTGCTGCTAACATTACAACTCCGAGGTATGATCTTTCTTTGATTTCATATCTTGGAAATATTTTCTTATAGAACTGATCCCAAAACTCAAAATCATTTCTTTAAATCTCGAATTTATAATTATCACTCGAACTTCGGATCATGAAAATAATTCTAAAAATCTACCGATCTGAAAATAAAGTTGATTTTGGGATAGCCTCGCACCATATTTATCTGGTAAATAAGGCACAGCAATCTTTCAAAATGGATCATTTTTTGAGGATCTATTTAATAAAGAAGTCCTAAGTTGTCGAACTGTGACTTGATGATCCGCAAGCCCTCTTCGCAATCTTCCGGACATTTTCCACCTGTGATTACCAGCTTGCCAGTGCTGAATACAAGCACTACCACCTTGGGGGCCTCAAGCCTACAAACAAGCCCAGGAAATACCTCTGGCTCGTACTCGGTGTTTTCCATGCCAAAGGCTATCAAAATGGCGTTCAGGTTTAAATTTGTCTTTAAGTTGGCGGTGGCTACTACATTCTGAACATGAATCTCAGGCTCTAGATTTATTTCCTTGCAGCCGATGGACTTGAGCGTGTTAGCCAGATTGATCATAGCCATATGAGCTTTCTCGGGACTCTTGGCTCCTGTGCATACCACTTTTCCGGAGGTGAAAATTAGAAAGGCAGCCTTTGGATTCTGAATTCTGTATACGAGGCCGGGAAACTTCGTTTTGTTATATTCTGCGCCTTCAAGCCCGGTCTCCATTAATTTTTGCAGGTCGAAATTTTCTGCCAACTTGGTAGATGTCACTACGTTCTCTATAGTTACTGTGGGTTCCATACAACATCCCATAGAATTATTGGTAATGGGCGTGAGTTATTAAAAAACGTAAGCACAAGAATATTTTCCATTTTTTTTCAAACATGGAGGATGTACTCTATTTTTTAGGAATTGATCAGTAACTCACGTACATGACCGAATTATTTTCTAATGATTATAATGACTGGTCTACATATTATTTATATTTTACTGATACTAACATGTCAAGCCGATTTTTTCTTATAAGTATCTCAACTATTTAATTATTATAAAACTTAGCTAGTTAAACTGAGAAATCAAAAATCATGTTCAGTGGTTACCTGCTTGATTCAATAACTTTTGAACTGAATAATTATTTTCAACCTAAATAAAACAGCGAAGAGTTATAAATAATTCATCATCTTACTGATGCATAGATTTTCGTGTAAAAACTTCCGTAATCATATTAGAATTTACAGAATTTTTGATACACTGCCACTTATTTCCGTATTTTCAGGTAAAAGTTTAATATTCAATTTACTGTTTTCCTGAATTAAGCTCTGAATATGTACTACTTGCCTTTATGTAACTTCGTTAAGTGGCTAATCTGATCATCCTTCCGGCTTAATTGTTTGCTCATCAGGTCGATCTGCTTTCTCAGGTCTTCAATCTTACTTGCTACAGAAAAACTGAGTTTAGTATTGAGAAGAGCCGCTTCAAACGACAGTATATTTATATTAAATTATTCTTTTAATTGGTAAGTTGCTCTCAGATTTGAATTACTTTTCGTTAAAGAGGTACTTTTGGTATTACACTATGCAAATGTCATACTAAGCAAAGGGAACTCTTGGCCGAAATTTACATGAAGTTCGAGAATTTCATGAAAGCAGAAAATCGCGGAGCGATTTAAAGCCTATCCGAAAAGTGGTTATATACTGTAACTTTTACAATATGGAATATGCAAAACCGGAACGGATACTCTGATATTATAGCCCTATTGTGACTTTTCAACATGCATTACGGACTTGTCGGTAGACTCTTTAAAACAGAAGGAAGTACATTGATGAAAATAGGAAAGAGAGGAAAACGAAGAAAACAACATCGCTTTGTTACTGGAATTTTTAAGATTGTGCTATATCTTTTTCTAAAATCAATAAAGCTACTGTTTAGTTTCCCAATTTACTTACTGAAAGCAATAAGGCTATTGTTTAGTTTCTCAATTCATTTACTGAAAGCAATGTGGCGATTGTTTAGTTTCACAATGCACTTACTCAATAAATTTATAAAACGGCTGCTTAAGAAAAATCCATCAAAACAAGCACTATACACATTAGCCGAAATTGATGAAATGGACGGATACAAATTTGAAGAATTTATGAAACACGTTTATGAACAGCTAGGATATTCAGTCTATCACACTCCATTCTCAGGTGATCAGGGCGCAGATCTTATTCTAACATCAAAAAAAAGAACGAAAACCGCTGTTCAGGTAAAACGATACTCGGGTAAGGTTTCAAACGGTGCAGTACAGGAAGTTGTAGCTGCAAAAGGTTTTTACAAATGCACCGAGGGTATAGTAGTTACAAATAGTTATTTTACCGATTCCGCCAAACAATTAGCTGAAGCGAACTTTATTGATTTAGTCGATAGAAAAGAACTTGAAAAACTGATCAATATTCTTCTGAATTAAACTCTAAATGTGGACAGCTTGCTTTTGTGTAACTTCGTTAAGCTGGCTTATCTGGTCATCCTTCCGGCTTAACTAATCTTTAATTAAATCTATCTGCTTCCTAATAGTACTAATATTCAATAATTCAATACTAGTTAAGGCATGTGATTACATAGCCAAAGATTTCGTGGAGCTAGAATAAATGAACCTTCTACGGCTAAGAAAGAAAATGGACAAGCTCAAAAGAGCAATAAACCCATTCACCGTTATATTTTGGATATTTGCATCTGTGATTATAGCCCTTGTGCTGTTGGTGTTGAGGCGAAAGAAGTCACCCTGATGAAAAATAATTTCATTTTTTCTTTCATTTTTATCCTAAAAATTATGTCCTACAGCTGCCGGGCCTAGCCTGGCATCAGGCTAAAATCAATGTGTGAAGGCTTTTCCGTTTTGTACTGTTCTTGGCAAAAATAGTTACCTCAATAGTAGACCAAAACGTATGGATCAACACAAATGGGAAGTGACTTGTAGGATATATGAGTAAAGAATTGCCTGGAAGACGTTCTAATCCGAATAATATATTGATGGGATATTTTTGGGTTACTGTATCGGGAGCTGCAGTAAAAGGAAAAAACTCTTCAGGGCTTTCTCTAATCTTTTCAAAGTGCTTTTTAGGGATTTCAATTACTTTTTAATTGATCATTTTTTGAACCTTAACATCCATAAAATAAAAATTTGCATCAGATATTTTTAACAAAACAATCCTGATAAAAACAGTATTTTTTGACGTTTTGCACCTTAACCGAATCCAAAACGAGGGAGCACCTTATTTTTTGATCTCGAAGCCTCTAATAAGTTCATAAATGACAGCAACGTTTTAGCCTATAACGTTGCTGTTTATTATATATTGTTATAGAAAGTACTTGAAAAAGTAAGCGCGTTAGAGGTTCTAGGATCAAAAAAATAGGTGCTCTCTGAAGTCCTTGAATGCTTAATCCGGCTTACTCGATCTACTTTTTCTTAATTCTTCTCTGATCTCTGCCAGTTTACCGCGAGCAGAACTATATTCATTTTTCAGATTTTCGATATCTGCTGGTACGGTTTTCATCCTTGTCTCTACCAGTTCTTTCATCTGTTCATTTTCGATCTCATCCGATAATTTGCAGCTTAAATCTTCTTTAATTTTTATTACCTCATCCATATATTCACTGAACTTATCGACGACCTCTGTCATATTTAATTCTCTAGCCACAGCTTCCAAACTCTCTAATTCATCTATAAGAGCATCTGCGTCCCTATCTAAATCGTTCATTTTCTGTTCTAATTTACTTAATCTGGACATTATATCCTGCTTGGTTAATTCAGACAACACATTTCCCCCTAAACCATTGAATACACTGCCGTATGAACCAGCATAAAATAAAGTCAAAATGGTTCTGTAAAGCCTTCGTCAGCAAGGATAGCGCTCTTTTCAAGAGGACAGCTACTAACGAGATGGTAAATTATAATATTAACAATATAGACTTTAAAGCCCTTCTTTATCTGTTAACAACGACAGTCTTTATATTCACGAATTCCTTGAGCCCAGAGTGAGAAATTTCTCCCCCTACTCCAGATTTCTTCACCCCGCCAAAAGACAATTTCGGATTGGATTCTTGGCGGGCAATGGACCTCATACTGAAAAAGCAATCACGATTTATCTGAAGCAGAATTCTCAGTTTCTGCTTCTGACTTTCAGCGTGGTAGTTATCTATTTTTCAAATATCTTCCAGCGAAGATTTGGGGGAAAATATCAAGAACATATTTTATCACATTCTAAAAAAATATATATTACATAATTTCCATACATGAAAATATGGGAATTGAAATCAGCATAAAGGCGGGCGCAGACGCAGCAACTTCAAGCTTTAGCGCTTCGGGAAGTGTACAGCACATTATCACAGACAAAGAGAGAAAGACGTTTGGCATTGAAGACGCAGGTCTCAAGAGTGCAGTTGAAAAGTATTTCGGAAAGAAACCGAATGATGCTTATCTTCACAGCCCCACGCCCTGGGACGACCTCTACAAAACATACGGCTGGAGTGAGGTTCAGACAATACTGGATGTCAAGAGTGCAAAAATAACCGGGATTACTTCAGAACCAGTAATAGTGGCAACCAAAAAATTCGTCAATAGCAGCACAAAAAAAGCCACTTTCGATGCCAGCATTTCGGACCAGGTAACCGATACCACGGAGAGCAACTGGTCTGAGACGGACACAATCGATGTAGGGCAGACGTTTACGTATAACGTCAGCTTCCTGGGAGCCGGTGGAGGAGGAGAAACCTCAATGTCCTACAGCCATTCCTGGGGGCAGGGAGGATCTGAAAGCAAAAGCATTACAGTCGGCTCAAGTTCAGGAGTCAGTGTTGAATTAGAACCGGGCGAGTCAGTTGAAGCCGTACTGTCAGCAAGCCGAGGTGTAATGAAGGTAAGGATTGTTTACAAGGCATATCTGACAGGTAGTACAGCTGTCAATTATAACCCAACTTACAAAGACCACCATTTCTGGGCTCTTCCCATCACTGGCGTTATGAGTTCTGCCAGTCTCTCGAATAACAGAGAATTTACGGAAGATATCGAGATCGGCTACTACTCAGACGCAAAAATAGAACTCAGAGACCCGGCGGGTCAGTTAAAGGCAACATTTTTCGCGGCTAATAAACCCGCAGTTGAAAAAGTAGCAATTAAAACAGCAGTGTGAACACATATAAATCGCAGATATGGCAGTGATTATTATAGGGCTCATGCAGTTGGACTTAAACAAGAATAGAAAAAACTCAACAGCAAATATCAATAATGATGATAAGATTGGATACGCCTGATTTTATCGCTCAACCGCAGAAGCTCTATATAAATTATTTCAAGACTCCATTTTTCCAGAAAAAAGGCTTTCCAGGCTTTCTTTCGAACTTTTCAAATACACTAGGATAAAGCGCAAGGTACTTTGCTTCTTCAAGGGGGATATAGAACATCCTTTCCGGATAAGATGAATCTCCGCCAAATCCGATGACAACACAGAAAGGAAGCTTCTTTTCCCTGGCAAAGCTCTGATAACGTTTTAACTGCTGGGGGTCGGACCACTGGAGTTTACCTTCAAATAAGCTGGACCTGAACTTACATTCAACGCAAAAAACTTCGTCTTTCGGTAGGTAACGTACAATAAGATCCGGACCGGCATCCGATTCCACAAATCTATCGTGCTTTCGTGTAATGTCTGTGCTCCATTGCACAATCGAGAAGTATTTGTCGTCAAAAAGGTTCGCAACGTATTTTTCAAAATCGTTTCCCTTTTCTATGGATTCATCCTCTTTCAAGACTTCAACTGCTCTTTTAAGTTTGCCAACAAGTCCCGTAATAAACTCCCCAAACAGTATCTATAAATAAATTATGTTTCATTACTTTAAAACATATCGGCAATCTGAGGATCTGGCAGGAAAAAAATTAGGAGATTAAGTAAGAGGGGAGGAAATTAAACCACAGAAATTATTTCAACACCCCGTTTTTCCAGAAAAATTTCTTTTTTGAACTGCGTTCAAATTTCTCAAACAGCTCTGGAGAAAGCGCAGGGAACTTTGCCTCTTTTAGAGGAATGCAGAACATTCTTTTCGGTCTCCGGGCTTTACCGTCGAGCCCTATTACAACGTAGAACGGGGTTTCGTTGTCTTTTGCAAAAACCCGGTATCGTCCAAGCTGGTTGGGTGCTGACCACTGAAGCTTACCTTTGAAGAGTTTGGACCGGAATTTGCATTCAACACAAAAAATCTCATTTGTGGGCCTGTAGCGGAGGACAAGATCCGGACCGCAGTCGGATTCGACAAACCGGGTATGTTTTCTTGCCATATCGGTCGCCCACTGCACAATGGAAAAATATCTTTCCTCGAAAAGATCCACAACATATTTTTCAAAATCGTCTCCCTTTTGCTCTGGTTCGTTTTCAAAAATTACTTCGATAACTTTTCTTAGCTTTCGGAATAAACCCATAGTTAACCACTAGTATTTTGTGAAAATATAGAACCATTTCAGTATATTTATAAATGTGATGGTGTGAACAGGGAAAAAAGTGTACAGGATGCTGAAACATGAAAATTACTCATAGCAGCTTTTTATACATTGATTCGGCAAACCTGAACCTTGACATAATATTTTTCCATAAAATTTACTCATAAATTCTTCCCATAAATTCTTCCGGAAAACCTTAATCTAAAAAAAGGATATACTATATTGGGGATAAATTTAAAACTTGATAAAAATAATCAAAGTTAAATTAAAGTGCAGGTTTTACGCCTATGGGGAGAGGGCCGAGAAATTATGAGGAGAAGCTGATAACTCCAGAACAAGCAGCTGAGCTTATGGAAGAGGGCTGGAGGCGAGCAGACCTGCACGTCCATACCACCTGTTCCTTTGACGTACTTCCTGTGAAAGATCTGTATCCAGAGAGCCTTTATGAGAAAGCCCTTGAACTTGGAATGGATTACATTACATTTACAGACCACGATACCATTGAGGCATATGAAATTCTCGGGTGGAACCGTGAAAAGCTCGTCCCTGGGGTCGAAATAAGTGTGTATGACCCGGAATTTGCAGGGCACGCACTGCATATTAATATTTTCGAGCTTGACAGGGCGGAGTTCTTTGAACTCATGGAAATTGCGGAAATCGAACATGACCTGAGAAGCTTTATCAAATACCTCAAGCGGCATAAACTTCCTTTTATTTACAACCATCCTTTCTGGTTTGAGTTTCACAGTGAACCGAATCCGTCTTCAGTACCCAGGCTGGCAAAACTTTTCCCTGTACTGGAGTACAATATGCACGAACTCAAGCAGAAAAACGAACTTACAATTGCTCTTGCGGAGAACTTTGGCAAAGGTATTGCCGCGACAACCGACACTCATACAGGGAGCCTCGGGAAGGTATATACCCTCGCAAAAGGAGAGAATTTCAAGGAGTTTTTCAGAAATATAGAGAAGGGAAAAAGTTACATAGTTCCCGAAGACCTTACCAGGGAACTCCTGATCGATGAAATGAATACCTGGATAGATCTTATTTTTGAAAAAAGCCAGAAAAACAGGGATATAAAAAGCTACCTTACGGGAATAAAATCCCTGGATGCAATGGTCAGGATTTCCAGAAGCGCACTCTTAAGTTACTCTCCAAAACTCAACAGAACTGCAATGAACCTGCTCTATATGATCTCAAACACAGGACTTCCCGCAGCAGTCTACCTTCATTCGGCAGAGAATCTGACAAGGGAGATTGAAAGACAGATTGAAATAGAAAAACAAGGGTGAAGGTATTTTTTTCTTATTTTTTTCAGTTTAATCTAAACTAAACACTCTCAAAAACAAGTTTTTCCTTAATCTGTTTTCCGAATAAATTTGAAAAAATCAAAAGGTTTATATTACGAAATTGTTTAAAATATTTAGCATAAAAATATATTTTTTGTGTTATTTTTAATCGTTTCACTGAATACTAGTGTTAATAAATGTGCAAAGAAAAAGGAAGAGAGCCCATTGAGGTCACAGTTATTTCAATTCACAGTTTCATGCATAGTATATGCAACCTCTGTTGCTGTAGAAAAAAACAGAGTAGCAGGAATTTTCCAAAAAAACATCGGCTCAAAAATAAGCTTTTAATTGGCTCAAAAGTGGGCTTTAAACAATACACATAAGATCCAGATACAGAGCTGCAGAGATCATTCAGAAAATGATTGTGACCATTTAATACTTTTACAGTCAAGAAAAAAGCTTAAAACAGGGAAGGCAGCGGAATGAGCCCGAATCAGGATTTAGGGCAGGATTGAAGCTACATATGGCTATTGCAGTGCTCATTCTCACCCTTTGTTCAAGTATACTTCCTACAGCAGCAGAACAGGAAGATTCCGAAAGTAACCTTACCGTCTCAAAAGAAGGATTTTTTGATCGGTTTGTTGCATGTATAAAAGGACTGTATTCCGGAGAAACAGGAGAACTGCAGGACTCAGAAGCAATTCCCGAAAAAAGCGCCGCAGATATGCAGCAATCAGCAGCTTCCGAAGAAGCAGTCCTGAAAATTGCAACTCCAAACGTATAAAGTCTGCATCCTTGATTGGAGATTCAAATCTGGGGACTTTTGCCCATCTTTCAAACCTTCCACTCATGAAAATGGATGCAGAAGGACATCTCGTAGGGCAGCTTGCAGACATTTATAATGTATCGGAAATAACACATGCTGAACCTTTTACCTTAGAGCGTGTCTTAAAATTAAACTTGGTTCTATAATTGGGATAAAACTTACACACTTGAATTGCAAAACAGTAGCATTAAGCCGTTAAATGTCTA
>Ga0065701_1040648_pt1 | contig 10144 bp, 11 predicted proteins | sample Biomet1_FD_59088 | JGI IMG/M metagenome (GOLD analysis project Ga0065701, IMG submission 59088) | Microbial communities from bioreactor (seeded with anoxic lake sediment) at LBNL, California, USA - Biofuel metagenome 1 version 3... | ecosystem: Engineered > Bioreactor > Anaerobic > Unclassified ...
GCCTCTTTGTAATAATAATATTTTATTGTATTCACGAAAAACTTATGATATAATTTTAAACGGTGTAAAAAACGCACGTATTTTGATATTTGTACTGTGCCGCTTGCGGTGAAGCAAAGGATGAGAAATACGGAGGAATAAAAAACAGGAGGTGCACCAACATGGCAGTTATTTCCATGAAACAATTATTAGAAGCAGGGGTTCATTTCGGACATCAGACAAGAAGATGGAATCCGAAAATGGCGACATACATCTTCACAGAACGTAATGGTATTTATATCATTGATCTGCAGAAGACTGTAAAAAAAGTTGATGAAGCTTACAATTTCCTTCGCAGTGTTGCTGAAGCTGGCGAAACAGTTCTGTTCGTTGGCACAAAAAAACAGGCTCAGGAAGCTGTAAAAGAAGAAGCAGTCAAGGCCGATATGTATTATGTAAACGAAAGATGGCTCGGCGGCATGATGACAAACTTCCAGACAATTCAAAAACGTGTTAAACGTTTAAAAGAATTGGAAGCTATGGAAGAAGATGGCACTTTTGAAGTATTGACGAAGAAAGAAGTACTTGCTCTTCGCCATGAAATGGAAAAATTACAGAAATTCCTCGGCGGTATCAAAAAGATGAATAAATTGCCGGGAGCGCTTTTCATTGTTGATCCGCGCAAAGAAAGAATTGCTGTAGCTGAAGCTAAAAAACTCGGTATTCCTATCGTAGCTATCGTTGATACAAACTGCGATCCGGATGAAATCGATTATGTTATCCCGGGCAATGATGATGCAATCCGTGCGGTTAAGCTCTTGACAGCTCGTATGGCTGATGCTGTAATTGAAGGCCGTCAGGGTCAGGATGGCGAAGAAGCAGCTGTTGCGGAAGAAGCAGCTGTTGCTGTAGAAGCTGAATAATAGAAACGAATAAATAGGCAAAAAGGGGGTAAGGGGGTTATCCCTTTCCCTCTTTTGTATTTAATAGGAGGATTTATATGGCAAATATTACGGCGGCAATGGTAAAAGAGTTGCGTGAAACTACGGGTGCTGGTATGATGGATTGCAAAAAAGCATTGGTTCATACCGAAGGCGATAAAGACAAGGCAGTTGACTTCCTGCGTGAAAAGGGCCTTGCGGCAGCAGCAAAGAAAGCTGGCCGTGTAGCAGCGGAAGGCGTTGTCACTTCTTATATTCATGCTGGTGGGAAAATCGGTGTTCTTGTTGAAGTGAACTGTGAAACGGATTTTGTTGCTAATACGGATGAGTTTAAGGAATTTGCCCGTGAAATCGCGATGCAGATCGCGGCAGCAAATCCTACGTATGTAACACGTGATGAAGTGGATACAAAGGAGCTCGACCATGAACGCGAAGTTCTCCGGGTGCAGGCGCTTGAAGAAGGTAAACCGGAAAAAATCGTCGAAAAAATGGTTGAAGGTCGCATAGAAAAATATTACAAAGAAGTCTGCCTGCTCGAACAGCCGTTCATTAAGGACACAGATCAGAATATAGAAGGTTTTGTAAAAGCCCAGATCGCTAAAGTCGGTGAAAATATCTCCATCAGAAGATTCGTCAGATACCAGTTGGGCGAAGGCATTGAAAAAAAAGTAGATGATTTTGCTGCGGAAGTAATGGCTGCAGCTAAATAAAGAGAGAGAACACTTTGTGTTCTCTTTTTTAAAAAATAAAAACAGGAACATCAACGATTTCTGTCGAAACAAATTATAAAGTGTGTAAAAGACTAGATGGGGGTTTTATCTTTGAAAACAACGAAATATAAACGTGTAGTTCTAAAATTGAGCGGGGAGTCCTTGGCGGGCGAACAAGGATTTGGCATTAATCCGGAGGTTGTTGAATCCATTGCCCTGCAGGTGAAGGAAATCAGAAAACACGATATTGATGTTGCCGTTGTTGTCGGAGGCGGAAACATTTGGCGCGGTCTTGCTGGCAGTGCCAAGGGGATGGACCGCGCAACTGCTGATTATATGGGGATGCTGGCAACGGTCATGAATTCTCTGGCACTTCAGGATGCATTGGAGCAGGTAGATGTTCCGACTCGGGTGCAAAGCTCGATTGAGATGCGTCAGGTTGCTGAACCTTATATTCGCCGCAAGGCAATCCGCCATCTGGAAAAGGGCCGGGTTGTTATTTTTGCAGCCGGAACGGGTAACCCTTATTTTTCGACAGATACGACCGCAGCTTTACGGGCAGCAGAAATAGAAGCCGATGTTATTTTGATGGCTAAAAAGAATACGGATGGGGTGTATGATTCGGATCCGAATCATAATCCAAATGCGAAGAAATTCGATAAGCTGGCTTATCTGGAAATTCTCAAACGCGGCTTGGCAGTTATGGATTCTACGGCAACCAGCCTTTGCATGGACAATAAGATTCCAATCATTGTGTTTAATATTGATGATCATGAAAATATTTTGAAGGTTGCACTGGGTGAGGATATCGGGACAACTGTAGGGGGGACTAATGAATGATAAAGGAAGTACTTGTTTCGCATGAAGACCGTATGAAAAAGTCGATAGAAGCTCTTAAACGGGAGTATTCTTCTCTGCGGGCTGGTCGCGCTACGCCGGCACTGCTCGATAAAATAATGGTGGATTATTATAATTCTCCCACACCGATCAATCAGGTGGCGAATATTTCGGTGCCGGAGCCGCGCATGATTTTGATTCAGCCTTGGGAAAAGCCCATGCTGCATGAGATTGAAAAAGCGATCATGAAGTCAGATCTCGGTTTGAATCCGAATAGTGACGGTACAGCAATCCGCTTGTCCATCCCGCAGCTCACCCAGGATCGTCGAGGTGAACTCGTTAAATCTGTGAACAAGAAGTCAGAAGAAACTAAAATTGCTGTGCGCAATATTCGCCGTGATGCCAATGATGTCTTCAAGAAGATGGAGAAGGCCAAAGAGGTAACGGAGGATGAAGCAAAAAAAGCGCAGGATGATATGCAGAAACTTGTCGACAAGTATGTAAAAGAAGTTGACAGCATCCGGGCGGTTAAAGAAAAAGAAATTATGGAAGTGTAAGCGTGGAATTTGTAGGAAGGCTGCTGTCGGCAGTAGAGCCGGAACTTAAACAGCAAAATGTTTCGTATGAGATTCAATATACACATCCGACGCGTGATTTTTTTAAAGTAAACGACGACTGTCTTTATATAATCCGGCAGCGTACAAACGGTGGCCGGCTTGAACTTGTCGTTGCTGCCAAAATGCGAAAGGAGGTGTCTAATAATGGCTTATAAAATTGGTGAAGAATGCATTTCCTGTGGATCGTGTGCAGGCACGTGTCCGGTTGGTGCAATCAGCGAAGGTGAAAACCAGTATGAAATCAATGCAGATATGTGTGTGGATTGTGGCGCATGTGCTGCCGTATGCCCGGTAGCTGCAATTTCAGCGCCGTGATGGGGGAGCCCCTCTTGTGCTTTTTGGCAAAGAGGGGCTTTTGTTTCTTGTAACTTATAGTGAAGAGGTATATTTATGTGGAAAAAAATCTTTGGTGATGCAAAGAAGCCAACAACTGAACACCTTCCGTACAGCAACATCGATCAGAAACGGCTGCCAAAACATGTGGCCCTGATTATGGATGGCAATGGCCGTTGGGCTACTGGCAAGGGGCTTTTGCGCACGGCCGGTCATACTGCCGGGGTCAGGACGCTGAAACAGATTTTAAAAGTGGCGATTGATTTGGAAATTGCGGCACTGACTGTATATGCGTTTTCAACGGAAAATTGGAAGCGTCCACATGCAGAAGTGGATTTTCTGATGCAGCTGTTTTCTGAATATCTTGCCAAAGAAATTGATGAAATGGACCAGAAGAATGTCAAACTGCAGTTTATTGGGCGGGTAGATGAATTGTCACCGTCACTGCAGGATCAGGTGGAAAAAGCTCAGAGGCGTACCCGGGACAACACCGGGGTGAACTTCAATATAGCCGTAAATTATGGCGGGCGGGAAGAAATTACGCGTTCTGTTAAGATACTCGCAACACAGGTGGCAGCTGGAGAACTGCCACTTGAATTGATAACGGAAGAATTGATTGAAAAAAATTTGTATACAGGTGGACTGCCGCCGGTGGATCTGGTGATCCGAACGAGTGGGGACAAACGGCTCAGCAATTTTTTGCTCTGGCAGAGTGCGTATGCCGAATTCTGGTTCACCGATACGAAGTGGCCGGATTTTACACCGGCGTGTTTTGTTGAAGCGCTTGTCGACTTTCAGGGGCGTGAACGCCGTTTTGGCGGATTAAAAGATGAAAATAAATAGTGGGTGGAGTTTTTTTGATTACGCGGATTATTACCGGAATTGTAGGAATGGGCTTGGCAGTTTATGTAATTAATTTTGGCAGCTGGCTGTTCAGCCTGACGGTGCTGGCCTTGGCGATGCTGGCCTGGCATGAATTTGCCAGAGCTTTTGGCAAAGCAGAGCAGAATTTGTCTTATTTACTGGGGATGGCCGCTATTGTATTTATGGTGGGCTGTGCCTGGCAGGGAAACAGCGATGAGACGCTGGCGGTGCTTACGGTTACCACTTTATTGGTACTGGCTGAGGCGGTGTTTTTTCATCGGTCCTTTTCGATCGAGCAGGCCTGTGTGTCAATGGCGGGCATTTTCTATGTGAGTCTGCCTTTTTCACACTTGATTTTGCTGCGTTTTGCTGGAGCCGATTTTGTGCTGTCGTCGCCGCTAGGCAATATGCCGCAGGGCTGTGCGCTGATCTGGCTGGCCTTTCTGGGTACGTGGGCGAGCGATACCTTTGCTTTTTTTACGGGATCTTTCTGCGGGCGGCATAAGCTGTGTCCGGATATCAGTCCGAATAAAACAGTGGAGGGGTTTGTCGGCGGCATGATCGGAACCGTTCTTGTGACTGCGGCTGCCGGGTCCTTGTTTGGCTTTTTTTGGCCGCATATGATTGTTCTTGGGATTTTACTAGCATCTGCGGCAACGTTAGGCGATCTTGTAGAATCTACAATCAAGCGCCATACCGGCATCAAAGATTCCGGATCGATTATTCCCGGGCACGGCGGCGTACTCGATCGCTTTGACAGTATTATGTTTACGGTACCGCTGGTATATTATTATGTGCAGATTTTTAACATCATCGGATAGGAGCATAACATGAAAAATATAGCTGTACTTGGCTCAACCGGATCAATAGGTACGCAGACACTGGCGGTTGCGGCAGCAAATCCGGATCTTTTTCGCGTCACCGTGTTGGCGGCAAATACAAACGATGTCTTGTTGGAGCAGCAGCTGGCAGCTTTTTCCCCTGAGCTGGCGGTGCTGGCTGATGAAACGGCTGCTGCACGCCTTGCTGCGCGCTACAAGGGGCCAACGAAAATCATGGCTGGACGGGAAGGTCTGCTGGCCGCTGCCGTATATGCATCTGTCGATACGGTGGTGACATCCATGATGGGATTTGCCGGGCTTGAACCGACGATTGCAGCGATTGAAGCTGGCAAGAACATCGCGTTGGCTAATAAGGAAACGCTGGTAGTTGCTGGAGAGATTGTCATGCGGCTGGCAGCGGAAAATGGTGTGGCTATTTTGCCGGTTGACAGTGAGCACTGTGCCCTTTTTCAGTGCCTGCAAGGGGAGCGTCGCGGCAGTGTGGAAAAACTGATTCTGACAGCCTCAGGCGGCCCGTTTCGCGGCAGGAAGCGCAGTGATTTAATGGAGGTTTCAATTTCTGACTGCCTGAGCCATCCGACCTGGTCTATGGGAAAAAAAATTACGGTAGATTCCGCGACCCTTGTCAATAAAGGGCTGGAAGTAATTGAGGCCAAGTGGCTTTATGATGTCGATTATGACCAGATTGAAGTGGTGGTTCATCCGCAGAGTATAGTGCACTCGATGGTGCAGTTTACCGATGGTGCCGTAATGGCACAGCTTGGCTCGACGGATATGCGTCTGCCGATCCAGTATGCGCTGACTTATCCGCAGCGGGTCGGCTCGGACTTTGCCCGACTCGATTTTGCGGCGATGCAGGAGCTTACCTTTAGTGCTCCGGATACGGATACTTTTCGCGGACTGGCGCTGGCCTATGAAGCCGGTCGGTGTGGCGGAACGATGCCATGCGCGATGAATGCGGCCAATGAAGCGGCAGTAGCGGCATTTTTAGCTGGCGATATCGGTTTTTTGGATATCTATACAGTAATAGAAAAAACGATGCAGGCACATCAGGTAAAAGTGGCGCCGTCGCTGGCGGATCTTTATGCCGTTGATGAATGGGCGCGGGCCCTTGCCTGTGATGTAATGAAGAAATTGAGGGAGTGAGGCAATGCTTCTTACGATAATTGCAGCGGTATTTGTTTTTGGGCTGCTGGTTTTAGTCCATGAACTCGGTCATTTTGCTACGGCGAAGATGACCAATATGCGGGTGGATGAGTTCGCCATCGGGTTTGGTCCCAAAATCATTGGTGTGCGCTATGGAGAAACCTTGTATTCTCTGCGGGCAATTCCCCTTGGCGGGTACAATAAAATTGCCGGTATGGATGGAGCCGACGATGAGGCCGGAGACAGGGCCTATTCGGCTAAACCCGTGACGGCCAGGATGCTGGTGATCTTAGCTGGCTCCTTTATGAACTTTTTTTTGCCGGTGCTGTTGTTTTTTGGCATAAACTTTTTTTCGGGGGTTCATTACCCGTCTGCGGAACCGATGATTGGCGGCGTTATCGATCATAAGCCGGCGGAGCGCGCTGGACTTTTGGCTGGTGACCGCATTGTCCGCATTGACGGGCAGTCGATCGATTCCTGGCAGAGCCTTGTGGCGGTGATGCAAGATGGCGGCGGCCGGGTATTTAAGGTTGAGTTTGAACGCGGCGGGGAGCCTATGGCAACCAGTCTGATTCCGGAATACGATGAAGCGGAAAAACGGTCAATGATCGGCATTGTTTCTTCGGTGACAACGCTGCATCCGGGTTTTGGCGAATCGCTGCAGCTGGCGGCGGACAAGACGCTGGTTACATTGCGGCAGATGATCGACGCGTTAGGACGAATTATCGTGGGCGGGTCGACAGCGGATCTGGCCGGACCGCTTGGCGTAGCACAGATGGCGGGCGAAGTCGCTCAGACCGGGATGGTGCCGCTGCTGCATTTTGCAGCGATGCTGAGCATAAATCTTGGCCTGGTAAATTTGCTGCCGATCCCGGCGCTAGATGGCGGTCATTTTGTTTCCTTGCTGATCGAGGCTGTCCGCGGGCGCCCACTTTCTCCAAAGGCCCTGCAGTATGCGCAGCTTATTGGCTTTGTGCTGTTGATGTCGCTGATGCTTGTTGCGACAATGAATGATATCAGTCGCTGACCTTTGTGGCGGTGATGAGGTTTTAGGGAGAGCGAGAACATGATAAAACGCAGAAAAACACGAGGGATTTCGATTGGCGGCGTAAAAATAGGCGCAAATGCGCCTATTTCCGTACAGTCGATGACCAATACCAAAACATGTGATACCGTGGCAACTGTTGAACAGATCAGATGCCTTGAAGCGGCTGGCTGCGATATCGTCCGTTTAGCGGTGCCTGATATGGCAGCAGCGGAAAATATTGGCAATATCCGGCGGCAGGTCCAGGTACCACTGGTGGCCGATATCCACTTTGATTACCGGCTGGCGCTCAAGGCAATAGAACAAGGCGTGGATGGCCTGCGTCTTAACCCCGGTAATATCGGGGAGGAGGATCGTGTCAGGACGGTTGTCAAGGCGGCGAAAGAACGCAAAATCCCAATCAGGATTGGGGTCAATGCCGGATCGCTTGATAAGGCCTTACTTGCAAAGTACAAAAAAACGACGCCGGAAGCCTTGGTGGAAAGTGCGATGCAGCATGTGCGCTTGCTGGAACGACTGGATTTTTATGATATGAAAATTTCCCTCAAGGCCCATGATGTGCCGCTGACTATTGCGGCTTACCAGCTGATGTCGGAGACCGTGGACTACCCGCTTCATCTTGGCATCACGGAAGCCGGCACGGTTAATACCGGGATGATAAAATCAGCAGTTGGCATTGGGGCGTTGCTGGCGCAGGGGATTGGCGATACGTTTCGCATTTCGCTGACTGGGGATCCGGTCGTTGAAGTCCGCGTGGCTAATGAGATCTTAAAATCGCTTGGCTTGCGCGAATATGGCCCGACGCTTGTATCCTGCCCGACCTGCGGCCGCTGTAACATTGATTTGCCGTCGATTGCCCTTAAAGTAGAAGAAAAGCTGGCTGGTATCAAGCGCCCCCTGCAGGTTGCTGTAATGGGGTGCGTGGTAAACGGGCCAGGCGAAGCCCGCGAGGCGGATGTCGGCATTGCCGGCGGCAAGGGCGAAGGTCTGGTCTTTTGCAAGGGGGAAGTCGTGCGCAAGGTCAGCGAAGACATATTGGTGGAAGAATTATTTAAGGAAATCGACAGGATTTTAGAGGAGGAAAAGTAATTGCGTACTACACAGCTTTATGCACCAACTTTACGCCAGACACCGGCAGAAGCGGAGGTCGTCAGTCATCAGCTGATGCTCAGAGCCGGCATGATCCGCAAAGCAGCCGGAGGCGTTTATACATATTTGCCGCTGGCCTGGCGGGTACTGAGAAAGATAGAACACATCATCCGGGAGGAAATGGATGCGGCTGACGGCCAGGAACTGGCCATGCCGATCATGCAGCCTGCCGAATTATGGCAGCAAACAGGTCGTTGGGACATCTTCGGGGAGGAAATGTTCAGGCTTCAGGACCGTCATGGTCGGCAGTTTTGCTTGGGGCCTACCCATGAAGAAATGATCACTTCTCTGGTATGCAATGAAGTCCGTTCCTATCGTCAGCTGCCGTTGCGCTTGTATCAGATTCAAAACAAGTATCGCGATGAGATTCGCCCGCGTTTTGGACTGATGCGTGGTCGGGAATTTATCATGAAGGATCTCTATTCCTTTGACAAGGATGAAGCGGGTCTCGATGTTTCCTATAAAAAAATGTATGATGCCTATACGAATATTTTCACTCGTTGCGGACTGGCTTTCCGTCCGGTTGAGGCGGACGGTGGCGCGATTGGCGGCGGTCATACGCACGAGTTTACAGTTTTAGCAGATTCGGGTGAATCGGAAATCGTTTACTGCAGTGCCTGCGATTATGCTGCCAATGTGGAAAAAGCCGAACTGTCCGCCCTTGTACCAGCAGCAGAGGAAATGCAGGAAATGACAATGGTAGAAACGCCGGGGACGAAGACAATTGAGGCGGTCGCCCAGCTGCTTAACATCGATGTTGCACGGACGATTAAAGCCGTAGCATTCCAAAATGAAAAAGACGAACTGGTCTGTGCTTTTGTCCGGGGCGATCATGAGGTCAATGATGTGAAACTGCAAAATGCCGTTGAGGCGACAGCGCTGCGCATGGCCGAAGATCCGGTGATTACAGCCGCTGGCGGCGTAGCCGGCTTTATGAGCCCGATCGGGATGCATAAGGACGTCAAGGTTGTGGTGGATCTTTCCGTAATGGAAATGTACAACGCTGTTGCCGGGGCGAATCAGGTCGATCGGCATTATAAGAATGTCAATCCGCAGCGAGATTTTAAAGACGTAATCGTTGCGGATATCCGCCTGATGAAAGCGGGCGATCCTTGTCCACATTGCGGCGCCGCCGTCAAAATGACCCGCGGAATTGAAGCCGGGCAGGTATTTAAGCTGGGAACCAAGTACAGCGAAGCGCTGCATGCGACGTTCCTTGATGAAAATGGCCGGGAAAAACCACTGGTGATGGGTTGTTACGGTATTGGTGTCAGCCGGACCATGGCAGCTGCTATTGAACAGCATAATGATGAAGATGGGATCATCTGGCCGGCAGCGATTGCCCCGTATGAAGTTGTCGTCGTACCTGTCAATGCGAAAAATGACGAACAGCTGCAGCTGGCTGAAGAAATTTATCGTGAATTAAAAGCTGTGCGGGTGGATGTGCTGCTTGACGATCGCAAGGAGCGTGCTGGCGTAAAATTCAAGGATGCAGATCTGATTGGTTATCCTATGCGCATTACGGTTGGACCGAAGGCGGTTGAAGAAGATGCGATCGAGCTTAAGCTGCGTCGCAGCGGTGAGGTGAAAGTCTGTGGGAAAAATGAATATCTCGACCAGGTTACAGCACTGCTGAAGGAAATTTAAGTAATAAAAAACGCCGTAAACCACAAAGTGGTTT
>Ga0065701_1040652_pt1 | contig 10128 bp, 8 predicted proteins | sample Biomet1_FD_59088 | JGI IMG/M metagenome (GOLD analysis project Ga0065701, IMG submission 59088) | Microbial communities from bioreactor (seeded with anoxic lake sediment) at LBNL, California, USA - Biofuel metagenome 1 version 3... | ecosystem: Engineered > Bioreactor > Anaerobic > Unclassified ...
TGATGGCGACGCCTGCAGAACTGCATGGCGTGCTATGTGGCATGTTGTGTGGTGGCGCGCCGATCCGTCGTGATGCCTGGCTGCAAGAATTTAACGAGTTGGTGAATGACGGTGTCGCGTTACCGGTGGCGGTGAATACTTGGCTCGAGGCGCTCTTTGCGGCCACACTGGAGAGCTTAACCCTACAAGCAGGCTTGCAGTTACTGTTGCCGGAAGAGGATGAAAACCTGGAGGATCGTTTGCTGGCGATGAGCGATTGGGCCCAGGCCTTCCTGGCGGGGTTTGCCGTGATCCAGCGCGATCTGAGCCAGGCTTCGGATGAATTGCAGGAAATGCTGAGTGATATCAGTGACATTACTCAGCTGGAGCAGGAAATGGACGATGAGCCCGAGACCGAAGAGTCTTATATCGTCATTTATGAACACTTGAAGCTGGGTGCCATGATGGCGTTTGAAGAGTTTGGTCAACGACCGGCTGAACTGGTTTCCAAGACCCTGCATTAAGGGTTCTGTGGCTCGGGATTTCCAACGTTTATGCTATTTGACTCTGTGTATCTTCGGGCCCAATGAACATCTCGACCTCGGCTTGCCGCCGGGCAGCGAACAGGCTCTAATGGGTTTTCACTCTTTCTTTGGCATTGGTGATGCAAGAATTTGATGTTGCGATCCTGGGCGGTGGCATGGTGGGTTCGACGCTGGCGTTGGCGTTGTCCCGCCTGCGTGATCTGCAGGGGCATCCACCGCGGATACTGCTGATTGAATCCCGACGCCCGCACTCTATCGATCATCCGGGATTTGATGCTCGCGCTATCGCGCTCTCCTACGGCAGCCAACAGGCGATCGCTGAACTGGGATTGCAAGCCGAATTCTTGTCAGACTCGGCGGCCATTCGTTCCATCCATGTCAGTGATCGCGGCCATTTGGGTCGTGTCGAACTGACGGCTCATGAATATGGGCTCCCACAGTTGGGCGGCGTGGTCGAGTTGCATGCCGTCGGTCAGCGTTTGTTGCGACGCCTGGAGGCGAGTCCCGAGATTGGGTATCGAGCGCCGGCGCACGTTCAGGATCTCGAGTTTCACGACGACTCTGTGGTGATCCAGCAAACTGATGGCCAGAGCGCCCGGTGCCGTTTGCTCGTGCTGGCCGATGGTGGCGAGTCCTCCTGGCGTACCAAATTAGGTCTGAATTGGCGGCAAGAATCATTCGAGCAAACGGCGCTAATTACCACGCTGCTGACCCAAGGGACACCACCTGAGCGAGCCTGGGAGCGGTTTACCGAATCGGGGCCATTGGCCCTATTGCCGCTGGGCGCGAACCGACTCTCGGTAGTCTGGTCTCTGCGCCATACTGAGGCCGAACAGGCCTCAGTATGGGGTCATGATCAGTTCCTCGAACGCTTGCAACACGCCTTTGGCTATCGGGCTGGCCGCTTCATGCAGGCGGGTTCCCGTGAGTTGTATCCACTGTTCCTGCGACAGACCCAAGATATCGGGCATCACCGCCTTCTGGTGTTGGGCAATGCCGCTCAGCAACTTCATCCGGTGGCCGGGCAAGGCTTCAATCTCGGTTTGCGCGATATCATGACGCTCTATCGGCAGTTACAGCCGATATGGCATTCTCATCTCGATGTGGGTTCGGCATCCGTATTGCGATGTTACCGCGCCGCTCGGCGTCCAGACGTAGACACCACCATCTGGATGACCAGTACTCTGGCTCGGTTATTTGCCTCCCCCCATGTGCCTCTGGTATCCGGCCGGACCTTGGGGTTGTTGGCGATGAATCGTTGCGCCTCGCTCAAACAACATCTAGCCAGACAAGCCTTGGGATTAATCGAATGAAAACCGTAGATATTGCCATCATCGGGGGCGGCATGGTCGGATTGGCCATCGCCGTGGGTCTCAAAGATTGTGGCTTACGGATTGCGCTGCTGGAGCAGCATGAGCCTGAATCTCTGGTCCCGGAGGCAGCGCTACGGGTCAGCGCCTTGAACCTGGCTGCTACCAACTTTTTAAGTCGACTTGGAGCTTGGGACTCGTTAGTCCGTCGGCAAGCTTACACTTCTATGGAAGTCTGGGAGCGAGATGGTCACGCGCGTTTGCATTTTGACGCGACGTCGGTGATGCAATCGGCACTAGGACATATTGTTGAAAATCGGGCGGTAGTCGCCGCCTTATGGCAGCAACTGGCGGGCAGTGAGGTCCTGCAGCTGTGCCCTTGCTCGATTGCCTCGTTTTCCCCTTCGGCGGCCGGGACCTTGATCTTGCCTGAGCAGGGGGAGCCGTTGCTAGCCAGCGTGCTCATCGGTGCCGACGGCGCTCATTCCCGCTTACGGCAGCAATTCAATTTTCCACTCACGCAATGGAATTATGCCCATACCGCATTGGTGGCGACCATCCGTACTGCCGAGCCCCATGGCAACTGCGCGCGCCAGCTGTTTAGCTCCGAAGGCCCTCTGGCCCTGCTGCCGCTGTGGGAGCCCAATCTGTGCTCCATCGTCTGGTCGGTTTCTCCGGAGCGTGCCCATCAACTACAGGCGCTTCCGGAAGCCGAGTTTAATAAGACGCTGCAGATAGCTGCCGATGGGGTGTTGGGGGCATGCGAGCTGGTTGGTGTGCGAGGCGCTCTCCCACTGAAGGCGCGCTATGCGCGGGATATCATCCGTGACGGCTGTATTCTGGTTGGCGATGCCGCGCACACCATACATCCGCTGGCGGGTCAGGGGGTCAATTTGGGGTTGATGGATGCCGCCGCGCTGGTTGAGGCAATTCGGCACCAGGTGGATGCGCAGCGCTGGAATGGCGAACTTGGTTTTCTGGCGGCCTATAGTCGCTGGCGCAAGACCGAAGCGGCGCAGATGCTGGTGGCAATGGAGGCGATCAAGCGGCTGTTTGTTCCGTCTGATCCGCTGAGTCGAGGTGTGCGCGATCTGGGAATGGGAGTGCTGGACCGATTTTCGCCGCTCAAGAGCCTGTTGATCCGTCGAGCGTTGGGGCTGAGCGGGGAGCTGCCAACGCTGGCGAGCCCCCTTGTTGAGCCCCGATTTTAGCGGGCTGAATCGAGCGTATTGACGCGCGGATATTGGTAGAAGGGAGCCAGCTTGCTCAGCAAGTCGCATTCACCAATCGGCGCCGCCAGTATATGTCCCTGCAATTGATCACAGCCCAGCTCCTGCAACCATAAGGATTGCAGGCTATTGTCCACACCCTCGCCAACCACCCGTTTGCCCAGCGAATGGGCCATCTGGATGATGTTACCAACCAGCTGCTTATCCATTTCACAATCGAGCATCCGCAAGGTAAAGCTGCGATCCAGTTTGATGGTGTGGAAGGGCAGGCGGCTGAGATAAGTCAAGGCGGAATAGCCAGTACCGAAATCATCCAGTGTCAGGCGATAGCCTGCCTGTTGTAAGGCGGTCATCACCTGCTGGGCTTGCTGATAATTGACCCGCAATGCCTGCTCGTTCAATTCCAGAGAGATGCGGGATGGGATGATGTGGTAGGTCAGGGTCAAGCGCTCTAAAGTATTTTTTAGCTCCGGATCCAGCAATTGCTGCCCGGTCAGATTGATCGCCATCTGCAAACCGGTCATGCCGGCGACATCCAGCTGATGCAGTTGATGCAGCGCCTGCTCCAGAACCCAGTTACCAAATTGCAGCCCCAAGCGACTGTTCTCCAGAATGGGAATAAATTCCAGCGGTGGAATGTTGCCCTCGAGGGGCAGTTGCCAGCGACTCAAGGCTTCCAATCCAATGATTTTTTGCTGTTTACAATCCTGGATCGGCTGGTATTGCAGGTAGATCTCACCACTCCGCAGAGCCTGACTCAGGCGTTGTTCAATAAAGTGGTTACGCACTGATTTTTCTTGAAGTTGCGGAGTGAAGACTTGATAGCGTTGGTCCGCTTGCAGTTTCACTTCGTTGAGTGCCATCTCGGCCTGACGCAGTAATTCATTGGCCGGGATCTCGCTGCTATCAATCATCACCACACCGGCGGAGAACTGCAGCGCAAAATTACGCTCCGTCAGCAGCAAGGAAGATTCTAGACGCGACTGCAATTTGGCGATGATGATGTGAACCTGGGTCTCATCTTGCAAGTTACTGATCAGTAAGGCAAACAGGTCACCACTCAAATGGCAGAGCAGATCTGCTTCGCGAACCGACAGGCTGAGCTCCTGGGCCACCCGCTGCAGCAGTCGTTCCCCCTCCTGATGGCCAACCGAATGGCTTAGCTGCTTGAAGCCATTGATCTCGAGCAGGATCAAGGCCAGTTGTGCCGGGTAACGCTGCAATGCGGCCAACTGGCGGCCCACCTCGAACATAAAACAGTCCCGATTGGGTAAACCGGTCAGGGGATCATACAGGCTGTGCTGCTGTAACAAGGTGGCTTGTTGCGCCAGGGTCGCGGTGTTGTCATCCAGTTGTTGCTGCAATGCCCGGACCTGCCGAGTCATCATCGACAATTCGTCATGAGCCGGATAGCGAGTTGGCGCCAGTGGCTCACTCGAGGTATCGCCGGTGGATAGGGCCAATAACTGCTGCAGGCGTCGGATCCGCGTCCACTGCCATCCGGACCAACCCAGCGCCGCCACGATGGCCACCCATAACGGAAACCAGTGCCAGAGACGGGTGACTGTGTTAGGTACCGGCGCCTTAGCCATCAGCAGTAGATAGAGTGGGCCCTGGCTGGATGCATCGGTCAGCGGCGTCATCCAGATCTGGTGGGCCAGCAACGCATCGGCAAGTAGTTTACTCCATTGGCCCACAGTCAACGTCGGCGGTAGTTGTTGCGACATGATTCGCTGCACTGCTTTGGGTAATAGCGAGCTTGTGGCGCTGGATAACAGTTCGCTATATGCCTGATATGACAGTGTTTGCCATGGGGTTTCTGCAGAGGTGGTAGCAGGTAGTGCTCCCAGGAAGAAACCGGTTATGCCGCTGGCCTGCTGCAAGCGTTGCAACAGTGGGTCGAGTCGACTGATCGCGATCAAGCGTCCCGGAGCCCCGAGGCGGATGTGTGCTACCGATTGGATCAGCAGGCATTGCTGGGCACATTCAATCTGATTAGCGGGTTCTGTTTGCGCTCGTACCCATAGATCCTGCAGTACGGTATCGGCAACCGGGGCATGGAATGACAGAGGAGCAGAAGCCGACTCCGGATACCAATGCAAAAAAACAAAATCGTCTGTGGTATCCGACGGGTCTGTTGGCAATCGCTGTGTCATGGCTTGCTGACGTTCAGCGATCAGGGTCTGCAGCAGCTGCTGGATCCAGCGATCGGCGTTATCTTCTTGCGCCGATTCGACATCCTGTGCCATAGCCGTCTGTTCCAGCCATATGGATCCAGCTGCAGCCAGCACGATCAGCACGACAGCCACAAGACCTTGTTGGCGTAGGGAGAGGAATCTGGATTTTAGTGGCATTACGGCTTTCTCTTTATCGGATGATCATGCTGCAGGATCGCGGTTGCCCATGGCTTGTGGGCTCGATATCTCGATCCTCATTGGCTTAAACATAGAGCACTCAGGGTCATGAAACCATCTCTTCGCAGAACATGCGAGCCCTAGAAGCGCAGAACTGTGTGGTTGGCGAGACAGGATCTGAGAATTGCCGCCTGACTCAAGAAACCGATGCAAAGCTTTTCATTTTTGTCAGAGGGGCTGTCTACACTGCAAGGAGTGACGTCAAGGCGGTATGCGAACCTGTGTTCTTTGCCGTACCTAGGTTGCCTAGCCTGTGATTCGTCTATGAGATTTCATCGTTGTTCATGCGTAGAGGGTGCTGATATGAGTCATATTCCGAGTGAACTGCGTTATACCTCCACTCATGAATGGGTGCGCTTGGAGGAGAACAACGAAGCCGTGGTTGGCATTACCTACCATGCCCAGGCCATGTTGGGGGATATGGTATTTGTCGAGTTGCCGGAATTGGGGTCGGCACTGTTGGAGGGAGATGATGTGGCCGTTGCCGAGTCGGTGAAGGCGGCCACGGATGTGTATACCCCGGTCAGTGGCATCGTCATCGGTGTCAATGATGAGTTGGAAGCCTCGCCAGAGCAGATCAATCAGGACCCTTACGGTGCGGGTTGGTTATTCCGGGTGAGGCTGGAGGAGGCTGAGGAGCTCGATGGTTTGATGGATGCGGAGTCTTATCAACAGATGTTGGAAAATGAGTTGGATTAGCGGCTGAGAAGCCGTTTTCATTGCCAAGCAAATGCTGGTTCATGCGTTTATGTCAGTGAATTGTGAATTAAATCTCAATGTAAAACGTTTGCGTTGCATTTTCAGTGTGTTAATTTAGCGGCATTCAACGAGGGCGAGTCTCTTCTTGAACATGCGATCTTGGATCGCGATTCCGTAGCACTTGTTTAGCCCGGGCATGCCCGGGCTTTTTTTATGCGCTTTTCAGCGGTTGGATTCAGCCTTGGTAGTTGCCGACATGGGGGCGGCGACTGGGACCGATCAGCTGGATATCGACTGGATTAAAGGCTTTGATCGCTTCGAAACAAAAATCACCCAGCGCGTGATGCAGTGAGGCGGGCGCATGGTTGGTGATCAGGATGACGCTCTTGGACAGGTTACGACGACGGCGGAGCAAATGGCCGAGAAAGCTGGATTGGCTCTCCAGTAATTTGGCGCGATTTGAGCCGATTTCATCGATGATCAGCAGGTCGACCTCTTCCAGGGCGCGGCGATAGCGGTTGCGCTCTTCCTGATCCTCAATCACGCCGAAAAACAGGCGATCGACGACCGATGCCCACTGTTGGAAGATGACTGATTTTTGATGCTGGGCGATCAGCTCATGGGCGATAGCGCCAGCCAGTGTCGATTTGCCTGTGCCATAACCGCCGTAGATCAAGACACAACTGCCGCCATGCTGTTCCCAGTGTTCGAAGCCACTGATGAAGGAGCGAGCGGTCTGGATGGCGTACTCCAGGGTTGGGTCGGTATGATCCATGCGTGCGAATAGCCACTCGGGGTTGAGATCCGCTTGTGCAATCAGACGTTCAATCCGGTGGCGTTGAGCCTCCTGCTGGAGCTGGCGAACCTCCCGATTGGCGGCGGCTTCATATTGCTGACGCAAGGTTTCGTAATCCAGCTCTGTATGGTCATCAGGATTTCGACGTAGGCGCTGGATCCGCTGCAGCAGGGTGTTCATCTGCTTCTGCAATTGCGGATCATGTTCACGATGTACCGAATGCAAGGGTTCTGCCCGGTTCTCCTGACTCAGATGGGTTGGCTCATTCTTTTTCATCGCTCTCTCCTTGCTCGTGCGCTCGCAGACGGCGAGCGTCGGCAATCATCTGTAGGGCTCGTGGACTGGGGCCGCTGTCTGGAGTCGCCGCCACTTGCTGGTAACCCGTGCCTACCATGGGTGTCAGACTGGTTTTGGTATAGCGTCTTGCTTTCAATGCCTTGATAAATTTCAACATCCATTGATGGTCGGTGGCAAAAGTTTCCGGACGGCCCAACCAATAGGCCATAAACTCCCCCAACTCCTCCTCGTTGAAGCGACTCTCCAGCAATCCGCACAGTTTTGCCAGATCGTGAAATGCCTCGCCAGGACGCCAACTCGGCTGCATCGGATGCGCGGCTTGTGGGATTGGTAAGCTGTTAAAAGCCTGAGTCAGGCAGGGTAATACACACACGGCACCATGGTAATGACTTTCTTGTGGCGGGTGGTTTACGCGAATGAGCCCAGCGTCCTGAAGTTCGTCCAGCAGTCGGGTGAGCTGACTGGCGTTGACCTGATAGCTAAAGCCGCCCGGTTGCTGCGGGTCCTCGACCGCCAGCGCCCGGCCCAGCTCCGGATAGCTGAGCAGGACCGGGGCACCGGATTCGGCTAACCGCCGCAAATGCAGATAATAGAGGGTTCGGGCTGGATGGCTCAACCTGGGGCTATTGAGTTGAAGGTACTCAGTTGGCGTCATGATAAACAGTAGCGAGGACAGTGGCGCTATTATCGATTAATCCGCCATCAGCGCCAATCATTTGCGTGGTTTTAGCATGCTGCCGAGAGCAAAGCGGTGGGATCTGCGCCTGTTAGAGGGGGACGCTGATCCCGATTGAACCGTTTACCAACACATTCATCGGGCGGCCGTCTAAAAACGAGCAATTCTCATCAACCTAGAACTTTTGTTCTGCTGGCAACTTGTCTACCCTCAATGCAACAGAGTCAGAGAATCGAGACAGGTTGAAGATGTCGTACCCGGGTGGGCAGCGTAAAATATTAGTCATTGAAGATGAGCCGGTGTTCCGGGCAACTTTGTTGGCTTTTTTGCGACAGCAAAACCATCTGGTTTATGTTGCCGAAAATGGTTTGGACGGACTCGCTGCCGTTGCGGTTTACCACCCGGATCTGGTGCTGTGTGACTTGAACATGCCGGGGATGGATGGCCATCAGGTGATCCAGTGTATTGCCGCCCGTTTCCCACAAACCCCGGTCATGGTGATTTCAGGGCAAGCCAATCTGGATGATGTGACCCGTGCTTTGCGTGCTGGCGCCAAGGATTATCTCATCAAGCCGATCCGCAATTGGCCAGCACTGTCTCAAGCGATTGAGGAGTGCCTGGAGTCCGTCACCGAGGCCCAGCACTATGGTGAGCTGGCAGCCCATCTTTCCCGGTTGCATCGAGATGACGTGGCGGCCACTGAGTTGCTCAGCGCCATGGCTCCGCCCCATGAACAGACGCTGCAACGCTGGCAAACCCGCTATCACAGCAGCAGCCCGCTGTTGCTTCCCGAGTTTTTAGAGCTCAATGGCCAGCTGATGCTGGTGGTGATGGAGCTGTCATTTATGGGGGCAGATGCCGCGTTCATCGGTGCCATGATCAAGTTTTTGCTACATGGCCCCTATCGCCAATATCAGCAAGGAGAGAGTCGCTTACTGGACTCCCCGGGCAGCGTGTTGGAATACCTGAACTGGAATCTGTATGAATCGGGGCTGCGGGGCAATGTGAATATGGCGGTGATCCTGGTCTCGGAGCAGGATGAGCAGGTACGGTTTGCCAATGCCGGATTGACGTCACCTTCCTGGCTGCAACGAGCTAACGGTATGCCACTGGGCATGCTGCGGCAAACCGATTATCCGACCTTTCAACGGGTGATGAACAAGCCCTGTGTCCTGCAATTTCGCGCCGATAGCGGTGATGAACTCTCCGTGGAGTTGCAGCACGCCGGTTGCTAACGAACGCTAAGTGAAGGTGCCGAAGGCTTCGACAGGAGGCTGATCGTGCCTGGATCACCTGGATCAGGAGAGCAGATGGGAAAATTGGGTATGAGCCAACTGGGCCATAATGGTACGCCACTGCTGTTCGGCTTGAACGCCAGCTTGCTGAAACACTCCAGCCATCAACTGCCGTTGGCTTTCGGATAGACGACTTTCCAGTTCCATTCCAGACTGACTGAGGGTCAGACGTTTAATCCGCCGATCGTGCTGGTCCTGCGTGGCGAGGATTAGTCCTGACTCCTGCAGGGTCCGTAATGGACCATTCAGCGCCTGTTTACTGACCCCCAAAATCCGCAGCAAGGCGTTGACGCTGAGCGCCGGGTTGCGTCCCACGAAATAGAGAATGCGGTGATGCACTCGCTGCAGCCCATGCTCCGCCAGAATGGCATCCGGGCCCGTGGTGAAGGCGCGAAAGGCGAAATGAAACAACTCCAGCGCTTCATTGAGCGCGGCCTGGTTATTTTGGTCAATCATATTGACTTGATGCAATCCGGTGGCAAGATAGGTCAACTTTACTGACTTATTTACCTTGATGCGCGAGAAAATGCAACTCGCGCCTCAGCTTCATGCACACTGACAGGAGGTCGGCATGTTTGCCCAGCGGATCCAGCACCTAACCTCATCCATCATTCGCGAGATCCTTGCCGCGGCCCAGCAACCGGGAGTGATCTCGTTTGCCGGTGGCTTACCCGCAGCCGCCAGTTTTCCCGAAGCGGATTGGTCGACCTTGCCAAGCTATGTCAAACAATATGGCATGAGTGAGGGCGAGCCTGAATTGCGCGAAGCCATCGCGGCCGAGGCGCGCAGCAAAGGGATCCGGTGTGATGCCAATCAGGTGTTGGTGTTATCCGGTTCCCAGCAGGGTCTGGATCTGGTCTCCAAGCTGTTTATCGATCCGGAGAGCAG
>Ga0065701_1000095_pt1 | contig 10127 bp, 9 predicted proteins | sample Biomet1_FD_59088 | JGI IMG/M metagenome (GOLD analysis project Ga0065701, IMG submission 59088) | Microbial communities from bioreactor (seeded with anoxic lake sediment) at LBNL, California, USA - Biofuel metagenome 1 version 3... | ecosystem: Engineered > Bioreactor > Anaerobic > Unclassified ...
TTTGACTATACTTTATTCCCATGGCAAGCTGTTCCTCTCTTTCAATAACTGTTCTCGTTCATCGTCTAACTGGTGCATAGCTTTGCGACGAAGGTGTTCGCCTGTTTCTAATTGCTCATCAAATAGTCTCAAACGTTGTCTAAAATGGTACTGTGTTTCTTCTAAAGCACTATCATATTTTGCATTTCTATCTCGACTTTCTTCTCTCAAAGACATTTCGTTTTCAAAATTTCGACGCAAAGTATCACGTGTTCTTGAAAGCTGTTCGAGATAACGACGAAAAATCATGTGAAAACTCATCCATTTGTTGTTCATGATGTTGAATTTTGACATTATATTGAAAACGTTCATCTGCACTCTTGTCACGATTTACCATTTGTTTGCGTCCTCTCTATCTCTTTGTTCTATCAAACGAGCTAACTCTGGGAACTTATTCGCTTGTGTTAAAACCACTTGACACAAATCAGTTGTTCCTGAAAAAATACTATTACAAATTGTTTGGGCGTTTGTCATAGCAGAAATACCACTGGAATAACTGCCTTGAAACTGCTCATTTCGTTCTTGGTGAATATCGACACCCACCAATTCTCTCACTGCACTCTCAGCTTGTTCGATGCTACTAGCTATTTGAACCATTTTGTCTCCTTTTTTTATAATACAAAATTAAATTACTATAATTATATAAAATTATTATCACAAAATATCTACTCTTTGTCAAAATTTTATGACGATTTATTTTTGTATTAAATATAAAGATCGCACATTGATTAATTANGTAAGCCTAAAGTCNATGTTTTTCAGGTCTTATGGCCATTAAAAGATACAAAAAGCAGAGTTCTATCAATACGAACTCTGCTTTTAGAATTTATTATTTAGCTATTTTTAATGTTCTTTGTGGCATTCTAACTTTTAAACTAAATTTTCTGCTCTCTCAACTTGCCAACTAGCATGCCTAGACTCAGCAATGCAATGACGAACAACAGCTGAATACCAAAGCCTTCGTAAAGTTCCCATTTTTGTGAGGCATTGAAAGTCGTCTGATACCCAATGAGTTCATTCGTCACTTCATACCAATAGACCGGTAAAAATTGCGTTATTTTTTTAATAGTAGGACTTAAAACAGATAGTGGGACAAACACCCCACAGAGGAAGCTCATCCCCAGCGCAAGAACATTGGTAACGCTTGAGATGATATTGATCCTTTGGATGAGTTTACTTACCAAGAAAGAAAGTGCCAACGAAACCAAGATCATCAAACCGACATTGAGCAAATAATAGGGGAGGTTAGGGTCTGACAAAAATGTCTTAGCACTTAAAATAGTCGGTAGTGCAACGCCACAAATCAACCATAGACCAGTACCGATAACTGCCGCACCTAACATGAGTTGCAAATTCATAGACCGATAAGAAACTGGGGCGCAAAGCATTCTTCTTTTTTTATCTGGTTCCGCATAGATGATTAAGATGATGCCGAGCGAATAGCTGGTCATAGAAATCAAAATATAAGGCAGATATTGGAAAAGATAATTATGGTAGGGCATTTCGCCACCACTTTTATTTTGGGCTATCAGCGTGACTCTGGACTTTTGGCTGTCATAGCGCTGAACTTTTTGAACGGCTTGCGCCACAGTGTCACCACTTTCATGAAGGACTTTAACACTTTTTAGAAATTGGTCTACTTGACTGGTCACATAGGTACTATCAAATCCTGGTTTATTAATCAGGGTTAAGGGTGTTTGCTTGTCAAAATAGTCTTTTTCAAAACCTTTAGGAATTTTGATGACACTGTAAACATTACTATAATAGAGATTTTCTTGAATCATATCAGGTGTACTAATGTTCAAATCACGCTTAACACTTTGTGTTTTCTCAAGATAGTTTACTAAACTTTTAGAAAGGTCACTCTGGTCTTTATCCTCTATCGCAATGCGTGTACTCATGCTTTTAAAGGTGGATGTTGGTTGATTATCCCCCATTGATAATTGGGTCATAACAGCCATAGCTATGAAAATAACGAGATAGAGACTAACAGATTTGGCTTCTCGTTTGAGTAAAAGTAGAAATCCTTTAAATACTGTCATAACGCTCCCTCCTTAATAGACTAAAAGCTAAGGCAATACAGACGACACTCATTATCGCCAAGGTCCACATATCTCTAGCATAGCGAGCTGGATTATCATAGACACTCAAACAATAAAAGGCATCAGCCAAAAGTGCGGCAGGATTAATACGATTGAGTAGAGGGAAGTACTTTTCGACAATAATCCCCATATTTTCAAACATCAAACCCGCAAAAAATGACGGTACCAAAGTCAAAGCAACGGTCAATCCCATTTTTAGATTTCTTGAAACATGATTAGAGGCACCTAATACGATACCTAAGGAAACACCAATCACACAGCCCATCAGTACCGTCACAATAATTCCTAACATATTATCGCCTAAACTAATACCAAATCCTTTCGTAATATAAAGCGTTAATAGCAAGACACTGACAAAATCAACCGCCAAAATCGTTATGAAATCAACTAAAATCAAAGTNAGTTTTGGCGTTGGCGAAATACTTCTTCTTGCACCCAAGGCAGAAAGATTGGCTTGACTTTCAAAGCTATTGTTCACACCTAAAAAGATACCCGATAAACAAGCGTAAGCAATTAGTGCAAAAAANTATTGCATAAAGCTCGATGTTGTTTTACCATTAGGCGCCACAGCTTTAACCGCTGGTTTCAAATCAGACAGTGCAGCAATGGCTGCTGGGAGGTTTTCAGGATGTGCTTTAGCAATATCGGAAATCATGGCGACATTTTTATTGTAGCTGTCCAAAACAACCTTTAAAATACTGGTACTCAAGCTAGATTTTGTCACAGTCAGACTTAACTCTTGTCCAAGATAAAATAAACCGCTAATTTTGCCAGCCTCTAATTTTTCCTTGGCTACTTTTTCTGTTGGATAAGACTTAANCGTCATCAACTTTTCCTTTTGCATCTCAGTTAGGAAAGCTTTTTGTGTTTCGGTCTGAGCTGANTGATTGCTTACAACCATGGCAATCGGAATTTCGGTTACAACTTCTTCATTCTTAGCTAAATTTCCAAAAGCCATGAAGAAAAAAGTACCTAAAATCATCGGAAAAGCAATCGTCCAAAAAAGAATTGTCCGTTCTCCCAAAGTTTGTTTTAAGCGATAGATCAATAAATGTCTCATACTTGTTCCTCCCTCACACGCTTTATTTTTACTTGTTTCATATCTAGTTCATCTCTCATTATCATATACCAGTCATCAATCCCGAAGTTGCTTTCCAGTAATTTCTAAAAAGACATCATTTAAGGTTGGCAATTCCGACAAAACACGACCAAATGCAATCTCTTGTNCCTGCAAATGTGCGAGAATTCGCACCAAATTGTGCTGGGAACCCGTACAGCGAATCATTAAAGTTCGTCCCTGATAACTCAAATCTAAGACATGCGGTAAGCTATGAATGGCTGCTAAATCAGATTCTTCTAAAACAATATCGTCTATGCTAATCGTTTCACCGACCTTAAGTAAACGCTTCAACTCTTCACTTGAGCCTTCAGCAATCACACGACCATGGTCAATAATGGCAATCCTTGTGCAGATTTGTTCCACCTCTTCCATATAGTGAGAAGTATAAATCACCGTTGTCCCTTGACGATTCAACTCTTGAATACCTTCTAAAATATTGTTGCGACTTTGAGGGTCGACAGCTACCGTCGGTTCATCTAAAATAATGAGTTTGGGTTTATGCGCAATACCACAAGCAATATTCAAGCGACGTAATAAACCGCCTGATAATTTTTTAGGAAATATTTTAACATAATCTGACAGTCCAACAAAGGCAATCGCCTCTTGAACCATTTTTTGACGTCTTGTCTTATCTTTCACATACAAGCCACAAAAATAATCAATATTTTCATAAACTGTCATTTGCTCAAAAACAGCGACATTCTGCATGACAATACCAATCTCTTGTTTTATATCATAACTGTCAACGCGCATCGGTTTTCCAAAAATCGTGATGTCGCCCTTGTCATATTTTAGCAAGGCTAACAAACAGTTAATCGCAGTCGTTTTGCCCGATCCATTAGGACCAAGCAAGCCAAATATCTCACCTTCTTTGATAGCCAAATTTAAGTGGTCAAGCGCTAAGACATCACCGTATCGTTTTACTAAATTTTCAATATGAATCATGAGAATTACCTCCTAAAAAATCATTTATTTATACTTTTATTATAACTAATCATACAAGGCAAAGTAAGTGCTATATGTCAGTCAATCAAGTGACAAATGTCATGAACCTTCGCCACCATCTTAGAAATCGCTAGATTTTAGAGCGAATCCAGTGTAAAATGGAGTAACCAATAAAAACTCAAAATTAATTAAGAATGGAGGATAGACATGCGACGTGTAAACGACCAAGTCATCTTGATGATTTACAGTCTAGCTTTGGCTTGTACAATTAAAGTAGATACTTCGCTTGTCATTGCACTGCTTATTGCCGTCATTTACCTTGCTTTGATGACACTAACAGAAACAAGTGATTATTGGCGGTATTTGATTGTCACTAGTTTATTTCTCGCTTTTTCTTTCTTCTGTCCACTATGTCTCCTTTTTTCACCACTTGTCATCTATCATTTAATATCACGACAAAATAAACTGTTCCTTGTCATCAGTTTGCTGCTGATGATGTATTTGGTCTACCATAGTGATATCTTACCACTTTTTCCAATAGGTACTTTNCTTGCTACTGGTCTAATCTTCGCAGCCTATGCTGCTGAAAAAACGCGCCAAATAGACACGCTGACAAATAAGCTTCAAAAAACGCGAGATGATAGTACTGAGCTCACGCTTTTATTACAGGATAAAAACCGTACCTTGAGAGACAAACAAGACTATGAGATTTATGCCGCAACCCTAAAGGAACGGAATCGTATCGCACGTGAGATTCATGATAATGTCGGTCATCTATTATCTCGCGCCATTTTAATCACGGGTGCGATGAAGATGACAAATCAGATTAGCAGTCTCCGTGAGCCTTTCGATAGCCTNGATAGTTCCCTAGGGGAGGCGATGGATAGCATCCGAAAAAGCGTCCATGATTTGCACGATGATGCTGTAGATCTTAAAAAATCACTTGAGGAACTTATCACAGATTTTACTTTCTGTCCCGTCGATTTTTCTTATCATATGGCAAAAACCCTCCCACGTGAGGTAAAATATAATGTCATTGCCATTGTCAAAGAGGCGCTCAATAATGTCATTAAACATAGTAATGCCACACTTGTTCGACTAACTGTCTCTGAATTTGAGACACTCTACCAAGTCATCATCGAAGATAACGGCAAAACGCCCTCGCCTGATATCCCTACCAATCCGCTCAATAGCAATACACAAGGTATCGGCTTAATCAATATGACCGAGCGCGTGAAGAAATTAAAGGGTAATATCACTTTTTACAGACAAAATGCCTTTAAAATCTATATCAAAATACCCAAACACTAACCGAAACTACCCTAAAAGGAGCCCAATATGCGTGTTTTAATCGTGGATGATGATCCCCTTATCACTAGCGCTTTAAAAATGATTTTAGAAGTCGACAAAATTGACGTTGTAGGCATTGGCCACGATGGCAGCGAGGCAATTCAACTCTTTGAAACACTCAAGCCGGATATTTTACTCATGGATATTCGAATGACAAAAATGAGCGGACTAGATGCTGCAAAAACGATCCTAGCGCCGCACCCAGATGCTAAAATCTTACTCTTGACCACTTTCTCAGACGACGAGTATATTATTCAGGCACTCAAGTACGGTGTTAAAGGCTATCTCATCAAACAAGATTATAGCAGCATCGTGCCTGCGCTAAATGCTGTCAGCAAATCACAAACCGTCTTTGGAACAGAAATCATCGCTAAAATACCAGGACTCCTACACACCGAACAACCTGACCCACAAGCGAGCTTTAATTATGAAGATTACGGTCTGACTGACAAAGACTATCAATTAATCAGCCTCGTTGCTGATGGCCTCAGTAANAAAGAAATTTCAATTCAAATGTTCCTAAGTGAAGGCACCATTCGCAACTATTTAAGTACCATCCTTGATAAATTAAATTTGCGTGACCGTACACAATTAGCGATATTTTATCTGACCGCTAAAAATGCTAGCTGAATCTAGAAAAAGGCAAATAAAAAACAGATAACAATAAACGTTACCTGTTTTTTTTTTGGTATATCTTCAAGCTTATTTCACTTCCTCAAACGTGAAACCACTCCAAGGTTGGATATAATCAAGCAAGAACAATTCATCATCAGAAATACGACCGACAACATTGATCTGACCTTGATTTGGCATATCTTTAAGTGCGATTTGTGTTTCACCTTTGTATTGACCGAATGCGACATTGCCAATCAAGATATCACCGCGTTTAATATCTCTCGTATCATGTGCTGGAAATGCTTTGTCTTTATGCCACACACGTGTCATGGTTGAGCGTAAGATATATTCACTGCGGTCACCACGATAGCTATGCTCGCTCTCAAACAGAACGATACGTTCATTGTCTGTAATTGAGGCGCTTGGCACGATTTTCAAAGCAGGCTCAGCAGCAAAGAAAGCCTCGCTCATGGCTTTGATTTCTGCTTCGCTTGCATAAGCATTGGCAATGGTAATGTCATTGATACCACCCAATAATTTCATATGCTTGACTTGTGTTGCAATATCCAAATCACGGTGACGCTCAAGACTGACAAGACCATCGCTGAAAGGCCAAGGACCAAATGTCGCATCATGTGAATTAACAAACGCCATGGTGTTTAAGTTATACTGATTAAATTTCTTGGTGCAATAAATAAAATGATCCAGTGCCAAGCCAGAATAACGCATTGGATAGAAATTATGACTACCTAATAGGAGTTCAGGATTTGGAGAATAGCTCATAATATTATCCACATAGTTCGTCCCTTGGCTCATGTTGATTTCAACCTTGATACCATAAGGATTGCGTGTCATTTTCGCTTCTTCAGCACCCGTAAAGCCAAGGTCTAAACGGATACCATCAGCTCCCATATCATTGAAAAATGATAAATCATCGTATGATACACCAAGTTGTTCAAAAAGCGCAGGGTTAATATCAACCATTACTTCCATGCCGAGTGAATTAGCATAGTCAACAGGCTTTTTAAACCCTGCAAGGACTTCATCCTTATCACCATTGATTTCGAGTAGACTTGTAAAGACACGTTTAAAACCATATTGATGCGCCAAGTCAAGATAAGCTTTATCCTGTTCAAATGTGCTGCGTTCTGGATAAATAGAAATGCCAAGTTTTCCCATGTGTTTCCTCCATTAGGCGTCTAGCGCCATTGCTTATTAAATCTCATAAAATATGTTTTAAAACTTTTTCAATCTAAAATGAAAACGTTTTATAGTGTCATTATAACAAAAAAATTGGTCTATGCCAATTTTTTTCAAAGTATAAACGATTGATTTAACCAAAGGTTAAATTTAAAATGTTGTATTTTTCTGGTTACCCCACCTTAACCAAAATACCTGAAGAGGAAAAATCCAGTAACAATAAAAACAAGCATCCAAAGAATTGAAATAATTGTACCAAGTTTGGCAAATCGATGGCCTTTCAAATCATGCGCATCAATATGTTCAAAAGCAGTCAAGCTAAAAATCAGTCCTGGCAGGGCTGTGATTGGCATAATCGCCAAAATAAGACCAGCGACAGCGGCCTTACTAATAGGTTGATTTTGCGTAGGTTTCGAATTTCTCATATTAGGTTAATTCTACCAAAATTTACAACAAATAACAAGATTGCCTTTCACTTTTCTTATGACCTAGCGCTCTATATTTTTTTCAAAAGATGGTACAATAAACCTATGTCAGCATTTATCAAGAAAAATAAATTAGCGCTACTCATCAGTTTCCTTATCCCCCTCCTTGCAATCGGTATCAACTTTGCCCTCCAGGGCATTTATTGGGGCAGTGATAAGACAGTTTTAGCTGGTGATGCCTATCACCAATACGTTGCTTTTCATGCCCTATTTTCAGATATTTTACACCATGATTCGGGCTTCTTTTATACCTTCACCAGTGGTCTAGGCCTTAATTTTTTAAGTTTTTCATCCTACTATCTAGGCAGCCTACTCATGCCGCTGACCTATTTTTTTAATGCCGCAAACATGCCAGACGGTCTCTATCTCCTTACCCTACTTAAATTCGGATTGATCGGCTTATCTAGCTTCGTCGCCTTCAAAAATATGTATCGCTCTCTATCCAATTGGCTCATTATCAGCTTATCCAGTGCCTACACCCTCATGAGTTTCATCGTCAATCAGTCCGAAATCATCATGTGGCTTGATGCTTTCATCTGGATGCCTCTCATTATCTGCGGTCTCCACAGCATGATAGCAAACGGCAAACGGCGACTATATTACATCAGTTTAACCCTACTTTTCATTCAAAACTACTATTTTGGTTTTATGATGGCACTCTTTCTCATCGGCTATTTCTTAGTCAGAATCAGCTTTGACGGCTTGTCTTTCCGTAAATGCCTTGATTTCGTCATCACTTCACTCCTAGCAGGCTGCACCAGTCTCATCATGATTCTACCTATGTATCTGGATTTAAAAGCTAACGGTGAAAGTTTTACCAAAATCACAGAACTGTTTACAGAAAAATCGTGGTATTTTGATGTCTTCGCCAAAAACTTTATTGCAAGCTATGACACCACCCAGTACGGCGCCGTACCAACACTCTACATCGGTCTGTTCCCACTCCTTCTCGCAAGCCTACTCTTTGCCACCAAATCTATCCGCCTGCGTACAAAGTTTGCCTATACTGCCTTACTCGGATTCATCATCGCCTCATTCTATCTGCGCCCACTTGACCTCTTTTGGCAAGGTATGCACACACCGAATATGTTCCTCCATCGTTACAGTTTTGTCTTTAGCCTCTTAATCATTCTCATGGCTGCTGAGACACTTACACGACTATCGGAAATTCGACTACGTTGGCTTGGATTCACTGTGTTTGTTTTAACAACAGGCTTTACTGCAACAGTCCTCAGCCGACATTATAGCTATGTTAAGAACCTTAATATCTCCTTAACCTTATTATTCGCCCTAGCTTATCTCATTATCCTCATGGCTGATAGAAAAAAATGGCTCTTGCCAAATGCCTTTCCAATTTTTATTAGTGTTTTTATGATTTTCGAATTAGGCATTAATGGCTATTATCAGCTCAATGGCATCTCTGAGGAATGGCACTACGCTTCTCGGACCTCTTATGATGAACAAACTAAGAGAATTCTCCCAGCATCCAAAGTGATTGCATCCGATACTGACTTTTATCGGATGGACGAAACTAAGCCAGATACAGCTAATGATGGTATGAAATACGGCTATAAATCTCTGGGACAGTTCTCTTCTGTAAGAAACCGTAAGTCTTCAGCCACACTCAATCTACTCGGTTTTCAATCAACAGGCACCAATCTCAATCTTCGCTATCCCTTAAATACCTTGTTAATGGATTCAATTTTTAATATTCGTTATAACCTCAATACTAGTCAACCTGAAAAATATGGTTTTAATATCGCTCACGCAGATGTTCCCAATCTGACTCAGAACGCTTATGCCTTACCACCAGCTATTTTTGTTGAAAAAGGTTATCAAGATGTCAAATTATCAGATAAAAATATCCTTGAAAATCAGACCAAGTTTGTTAATCAATTGGCAGGAACTGATACAACATTCTTCAAACAATTTTATGTGGATAAAGAATCAACAACAGGGATGATTACTGGAGGCAAGGGTCGCGTCACGCTGACTCAAAAAGGAAGTGAGGACATCACACTCTCCTATATGGTAACAGCACCGGCAGGCGGACAAGCCTATCTAAAATTATCTGATGTGACCTATCAAAATACCGATGCTGAATATGTCAAAGTTAACATCAATGGTCGCATCTTTTATATCAATACTAACGATACGGGTGCCTTTATCAATCTTGGCTATTTTGAACAGGAGACATCCGTCAATATCATACTAACTTTTCCAGAAAATCGTTATGTTAATTTTGACACGACAGAATTTTGGACCATGCCC
>Ga0065701_1012988_pt1 | contig 10081 bp, 6 predicted proteins | sample Biomet1_FD_59088 | JGI IMG/M metagenome (GOLD analysis project Ga0065701, IMG submission 59088) | Microbial communities from bioreactor (seeded with anoxic lake sediment) at LBNL, California, USA - Biofuel metagenome 1 version 3... | ecosystem: Engineered > Bioreactor > Anaerobic > Unclassified ...
TCCTTTTAGATGTTGTCTGACGTACCCCATAGTACATAATTAACCATCCATCAGATGTTTGCATTGGCGGAGGGGCTAATCCAATTTTACGGGCATCCCACCATCCCCCTTCTCGAGCGTACAGAAGGACCTCATGTTCTCCCCAGTATTTCATATCAGGCGAAAAAGATATCCAGATATTTGCCTTTGCACCCATAATGTTAGATACTGGTCTGTGTAACATCGCCCATCTGCCATTAAATCTTGCAGGAAAAATAGCAGCATCTTTATTTTCAGGCGGCATGATAGGTCCTACTCGCTCAAAATTATCGAAATCTTCTGTATAGGCAAGGGACGTTAATGGACCAGAGTCCGAAAAAGCCGTATATGCTATAGCCCATTTTCCCATCTCATCAATGTAAGTTATACGCGGATCTTCAATACCATATATCTCTTCAGAATGGTATGTTGGATCCGAGGTAAAGGTTGGTTTGGGATCAATTTCCCAACTGTCAATTCCATTCTTACTTCTAGCTACTGTAAGATGAGAAAAACCTCTGTGGTCTTCAACGCGTACCAGTAGTACAGTTGTATTATCAACCATAACCGCTGCAGGGTTAAATACCGAACTGACCTTATACGGCCAATAATCAACGGTGAGTATCGGATTTTTTCTATGTCGGACAAATAGTTCCCCATGGTTTTTCCATATCATATTATCCCCCATTCCTCCGGATTCAGAGCCTATCCTGAAATGCTGTGACCAACTGTAACTTTTACAATTGGTTACATACACAATCTGAATAATGCTAGATATCTGATGATACTAAGATATGCTAGATATCAGATGATACCTAAGATATTATAGACTTATTGTAAGATTAAAACACGCTCTTACTGACTTTTCGGATAAGCTCTAAGTTTAGAGGATAAGCTTTAAATGAGTAAAAGAAGCGGTTTTTTTAGTCAGCAATCTAAGTAACAATTCTTCTATTGCTGGAAGCCACTAAACTTTTTTGATCTCCATAAGTCTGTTATTCTTGTTCAGATTTATGCTCTTGTATATAATAAGGCGCCGAGAACTTTGATTCGACGGAGTCCCTATGAAATATGTTATATGTGCAGAAAGGAATTATTCTACCGTCTGGTGTGGCATAATGTACCCCGCATTTTTTGATTCTTTCGAGATCCATGTTGTACAAATCCTGAAAATGCATTGTTCCGAGGAATAGTGTATTTCTGTGAAAACGTGATGTATTTTCCATGTCACCTTTATTAAGGACATCGAGGATCATTTGGACTACATTTACGGATTTAGGCCCATTTTTCTCGTCAATGTATCTTGGTACTTGCCTTATAACCTTTCCAAGGGTAAGAACTCTGCTGACTTTTCCATTCATTTCAGGGGTTATTTCAGTTAAGAATTCAGTAAAACCTTCCACGTCAAAGAAGTTTGTAATTGGGATAAAGTGCCCTTCTTCAAAGAAAACATAGGTTCCAGCACCGCAGTGCGGGTGAACTGTAAACTCCGGAATAGGAACTTTTCTCATAGCTGATAGGAAACGGCTTATAGGAACCACAAAAGATACCGGGTACCAGGCATTACGGGGAATCTCTCCGTTAGTCTGCTCTTCCGCAAGCATTATGACGTCAGGTATGGTGATTCTCTTCTGTTCTCTATGAGACTGATCTATTCTTCCTGTAAATGCAATCGGCTGGAAGTTCACTCCTTTTATAATGTCAAGATTTTCGGCTGCATAACGGATGATTCCCCCTATCTGGGAGTCGTTTACACCTTGTGCAAGAGTAGGCACAAGCACAATACTTTCAGGCCCAAAACTCCTGCAATTTTCTATGGCCTTTTTCTTTAACGGCAGAGCGTTGAAACCCCCATTTTCTATATAGGGTTCTGGAGTAACCCCGTCAAAAGAGAGATAAATAGTACGCAATGTGGCATCTTTTAACTTTTTACAGTATTCAGGGCTATTCGCAAGGCGAACCCCATTACTTGCTACCTGGATATGTGCAAAACCCAGTTCTTCTGCGAGTTTAATAATCTCAGGAAGGTCATCTCTTACTGTCGGCTCTCCACCTGAAAACTGAATGGCGGAGCAGAGAACAGGTCTTTCGTTTCTAAGTGTTTCCATCATCTTCCGGATTTCTTCGAAGCTTGGTTCGAAAACGAAGCCCTTTACTCTTGCATTTGCAAAACAGACAGGGCATCTAAGGTTGCATCTATTAGTGACATCTATGTTTGCAAGCAAAGTCCCTGATTCATGATCTTTACATATCCCGCAGCCAAAAGGGCAGTTTAAGGGACTGGAACTCTGGAAGTTTGAAACTCCTGTTCCTGTATATAAATACCTTTCAAACTTCCTATATAATTCGGCATCTGACCAATAGACATCCCTGAAACCCCCGTGATCAGGACATTCTTTTCCCATTATTATTTTCCCATTTTCCTCGAAGATCGAAGCTTCAATTACTCTTTTGCATTCTGGGCAAATAGATTTTGTTAGCCTCATGCTTTCACCCTAACTCGAGTAACTATTCATGACAGTAAGATGCAGCTTTTAGATCATACGTTCAGATTTTGGGAGGCTTTTTTTGAATTTTTTCCATAGCTTTAGTTACATCTCACATTCCGATTTCTGATATTTTTGTACAATTTCAAATCACAAAAGTATAATTATGATGGGTATCAATTAACAAAATGATCAATATCAAGTGATTATTATCCCAAATTGGCAGGGGTTTGGAATGTGCATTACATAAGATTTTTAGTTTTGTAAGAGTTCTCTTAGTTAACTGTTATAAATTCAAGTTCCGAAATGGCTGTAAATGTCTTGTTTTTGCGTAAAACCTGAATCCAAAACTTTATCGAATAAAAGTTAACTAGAGTCAAAGCTCAAAGCTTTGCAGGACGAGATTTTGGATCATAAAAGGAATATAATGAAGATACTTCAATTTGCAAACAGTTCTTAAGCACTTTTCGTCATAAAAGGAATATAATGAAGATACTTCAATTTGCAAACAGTTCTTAAGCACTTTTCGTATATCATTCTGTCAAAGTAGCCTTTCCACCATTACGTGAAACTATTCTTTTCGTCCACCATCTCGAAAAATTGGTTCTTCTTTCCCCCATTTATAAAATAAAGCTTTAATATTATTTAAATCTATAGAATATAAGTTGGAGATAAAGGAAAAAGTAAAAGAGTCTTTTTCTAACCTTTAAATGATTTTTTTAAAAGAGATCTATCTCATACTTAGGTCTCGGTTTTTTTAGACCTTGTGATTAAAATATAAAAAAGTAGTTAGCCTAACTGACCCAAAGTCTAAGTATTTTCTATGCAGATAAAACAATCATATTCACAACTTAGGCCCCGTCACAGAATAACCTCTGCATATTCCCGATTGGGCATTTTGATTTTCACTATCAAGGTCGCCAGTTAAAGTTACAAGAAATTATAAGTTGCATAGGCTATTTCGTTGCGGGCACTTATTCGAAAAATTATTTTCCCTTTTCGATAGCTTCTCCCCTTACGACAAGTACTTTTTATTAGATTGTCTAATCACATTTTCAGCTACACTTCCGATCAAAAATCTATGGACTCCAGTTCTTCCTTGTGTGCCTATAACGATAAGATCAATGTCATTTTCTTCTGCAAAATCGACAATTTCTTCTGCAGGGTTTCCTTCAAGAATTACAGATTCGACCTTAACGTTTGCAGCTCTTCCAACATTCTCAACATAACCTGTTGCATTCTTGCCTTCTGCTATGAGCTGATCTTTAATTGCCTCATTCCATTCTTTATTTCTAGACTGAATTAATGAATCATAACTTCCCAGTCCGATAACATGTACAGCATAAAGCTTTGCCTCGCTTAGTTTTGCAACTTCAACTGCTGTAAAAATTGCTTTTCTTACTCGTTCCGAACCGTCGGTTGCGACCATTATATTCCTGAAAACAGTATTTTTCATGTCAAACTCCCCTTTCCTTTTCGTTCCTATGTTAATTATAGGACAACAATCACTTATATATCATCAAGGGAAATGAGTATCTAAAAGTCAGTCAACTTATTTAATAAATTCAGATAAAACTTATAATCAATAACAGGAAAAATTATGAAATATGAAATTTTACTGCGGAAAGTGGGTTTCAAATACACTCTCCTGAATTTTAATAATAGGACTCAAGAGATTCATATTAAGTCTCCAGAGTCCTTAAAAACTTAATCTCCATAGAGACTTTGATCCCACAGCCTTATTTGTTATACAGTCCAATAGCTTTGTTTGTTTTCTCGATCGACTTCGCACCGTCACTTTCCAATTCCATCATTGCTCTGATAGCATCCACATTCTCTGGAACTACAATAGATTCTTGATGGACAGCATGGAAGAAGTAAAGCTCCTTCTCAGTCACCGTAATGGATTCAGGCCAGATACAGAGCTCCCACATATCGTGTCTGGGGCGTCCAATATCCCGCGCAAATTCAATTATTTCGGCTGTTGAAGTAATCCCCTGCCCTATTAAACGGATCCTGGACTGGGAACCGAAGATCTTCTTGATATCTTCTGCAGTACAATCCTTATTGACTTCCATATTTACCGTGTGCACATGCATAAGAGTCGTCGGGACTTTTATAGCTGCAGTCGTTATGTTAATGTGCGGAAGAACACTCCTTACGTCCGGTCCGTGGTGAGACGGAAGTTTAACCGGATTAAGTACGATTGCATCAACAGGTCCCTTTTTAATTTCATTGGGATCGACTGCTCTTCTTGCAAGGCTTGCCCTTACCTTGTTTACTCCGAGTTCTCTGTCTATAGTTGAAATGGCCCTGCAAAGTGCTGTCGTATTACATGAGACAACCCTTGCCAGGTCGCGGCCTACAGCCGGTTCGTAATTACTCTCCGCATTAAAGGAAAAACCTGAAATAGTGTGACTCTCACCCCCCTGCCAGATTGCCTTTATCCCGACTTTCTCATACATAGGCTTATTTTTTTCCCCAATTCCTCCAGGAGTGCAGTCCACAACCAGGTCAGACTTTTCTAGCATCTCTTCAATAGTTCCGGCTGCCGGCATTCCTGCTTTCTCAAAAGCTTCAACATTTTCAGCAGGGGCGTATATGTCATATCCTAACCTGTGAGCTACTGCAGCTTCATAGTTCGGCTTTGTTTTGGAAATTCCGATGATTTCCATATCGTCCTGAGCCCTAACGGCGTCTGCGACCCTTTTTCCTATAGTCCCGTAACCATTTACCGCAATTTTTGCTTTAGCCATTGTTATCCTGTCCTTTTTATTTATATCTTAGAACTTACTCGCTTAAAGTCAAAATCAGGTACACTAGATTTAATGGTCAATTGCTCCTCAGGCAGTTGAAAATTAACAACATCGAGTTCTCAGTTCAACTGCGTAACTTCTTAATTCAGGAGAATTCTAATTAAGAGCCTATCCGAAAGGTGCTGTGGCATACTCTGCAACTTCTACACCAGATTATAACTTTTAAATCAGTTGTTTTGATTTTTCTGACAAACTCTTATTCAAACGCTGTAAANTTTTCTTTCAATGCGCCACATATGGGACATACATCGGGCGCATCTCCTTCAAGAGTATATCCACATACCTCACAAACTTGAATAGGACCTAATTCTACATCTTTTCCTGAGTTCACCGATTCTAATGCTTTTTCATAAAGCATTTTATGCATTTTTTCAGTACCCCAAGACCATTCAAAACTTCTTTGTACACCTTTTTCNCCCTGGAATTTTGCTACTTCAATATATGTAGGATACATTTCCTCGATTTCATATGTTTCACCAGCAATGGCCAGTTTAAGGTTTTTCTTGGTATCTCCCGGTCCAAAAACTGCCATACTATTTGCGACAAATCCCCCATCGAGGTGTTTTAACTCCCGAAAATGGTCTCCTGCGTGTACATATTCAGCATGAGCTATTGCGCGGAACAATCGAGCTACATTGTTAAGTTTTTCTATTTCGGCTTGACTTTCAAAATGCACATACCTCATATCTGCTTGACTTTCTCCCCCCAAATGCGTTGATGAGATTCTGCTGTGTCATCATTCTCATTTAAAAACCCTCCTTTTCAATAAGTTTAATAGTCTCGTGTCTTTAGGACTTGCGCATTTTAGAGCAAAAAAGCATGAGCAAACTGTCACAATACAATAATTTAAAAGTTTTAGATTTCATGCTGCTCTTTTCAGTTCACTGCGTAAGCCCTGAGCTATTTGCATTTGGATTTAAAAGAATAAATGTCATAGAATACAAAGTCTTTTGCATCAGTTAATTGTCTAAAAAGTAAAGAATTGATGGTCAATTTGTATCTGATTGGTATTATATATTTGAAAATCATATGTTTATATATGGGGAAAAGAGGTCCAAAACCATAATTCATTAACGTTGCCTGTCCTAACAAAGACTGCAAGCTCTATGGTCTTACTGATCAAGGCAATGTTACTGGAAATGGAACTTACATAAGTCGTGGAAAAAATCGCTTTTAGAGAATACAACAGGAATGTCCTGTATAGATGCTCCATTTGCTTTTTTATTTATCACATTATACATTTCATTAATTTGGGAATCTGTTACATCCATTTCTTTATAGAGCATAACTTCAATATATCCATTGAAGTTCAACCCGTGCCCTAATACTGATCCTTTTGGGTACGCGTATGGGCTCATGTCGTCTCCTATTAATTTATACGTTGTGTAAAGTTTACCAAGCCAATTTTGCCTTTCTGCTTGAGTATAATACTGTGGAATTTGCCCTTTTGTAGCCAAGATATTGGGATCGCTTTTTAAATCCTCAAAAGTCTGAGGACCAAAATCAGGTAATGGCTCACGCTGTGAATTTGAATCATTGAATTCAGAAACCGCACCTTTTGACTGTGTATCTTGACTACTTTCGGCAGACGCTGAGGCTACGGATATTATACCAATAAGCAGTATTACCAAAACAAGTATTCCTATTCCTATTCCTATTCTTGTTCTCTTTAACATCATTTTATACTACTCCTACCTATTTTCCCTAGGAGGCAGGACCAGGTAAGCTAATCCTTAGATATACGCAAAGCTAACATAACCATGTCTCTTAAGGCATATATTGTGGAGTTTAGGTTACCTAGAGAGTACATTTGAACTCCATAAACTACTTTTAATTAGTTCATAATAAACTTTTGGTGTAAAATATGAAATTGTGCTACATTCCTTATATTTTCATTCTGTAATTATTTCTTAATCTTTGATCGTTTGAGAGTTGACACAGATAAAATACATAGAATATAATGCCCGGCTCAGATTTTAAAATATATCTCAAAGATATCTCTTAAAATTCTAAAGTTACCTAAGTCAATACTTAAACTAAAATGTAAAATATAGGTAGATTGTCCTCTAATTGGCATTCACTGGTGATCAAGCGCAAATATAATATGTGCACCATGCTCTTTTTGACTTCTTGTACATCTTATCTCCTGTTCTGGTACCAGCGATTCCTAATTCCCGTAAGACCGGTGTAGGGCTGCAATTTGGCTTTTCTACGTGTTTGATTTTCTGATCTTCTGTGCTACCCTGCATCACAATCCTGAACAAAATTTAGGCAGAGATTTCATAAGGCACCCGCGTAAAATCTCTGGGTCTTTAGCCTAGAGGATGTAAAGGGAGCTATGAGAACAAAACCACACACATAAATATATTTCAAAATCGAGAACAATAAATACTTAAATATCATATATGAAAGAAAGGCGTATGATATCGATATTGAAATAGAAATTTAATAACGCAGACTCCAGTATCATGTCCTGTAGCCATTATTTAACGCCAAGAAATACCGGAGGAAGAAGAACCGCTATAAAGTAGATCTGAAGTTTATGCAGTTTGGAAATTTAATTAGTTTTCAAGAAGAAATATTCCTGAATAATTTTGGTAATATTTGGTTTCAACAGATCAATAATCAGCTGAAAAAATAAACTCTTCTAAATGTGTTCAACTTGACTACATAGCCGTTCTTGTTGCTTTTCCACAAGTGTCTATAGGACTTTGGAAAAATATACTAAAACAAAGTATTTCAAATAATTTGAACCGAATCGCCAGACAGATTTTACTTATTTTTTTTAGTTGTTTGAAGCTACTTAGATGGGTTTTCTTAAGGCCAAATTTCAATTTTTCCTTGGGCAGAGGTATCTGTTATGTCGTAGTCCCCTTCTGCTTCCTAAATATCACATTGGAACTCATAGAAAACCTGCATTGAGGCTTCACGGGATAGTTGAATGGTTTATCATCAGAAAATTTACTTTTAAACAACCCAAAGTTCATTTACATATAAGTTCTTTTAAGTTTTTTTAATCAAAAAATAACTTTATATATATCTCATTCAATTTTGTGACTGTCAAACGGCGAGTAGCCAGCAGACATTCAAAACAAAATGGGACTTACGCAACTGAGCTGGAAATCAGTGGCATAAAATTTCAAGCTGCCTAAGACATAATTTAGGATAGACTTAGCCGTGATTTGTCTTGAACCTCAAGTGCGCCAGTCCTAAGGAGAATTCGATATGAAAAAATGTTTCTTGCCGATAGTTTTACTAGTACTAGTAATACTTTTAATGCCCACAACTTTAGCAGCAGGCAATGTAAAAATTAATGACTTTTCTTCTAACGTTACAAATGGGACTGTTATTTTATATACCAGGTTTAATGGTAATGTCACCGGGAACTTTACTGATTGGAAGTTTGTATATACAAATTTAGTGTCAGGAGCTACTACTTACAGCGGTGGAACTGGTAGTGAAAACATAACAGTTCACCATAACATTAAAAAACCTGGTGTTTATAATGTTACGTTGGCAGTATGGGGACCTGAAGGAAATGATACACTTACAAAGGTAGCCTATGTAACTGCCAATAAGGGTAGCTCAAACACGCCAGTTGCAGATTTCACTGCATCTTCCACTTACGGAAATGCACCAATGAATGTATCATTTACTGACAACAGTACAGGTGCAACTTCCTGGTACTGGAAGTTTGGGGACGGAAATATTTCGAAAGAGAGGAATCCAACTCATAATTACTCTACAGAAGGAAACTATACTGCTATCCTGGCAGTAAACAATGCAAATGGCTGGAGCGCAAAAACTCAAGAGATAACTGTACAAAATGGCCTTCCTGTAGTTGATTTTAGTGCAGATAATACCAGTGGCTCTGTGCAATTTACAGACTCATCTCAAAATGCAACCGCATGGAACTGGGACTTCGGAGACGGAGAGACTTCAACCGATGAGAGTCCAACACATACTTATTCCTCAGCAGGAAACTATACAGTAACACTCACAGCAAACAACGAAGCTGGCTCTGTCTCAAAAGTTAGTATAGTTAATTTAACGGAAGACAACATTGCTAACGATGATAGCGACAGTAGCAGCAGTAGCGGCAGTAGCGGCAGTAGCGGCAGTAGCAGCCACCACCGCAGTATCGTTCTCAGTAATCTCAATGCTTCTTCGGAAAATCAAAGTAATGTAACAGAAACTGTGAATGAAACAGCTAATGTAACAGAAGTTGCGAATGAAACAGCTAATGTAACAGAAGTTGCGAATGAAACAGAGTCCAATACTCAGGGTATTGAACAAAATAATGAAAGTACAGCAACAAACACTGAACAGACGCCTGAGCAGACACAAAACTCAAACACTTCTAGCCCAAACACTTCCGAAAATGGAAGCACAAATACGCCTGGGTTCGAAGCTATTTACGGAATAATCGGACTTCTTGGAGTGTCACTCTATAGAAGAAGATAAAAAGTTAATTGTAATCCAATATTAAGATAATTGATCAAGTCTGACAAGAAGGAAAATTTGCCTTTTTTGCCAGATTTGAAATTTATTTTTCTTATTTTATTTCTCAATAATTTGTCTCTGAGACTGTCTTTTGAATTCAATCTTGATAAATCAGGATAGCTAGAGAAGAAAAGTTTCACCTGATTTTATGGTTCAGTAGAGTTACTAGGTACAGCCCTGAAGGCCTACATAGTTCTAAGAGCGTGTCTTAAAATTAAACTTGGTTCTATAATTGGGATAGGACTTACACACTTGAAT
>Ga0065701_1012905_pt1 | contig 10067 bp, 8 predicted proteins | sample Biomet1_FD_59088 | JGI IMG/M metagenome (GOLD analysis project Ga0065701, IMG submission 59088) | Microbial communities from bioreactor (seeded with anoxic lake sediment) at LBNL, California, USA - Biofuel metagenome 1 version 3... | ecosystem: Engineered > Bioreactor > Anaerobic > Unclassified ...
CGCTCGGTCTCCCGGGGGTGCGGACGTTTTCTTTGGACCTAAAACGACCTTAGTTTGCCTTATGTAATGAACTTCTCAAACTTCCCAGCCTCTACATCAATTTTAAATGTAGGTTCAAAAGCATCTTCCACAATTGCGACTGCACTAGTGGAGTCGATGTATTTTCCTGAAACAGTTTCATAGATGTCAATTGAAATCTCATCTTCTGGATTGAACGTCATCAACAAATCAATTAATTCGCCAGTTTTCATATTGAAATTACCTCCAGGTGTTTTAAGCAGCCAAACCAAGACGGTGTCTGTAATCCAACGGGCTCATTGCTCCGAGGGACAGCTTGATTCGCTTTTCATTATACCAATGTACATAATCGTCCAGAATAGATGTGAACTCGTCTATGGTGACACCAGCCCAATTTCTGAAATAGAACATCTCATTTTTCAGCCTGCCGAAGAAACCTTCACAGGCGGAGTTGTCTGGAGAGCAACCCTTCTTTGACATGGATCTTGTAAGCCCAGCACTGTTCATTCGCTCAATCCACCCAGGCCATCGGTAATGCGAGCCGCGGTCAGAATGAACGATGGGATGCTCGTCATCGTCAAGGGTGAGAACTGCCGTGTCCAGCATGGTATTGACCAGTTCTGCATTCGGAGATGTTCCAATTGTCCATGCGACTGCCAACCCGTCGAAGCAGTCAATAATGGGTGACAGATATACTTTTCCAGCTGGGATGATGAACTCCGTGATGTCGGTTAGCCACTTCACATTTGGAGACATGGCATGAAAATCTCTGTTAATTGTGTTTTCGACCTCAGGGCTGATTTCGCCGGCGTATGAGCTGTATTTTTTGGCCTTAGTACGCTGAACCTGTAGCCCTTCTTCAGCCATGATCCGAATAATGACCTTCTCCGAAACTATAACTCCAGAGTTCTTTACTTCTGCGTGAATCCGCCGATAGCCGTAATTGGAATCCGACTCATCAAATATCCGTCTTACATTAGTTCGCAGTTCAGAATACTTATCCGTTTTTTTCATGGCGTTGGCCTGGTAGCAATAGCTGCTCTTTGCCATGTTGAGAGCTTTGAGCAAAACTTTCAGCCGATACTTATTGCGAAGGGCATCAATCACTACGGCCTTTTCTCGATTCGTTAACGTTTCAAGACTGATGCCCTGGTCTTTTTTTAAGATTTCACCGGCCTTTTCTAATATATCGCGCTCAAGTTGAAGACGGTAAACATCTTTCTCCAGATCCTTTACCTTTTGTTCCAAGGCTTCTTTCTCGGTACATAAACGGTCTATGCTTTTCTCATCATTGGAAACTTCAGACGGCGGCTTCGTAGGCATAGCAGCACACCTTTCACTGAGCAGTTTCTTTTTCCAGCCGTAGATTGCGTTTGAGCTCACGCCATAAGTTCTTGCAATTTCTGTTGGTGTCTTGCTACCGGCGCAGTAATCTACTACAGCCTGCTCTTTCTGCTGAGGAGTACACTTTACCAAATAGCTATTTGTTTTACAATGCCATCGCCGTTTCTCTCCCGATAAATCTTCATTGAGCCATTCGCATAAAACCGTTTTTCCGGGAAAGCCCAAAGCCCTAATTGTACGTGAAATGCTTCGCCCGTGTTTAAGGTAATATTCAATTGCTTGCTTTCGCTGTTCTTTGCTATATTTTGAATGACCGCGTATATCGTCGCCGCGCAAAGTGCCAGTTTCCATGTATTCTTTATACCAGTCGGTAAGCCTGTTTCGTGACGGATAACCTAATTCGTAGATTACTGCTGACGGGCTACAATCATACTGGATATAGAGTTGAACCGCTCTCATGCGCTCTTCGTAGGAATACATTTGGACAGCCTCCTTGACTTCATTATGGTCCAGGATTTTGTCCGCACCTCCACTGCGCAACCCCGGGCGGCGTATTCAACCGGACATTTTTCACCCTGGATAAGCTCTACTTTTTTACCGTATCATTAACCCAACCGAGGTCAGATTAGATCACATGCCTCTCTACTTTATTAATAATATTGCATTTAAGGACGAAAAATTGCCGGTGTAGCAAATTTTCGTCCTTATTTTATAAAAATTTGTATTTTTTCGCATTTTTTCGCGAATTTTCACTTATTCCTTATGGGTTTCTTTCATAACATAGATGTAAGCAATGAAAACAATAAAATTATTCGAGTAAGTAGCCGTGCTAATTATCCCGCCAAGCTCATATATATGAATTACGTTAAAGGAGGTGGTCTCCATAATGAGAAAATTGAATTATAGGTTTCATAATCCAAACAGCGAGGAGGCCACTGCCGACGCAATTATAAAGGTTTTAATTTTGTCAAACAGGGCAAAGGTCGATAGAGCAATCAAGGGCTCAGTTAAATCAAGCGCAAAAAGAGAATCACAACTCAATGTAACTACATAACTTATCCGGTCACCATAAAAAACTAAAAGTAATCAATAATTAGTCACACAAAAGTTGGTTAAGCCGCCAATTCTGTTCTGAACAGGACTGGCGGTTTTCCGTTTAACTTCTTTCCTACTCCCTTTCTTGCAGCATCTACATGCACCAGGAAGCCCGCCACAGTATATCCAGCAAAACAAACGAGCCATATAGTAAAGAAAGAAAACAGCCCAGGACCTCGTTAACGGCAATACCAAGTGATCCGGCAGTAATATCGTCAGAGTATCCCATTTCCTTGAAAGATAGAACCGCAAAGTACTTGGCACCGACCTGCTCCAAAAGGGAACATGCTTTGGTCACCGCCTCTTTGTTCTCCACAGATTCATAAGTTGGATCTGCGTCGGAAGAGAAAGCGTTCTCTTCATAATTCGTATTTACGCAAAATCCATAAACAGATGGTTCCTGAATTAACTCGTCCAAGCTGACAAGTTCCTGGAAGCCACGTTTTCTCACCATATCTCCCTGATCCAGGAGCCGGTTCAGACCTATACCTATGATGATAATGGCAACCTTAAAAGCACGGCGACGGCAAGCACGATCGTGCCAGGCACAAACGTCGGTATCGTTACAACCAATGAATATAACACAGCCGGCGAAGTCGCTTCAAAAGTAGTCAGTTCAACAAATACCTCCGCCCCTGATTATTTAAAACGACAACGTCATATAGCAATGGTAACAACACCTTGGCATGCAGCGAAGATGTGAACGGCATCAGTACAGCATATGTATATAACACGGAGAATGCAACCTTCTGGAAGCCCACGTCCGTAACAAATGCCGAAAGCACGTGCCAGACGTTTGAATATTCAGCCGATTACAACAAACTCATACAGAGCGAAATACAAGGTAAAATATCACTAAACTATGCTTATTAAAACGCAATGCTTTCCGCGCTGACTAGGCAGAGTTACGCAGGTACTACAGGCAGTAGTATGTGTTGGGTCACGACGCGTTTGGCAACGTAACCTCCGTAACTGTGAAAAAATCCTCAGACGGTTCCTCTTGGAGCAGCGGCAAAACCCTTGCGTCCTATATCTATGGCCCGTCAGTCAACAACGGACTACTGACACAGTTGCTCTATGGCAACGGGAATTCTATATCCTATTCGTACGATATGTTTGACAGGGTTATCCAGCAGTCGTACAATGACAATACCAAATATCACTATGTGTACGATGCGGAAGGACAACTGACGAATCAGTTTGTGACAATCGGAAGCGACACGACGCCCACCGATTCCTACACATTTGAGTACGACAGTCTGGGGCGCGTGATCCGCAGCAAGCAGACTTCCGGGACAACTCTGGTTCAGCGCACGCAGCACATCTACGACACCGCAAACCGCATCATTTCTCAGACTTGGCAGCTCGGTAGCCAGTCTTTCTCGGAGAGCTATTCGTACAGCGCGAACGACGGCTGCCTGACCAGTATGGGCACGGCGGCGGGAACGACGATCGGCTACACCTACGACCCGCTTAAGCGCCTAACGAGCGAGACGACCACTGTCGGCGGCGGCAGCAATCTTTTCCATAAGGACTACACGTACCGGAATATCGATGACACCAGAACGACGACGCAAGTTGAAAACTTTGCTTACAAGCTGTCCAGCGACAACAGCGTCCTTGCCGGTTATTCATACACCTACAATGCTTTGGGCAATATCAGCAAGATCAGCGACAGCTCGTCGGGTAACCCTCTGGTCATTTATACCTATGACAGTCAGGAGCAACTACTGAGTGAGACGTATTACGACGGCCAGGGTAGCGGCGACAGCCACATCTCGGCCACATATACCTACACCTACGATACAGCCGGTAACCTTCTTACTTCTTCCGATGGGACAACCACCCATAACTATTCCTATGCGGATACAGACAGCGAGTACGACTGGGCGGATCTGCTGACGTCCTATGACGGCAACAGCCTTACATATGATGCGATCGGTAACCCGCTGACCTACAACAACGGTTCGTCCTACACTATGACATGGGCGAAGGGCCGTCAGCTGACCACAGTTACGTCCGGTGGGACGACCACTTCTTATACCTACGACATGGACGGCATCCGCCAGAGCAAGACCGTGGGAGGCGTGACGACAAACTACATCACGCAGAACGGTCAGGTTGTGCGGCAGACGTGGGGCGGCAATACTCTTGACTTCATTTATGACAGCAATGAAAAGCCCTATGCCCTGATCTATACGCCCAGCGGTGGCACGGCCACAACTTATTATTACGTACTCAATCTTCAGGGTGATGTGGTTGCTCTACTGAACAGTGGCAGCTCTGTGATTGCACGTTATACGTATAACGCTTGGGGCAAGTTGCTGAGCGTAACGGATGCGAACGGTGCTGCTATTACTGACAGAACCAACATAGCGGTAATAAACCCGCTTCGCTTCCGCGGATACTACTACGACACCGAGACTGGTTTCTACTATCTCCAGAGCCGGTATTACGACCCAATGACGGGAAGATTCATCAACGCAGATGGCCTTCTCGATTTCATGGGGCAGAACCTGTTCGCCTATTGTTGCGATGACCCTGTGAATTACATCGACGATGACGGCAATCGGCAAATGGAAGCCACGAATCCATCTGAGGAAACCAAAGAAGAACGACAGTATTCGTTCCAGGAAGCAAACAGCGCAGAACCAGCTACTGTATCAGATAATTTTAAGTTTACCGAATCTAATACAACCTCTACAGTATTTTCTACAGTAACAGGAGTAGTCACGATTGTAACTGGCACTGCGATGTTGAATACATCTAAGCCTGCCAACATAGGGGCAGGGACATGGTTAAAATTTCTTAAGCAAGCAGAGTCTGAGACGAATGGGGTGCTTGATGTATTTTCCACGATCTTTGGTGCCGTCGCTATTGGACTTGATGTGTGCTATGGAGTCGAAGCAAGTATAAAATCAGGTAATTCTACAGGAAAGATCTTATGGGATGCTGGCGCTGATGCGGTTTGTACTGGTGGTAGTATGGCAGCCTCTATTGTCGTGACAGATGCTGCTATTGGCTTTGCAGGTGGGAGTCTTGTGCCAGGAGCAGGGAATGTTATAGGTGGTGTTGCAGGAATAATTGCGGGCTTTGGCACTTATTTAGTGACAGAAGTTTTTGGCGGTAGAGAATGGCTGAAAGGACTTTATAAACCATGAAAAAAATGATCGAGCAGTATTTTCAAGCAATAAGCACGAAAACGGCCAAGAAAGCTATGATTTCTATGATAGTAATAATGTTTTGGCTTGACATCATGGTCATTGGAGTTACCTGTACTCAAACCGCAGTATTAGATAATCTGGAATCAATAATTTTGGTTTTTTTAATTAACGCTTTAACAATATCATGTATAATAATTTTTTTCATAAGGTGTTTTTGTGACCTTACAAAAAACTCATTATTTTCTTTCCTTAGTATGGAGTTTTTTATCTCATGCATAATTCTTAGCTCTACCAAGATAAACAATATTCCCATCTCATGGATATTAATAATTGAAGTCCTATCTTTGATTACTTCTTTCTTCTGCGTAATATTTCTTATGAAATCATATCTAGCATATGCAAAGAAAAAAAAGGAATCCGCACATTCCAACCCATTATTGACTGGCGCTGTGAGTTTGTTTATTATTAGTACATTTATAATAATTAGGCGTTTTTTCAATATTAATTCAGGGAAGTTTTTCAATATAATATTCCCTATATGTCTTTATCTTCTTATGATAATAAGAAATTGGTTTATATTTCTTTTCTTTGGCTCTATTTCAAGTTATTATAAGAATAGAATAGTAAAAAATAAATGACTATTTTGCAACAAAAGTGTTCTAGTCCGTCGACCTGTATTGCAGGCCGACGGACTGATGAACAACATGGAAATTCGGCCGTGCAAGTTTCTTGGGCTTTAATATGTTGCATATTGCATAAACGGTGCTGTAATCTGTAGCGACGATTGCGACAGTTGCCCTTATGAAATCAATCATTCCAAGAAACACCGGGAAGATCTGGCAGCGACTTATGAGCGATCTATGGAGATGTTATAATTTACTATCATAATGGCAAAAGAGGATATAAACGGTCTTTCCAAAATTGTCCGTCCACTAAATTTCTACTGAATAGTTAGTAAAAGCTAATTAAGCTGCCAGTTCTGTTCTGAACAGGACTGGCGGTTTTCCATTGAGCTTCTTCCCCACTCCTTTTCTTCGATAATATAATAGAGATGGTAGGCATTTTCGTGTCTACCATCGCTTTGTCACTTCAATCATAAGAAGCGATCGGTTCGTTTTTTATTTTCTTACCGCAGAGATTTTAGCAGCAGAAATCCCGTTTATCCCCTTGAATGAAGCATAGCCATGCAGTATAATAGTAGTTACTGAACGCTTCGGTCGTTACAGAAATGCTGTCATGTTGCCGATGCTATTACCAAAGTGCAATGATACATTACTTAACTTCAATTGTTGCATTATTTAAATGCAGACTTTCTAAGCTGAAATGTTGAAGAGATGGAGGTTACTCCTATGAATGTAGCAGCCTATTGTCGTGTTTCCACGGATAAAACTGATCAGCTAAACAGTCTTGAAACTCAGAAGAGATTTTTCACTGAGTACTTTGAAAAAACCGGTGATACCTTGGTTAAATTATACGCAGATGAAGGTATTTCAGGTACAAAGGTGAAAAACCGTAAAGAATTTCAGCAACTGTTGAAGGACGCGGAATCTGGTCTTTTTAAATTGGTAGTCGTAAAAGACATTTCTCGATTTGCCCGTAATACTGTCGACTTGCTGCAAAGCATTCGTAAACTGAAAGCCTTGGGGATTGAAACTCTCTTTCTTACCTCCAATATGGCCAGTATGGGAAACAGCGAATTTGTCCTGACAATCTTCGGTGCGTTGGCTCAAGAAGAAAGTGCAAACACAAGTAAACGTATTAAATTCGGTAAGAAAGAAAATGCCGAACATGGACGGGTACCGAATATTGTTTATGGCTACAACAAGACAAATGGTGATTATTATAATCTGGGCATTAATGAGCAGGAAGCGAATGTCATCCGCCAAGTGTTCTCCTGGTATGTTTTTGATGGCTATGGTGGCGCGAAAATTTCTAGTATGCTAAACGATCAGTGCATCAAAACCAAACGAGGCTGCAGCTGGACTCAAAACGCTATTTGCCGCATCCTTACAAATGAGCTATACATCGGGAAAATTGTTAATGGCAAACAAGAAATTTCCGACTTTTTAACTGGCAAGCGCGTTGAAAAAGATGAGAACGAATGGCTCGTTACAGAACGCCCCGATCTCGCGATCATTGACCCCAAGATCTTTGAAAAAGCTCGGCAAATCATGACCGAACGAGGACAAGCTTTTAAGTTAAATAAAGAACGACAGAGCAATCAATATCTTTTTTCCACCCTCATAAAGTGCAAGGAGTGCGGCTGGTCCTTCCGTCGTATAGTGCGTACATACAAAAACACCTATGTTCGTTGGGTCTGCTCTGGACATAATGGTAAAGGCGCAGAAAGCTGCTCTAACGCCATTGCTGTTGACGAAGACGAACTAATTGACGTGCTGCAAAAATACTTTGTAGATGTCCTCAAATCCAAGAAAAAAGTCATAGACTACGTAGTAAACGAGTTTAACCGCATTTATAAAGCCAAAAGTGAAAATACGGAATACGAAAAAGAGCTGCAGGCAAAACTGGCAAAACTCCAGAAGACACGACAAAAATATATGGATATGTACACTGACGACCTTATTTCCCGCGATGAACTAAATGATAAAATTGGAAGTATGAAGCAGGAAATCGAGCGGTTAGAAAGCAACTTGAAATTGGTAACCTTGAATATCACAAAAGGAGAGCAGCTGGAATCCATCATCCAGAATACATTCTCAACTATTGAAAACGTTGCGGATGTCCGTGAAATGACAAATGCTCAACTCAAACAAATCATTCAAAAAATAGAGGTTGACAAGGACGGAAATGTAGATATCTATTTACGTTTACTTGGTGATCTCGGCCTTGATGAGACCGTTCTAATTTGTAACGACCGTACATAAGGATCTTACTGATCGGCTGAAAACGCTGGATTATGCGCTCTACGCCCAAGCGCGCGTAGTGCTGGATCAGAATAAGGCCGAGCGGCACATTCGGGGTGGCGAAGCAACACGGAGAAAATACAAGGGAGAGTAAAAGAGGCTGCCATTCCGCGCAGGTGGAAAACATCCGCCGACGTCCGTGGAATGGCAGTCTTCTTTTTGAATGCAAAGTTAGTTTTTTTAAAAAAAGTGCAAATACTAGCGCCATGAGTGTAAAACGATTGGGAAAACAGACCGTTGCAATGTCCAATCCGCCGTCCATCGCGGCGGCGGCATGCGTGGGCGGCAAAAAAGAGGGCGAAGGCCCTCTGCGGAAGTACTTTGATTATATATCCACCGACTCTCGCTTTGGGGCTAAAAGCTGGGAAAAGGCCGAGAGCTCCATGCTCAAAATGTGTTACGGCATTGCTTGCGACAAGGCAAAAACGCCGCCCAGCGACATCGAATACGTTTTTTCCGGCGACCTGCTGAATCAGTGCGCCGGCTCTGCCTATGCCATGCGGGATTGCGGTACCCCCTACTTCGGGCTATACGGAGCATGCTCTACTATGGCCGAAGGACTATCGCTGGCAGCGATGAGCATTGACGGCGGCTTCTGCGACACGGCGGTGGCCGCTACCAGCTCCCATTTCTGTTCGGCGGAGCGGCAATTCCGCTATCCGCTGCAGTATGGCAGTCAGCGCTCTCCCACGGCGCAGTGGACGGTCACAGGCGCGGGCGTTCTCATTCTCAAGGCAAAGGGCCCGGGACCGTATGTGACGCACATCACAACCGGCGTCATCACCGACGCGGGCGTGACGGATATGAACAACATGGGCGCCGCCATGGCTCCCGCCGCGTACGAGACGCTCTCGGCACATTTCCGCGATACGGGCCGCGGCCCGGATTACTACGATGCCATTGTGACCGGCGATCTTGGCGTGGTCGGCGGCGATATTCTGCGCGATCTATTCGCCATGGACGGCGTGGATCTCGGCGTGCGGTACATGGATTGCGGACGGCTTATTTATTATATAGAAGGCCAGGATGCGCATGGCGGCGGCTCCGGCTGCGGCTGTTCCGCGTGCGTTCTTGCGGGCCACCTGCTGCACGGGATGCTGGAAGGAAACTGGCCGAAACTGCTTTTCGCCGCCACAGGAGCCATGATGAGCCCCACCACAAACCAGCAGGGCGAGAGCATCCCCGGCATCTGCCATGCAGTGGCGCTGGATATGACGAAGGGATGAGGCAATAGAGATGTTTATGGACTTTCTGAAGACATTTCTGGTAGGTGGCGCGCTGTGCGCCCTCGGCCAGTTGCTGATCGACTTGACAAAGCTCACACCCGCGCGAATCCTGACCATGTACGTCGTCGCCGGGGTCGTTCTCGGCGCCGCAGGCATATACCAACCCTTCGTGGATTGGGCCGGCTATGGCGCGACCGTCCCGCTGACGGGCTTTGGCAATCTTCTGGCCAAGGGTGTAAAAGAAGCCGTGGCCAAAAACGGCGTCATCGGCGCGTTCACCGGCGGTTTCACCGCCG
>Ga0065701_1040659_pt1 | contig 10063 bp, 10 predicted proteins | sample Biomet1_FD_59088 | JGI IMG/M metagenome (GOLD analysis project Ga0065701, IMG submission 59088) | Microbial communities from bioreactor (seeded with anoxic lake sediment) at LBNL, California, USA - Biofuel metagenome 1 version 3... | ecosystem: Engineered > Bioreactor > Anaerobic > Unclassified ...
TTCACCCTTCGGCGAAAAAGGTTCTTATCATCGGCGCCGGTGATGGTGGTGCTGTCAGAGAACTTGTGAAATATGACATTGTGGAGCAGATTGACCTTGTGGAGATCGATGAAAAAGTGGTTGAAATTTGCAAAGAGTATCTACCACAAACAGCTTGTTCGTTCGGAGATGCACGGGTACATCTTTATTTTCAAGACGGATTGAAATTTGTGCGCCGGTGTCAGAATGAATATGACCTGATTATCGTGGATTCCACCGACCCATTTGGCCCTGGAGAAGGACTTTTTACCAAAGAATTTTACGGCAACTGTTATAAAGCACTCAAAGAGGACGGCATTATGGTGAATCAACATGAAAGTCCGTTCTATTCCGAAGATGCAATCGCCATGCAGAGAGCACACAAACGAATTGTGGAATCGTTCCCGATCAGTTTTGTTTACCAAGCACATATTCCGACGTATCCGTCGGGACATTGGTTGTTTGGATTTGCTTCAAAGCAATATCATCCGTTAAAAGATCAAAAAGTACAAGAATGGAAGAACCTCGGAATTAAAACAAAATATTATAACACACAGCTTCATGCAGGGTCTTTCGCTCTGCCGAATTATGTGGAGGAATTATTGGAACATGTGGAATAAGAATGTTGAAACCTTTATCGGATGCGACAAGGAATTTGAAGAAGCGGACATTGTGATATTCGGAGCGCCGTTTGACTCTACCACTTCCTTTCGTCCCGGCACCCGTTTTGCAAGCAAAGTGATGCGTTCCGAATCGTTTGGCATCGAAACATACAGCCCGTATCAGGACAAGGATTTATCTGAAATTTCCGTTTTTGACGGCGGAGATTTGGAACTACCCTTCGGTAATACCGCCCGTGTGTTAGAGAAAATCGAAATTGCTACGGAAGAAATCCTGAATCACAAAAAAATTCCGCTCATGATTGGCGGAGAACATCTTGTGACACTCGGAGCGGTACGAGCGGTTTCAAAAAAATACAAAGACCTGCATATTCTTCACTTTGATGCGCATGCTGATTTAAGAGAGGAATATTTGGGAGAAACATTATCCCATGCGACGGTCATGCACCGAATTTGGGAGATTGTCGGAGATGGGAAAATCAATCAGTTTGGAATCCGTTCCGGCGAAAAATCTGAATTTGAGTTTGCCAAAAACCATACCTATATGAATCGGTATCATTTAGATACATTAGAGGATACAATAAGCCGATTGAAAGGCAAAACGGTCTATTTCACGCTTGACTTGGATGTGCTTGATCCTTCGATTTTCTGTGGAACAGGAACCCCAGAGGCGGGCGGAATCATGTTTGGCGAGCTGTTACAGGCAATTTTAAAATTAAAAGAATTAAACATCGTCGGGTGTGATATCAACGAATTATCCCCCGTTTATGACCAGAGTGGCGTATCCACAGCGGTTGCCTGCAAATTGTTACGAGAATTGTTATTAACTTTAAATTAAAGATCATCACAGGAGGATATCAAAATGGGAAAAGCGTTAATTATCGGTTGCGGTGGGGTCGCAAGCGTAACCATACACAAATGCGTACAGAACAGCGACGTGTTTGAAGAAATCATGATAGCGAGTAGAACAAAGAGTAAGTGTGATGTACTGAAAGAAAAACTTTCCGGTGGAAAAACAAAAATCAGTACGGCACAGGTGAATGCGGATAATGTGGATGAGCTTGTGTCCCTCATGAATCAGTTCAAACCGGATGTTGTAATTAACCTTGCACTGCCTTATCAGGATTTGACGATTATGGATGCCTGCCTTGCAACAAAAACAAATTATGTCGATACTGCAAATTATGAGCCGCTTGACACCGCAAAATTTGAATACAGTTGGCAGTGGGCGTACAAAAGACGCTTTGAAGAAGCGGGGATTACCGCACTGTTGGGAAGTGGCTTTGACCCCGGTGTGACCGGCGTGTTTTCATCATATGCCCAGAAGCATCAATTTGATGAAATCAATGAGATCGATATTCTTGATGCAAATGCAGGCGACCACGGATATCCGTTCGCCACAAACTTCAATCCCGAAATCAACATCCGAGAAGTGACGGCAAAGGGAAGTTATTGGGAAGACGGAAAATGGGTGGAAACCGAACCGATGGAAATCAAACGGGTTTACAATTTCCCGGAAATCGGTGAAAAGGATATGTATCTGCTTCACCACGAGGAACTGGAATCACTTGCATTGAACATCAAGGGAATCAAACGGATTCGCTTTTTTATGACATTCGGACAGAGTTATTTAACCCATTTAAAGTGCCTTGAAAATGTTGGAATGACTTCCATTGAGCCAATTGAGTATGAGGGAAAAATGATTGTACCGCTTCAATTTTTAAAAGCGGTGCTTCCCGATCCTGCCACCCTTGGACCTCGCACCAAAGGGAAAACAAACATCGGTTGCATTTTCAAAGGAAAAAAAGATGGCAAAGAGAAGACCTATTATATTTATAATGTATGTGACCACGAAGAATGCTACAAAGAAGTGCAGTCACAGGCAATTTCCTATACAACAGGCGTTCCTGCAATGATTGGCGCAATGCTTGTGATGAACGGAACATGGAAAAAGGCGGGCGTCAACAACATTGAAGAGTTCGATCCCGATCCGTTTATGGATGCATTAAACAAATGGGGACTTCCGTGGAAAGAAAGCTTTTCCCCTGAACTGGTTGACTAAAAAATGAAATTGGATTTTGACATCAATGCAATCCCCACACCCTATTATATTGTGGATGAAACATTACTTTTAAAAAATTTAAAAATTCTTAAAAATATAATGGATAGAACGGGCTGTGAAATTCTTCTTGCCCAAAAAGCCTTTTCCATGTATTCCCTTTATCCGCTCATCGGTCAATTTTTAAGCGGAACCGCCGCAAGTGGACTGTATGAAGCAAAGCTTGGGCATGAGGAAATGGGGAAGGAAACACATATTTTTTCCCCTGCTTATTCGGAAAACGAATTTGATGAAATTCTCGACATCAGTGATCACATCATCTTTAATTCCTTTTCCCAATGGGAGAAATGGAAAGACCGTGCGTTGCAATCCGGCAAGAAATGCGGCATACGCATTAACCCGGAATGCTCCACACAAAATCATGCCATTTATGACCCATGTTCGTTCGGTTCAAGGCTTGGTGTGACAAAAGCGAACTTTCGACCGGAAAAGTTAACTGGAATTTCAGGACTTCACTTTCACACACTTTGCGAACAAAACTCCGATTCGTTGAAACTGACATTGGAAGCGGTTGAAGAAAAATTCGGGGAGTATTTGTATGAAATGGAATGGGTGAATTTCGGTGGCGGGCATCATATCACACGGGATGATTACGACATTGAATTGCTTATTTCACTGATCAATGCTTTTCGTGAAAAATATCATGTGAAAGTCTATCTGGAACCGGGGGAGGCGGTGGCACTGAATACCGGATACCTTGTGACAACAGTTATGGATATTCTTGACAACGGCATTTCCATTGCAATCCTCGATAGCTCCGCTGCGTGTCATATGCCCGATGTACTTGAAATGCCCTACCGACCCCATATTATTGACGCCGCTTTGCCACAGGAAAAAAAATACACCTACCGACTCGGTGGGCCTACCTGCCTTGCGGGGGATATTATCGGAGACTATTCGTTTGAGGAGCCTTTAAAGGTTGGGAAAAAACTGATCTTCTGCGATATGGCGCATTACACCATGGTGAAAAACAATACGTTTAACGGAATGAAATTGCCGTCCATAGCGGCGGTTGATGGAAACCGAACCGTGAGATCGATCAAACAGTTCGGATATATGGACTTTAAAGAAAGAATATGAAAAATAATTCGGAGTTGTTTTTGAAACAACTCCGAATTTTCATTTCTCTATTTTATCTTGAAACCCGTAACTCACATGTGCGGCATCACAAAACGGTTTGTTGGTCGAATGACCACAACGGCAGAGTACGACACGGTTTCGCGGTTCATAAAGCTCTCCATTCTCCGATTCGATGGCTATTTTCCCCTTGACAAAAATGCCGCCGCTGACTTCTCTTTCCGGATCTTGTATGATTTCGATTGCAGGTTCATACTCCTCTTCCATTGCATGCCCGCTTTTATCAAGGGCGACAAGTCTGCCTGCGGGGCATTCTTTCGCTGCTGTGATTGCTTCTTTGCGGTTTTCTAATTTGGAGGATTCTTCGGTAAGTTCCCATGCATCTCCGTTTTGTCTGTGACAAAAACGGGCAAACGCACAGCGACCGTCATCAAGCAGGTCAATGCCTTGTCCCTCAAGAAGTTGTGCTCTTTTTGAAAAAGGGTCTTTCGATGCGGTTTCTTTTCCTGAAAAGTCAAACAGCCTATGTGCAACATCACAAAACGGTGCATGTTTGGATTGCCCGCAACGGCACAGTGCATAGCTTTCCGATTGCGGTAAAGATCTGCCTTCTGTCCAAAGATATCCCATACCGTTCGGGGTGATGATCTTTTCGGATAGCTTAATATTTCCCGTAACGAGATACGGACCATTTTTGATAATTTTTATCTTTGGAGTGTTCATAAGCAATTGTTCCTTTGTCTGTTATTTATGATAATTTAATTTGAAAAACGTCAATAATTAAAAGAATGAACAAACGTGTGTTGATTAGGATCCCGTTGATTTATAATGTCGCAGTCCGATTTTCCAGAACACAAGACAGGGAATCAAAAACAACATGCCGATAAAAGGAGTGAACCGATATAGTGCATTGTCTGTTCTCCCAATCACATATAAAAACGGATAATATTGAAAGAGCGCAAGCGGAATGACGCAGGTTAAAAATTTCAATACTCCACCTCCGTAAATGGAAAGCGGATATTTACCGAATTCATGCCCCCCATCCGTGAAAATATTGATAAATTCAAGCCCTTCGGTGGTGAAAAAGCAAAGGGAAGCATAAATCACAAACAATCCCGTAAAGACGACAACACCGGAAGCAATCATTGAAAGGAGTGTGATGATTTTATCAGAGGTCCAATGAACGCCACTGTTCGGAATGGCATAAATAAAAATAATGGTTGCTTGGATTAATCTTCCGATTCGTGATAATTCGAGTTTTGATGCAAGTACTTGAAAAATCTCATTTCGGGGGCGAACCATAATCCGGTCAAATTCTCCGTTGCCAATCATTGCGGAAAATGCATCAAAACCACGTGCAAAGCACTCGGCGAGGGAAAAGGAAATCAATACCGTTGCAAAACAAAGCAATACTTCGCTGAAGGAAAATCCATCCACGGAATGAAATCGCTTGAACATAAAATAAATGCCGAGGAATGCTGAAAAAGACGTGAGAAACTGCCCTGTTACCGTCAGAAAAAAGGATGTTTTATATTGCATCTGGCTTTTTAAGTGTATTGCAAAGTAGTTCAAATACAACCGCATTTTTAGGACCATCCTTTCGCTGACATGGGACGATTTGCCCGTCCCGATAAGGGTTCGCGTCTTCGGAGCGCTTTGAAAGGAAAAAACTCTCCTTTGAAAGAGGTATATTTCAAACTTATCCCCCTTGCACAACGATTTTTGTAAGTGCACGTTTCATCCACAGTTTGCCTGCTCCAATTAAAACAATAAGCCATAAAATCTGCAGAAGGATGCTGGAAATCATCTCGGTTCCCGCTATGTTACCGCTGTAAATCCGAAAGGGCAGATTTTGCATGGATGCAAAGGGGGTCAGCTCCACAATTCTTTTGACATTTGTCGGAAGAAAGGGCAGTGGAATGACTGTACCCGAAAAAAATTCGGTCAGAGACAGCGCAATGATTCTTACCCCCAGCGGCGAGAGTGTATAAAATGTTGCAATATAGACCAACATACAAAAGGCAACAACAACAAGGAAGCCTATAATTAGGGTGAAAATGAAAAGAAAAAAAGAAAGTGGACTTTGCGCTAGCAAGAGACTGTATGGTTTGGGCAGAACTGCTGCAACAATCAAAATGGGCATACAGCGAAGGACCGCTTTGGAAAGTCTTGACGAGATGTTTTTTACAAACCACATGTTGTATAGATTCATCGGGCGGGCAAGTTCATAAGCAATGGTTCCGCTTGTAATAGAGGAGAAAATATCATTCTCCAAAAACCATGCCATAAACAGCGCGAGAAATGCCTGCTGAAGCCAAATGTAAGAGGCAAGTTGGGAAAATCCCATTGGAAAAGCCGACTCGTCCGCATGGTAAAATGCACGGAACATCAAAAGCTCCATAAATCCCCATACAAACTGTGTCACAATTCCAGCATAGGCAGCGGCACGATATTGAAGCCCGTTTTGAAAACGGATTCGGAAAAAGCTGATGTATTTTTTCATATTTGGAATTCCTTGTATAAGGAAACCACCACTTGCTCGATGCTCTCTCCCGATACGGATAAATCGGTGATGTCTGCATGTTCGGATAGAATCGCGATTGCACGTGCTACCGAAAGAAGCTCGGTATTAATTACAAAAACAGCACGGTTTTCCTGTTTGCTTTGTATCGTCAGACCGTCTGTTTGCTCAAAATCACCGCAATTGTATTCGAGCGTGATTGTTTTATGTGTAGCGTTTTTCTTTTTCAATTCCGCAAGCGACCCATCGAGGAGAATTTGTCCTTTTCCGATCAGTAAAATCCGTTCGGTCAAAGCTTCAATGTCCTGCATGTCATGGGTGGTGAGAATGACGGTTGTATTCTTCTCTTTGTTGATTCGTTTGATAAATTGTCTGACGGCGATTTTGGAGATGGCATCAAGTCCGATGGTCGGTTCGTCGAGAAACAGAATCTTTGGATTATGGAGAAGCGACGCTGCAATTTCACAGCGCATTCTCTGACCGAGGCTCAATTGTCTTGCGGGGGTACGCAGGGTTTCGCTTAAATCAAGCAGTTCGGTAAGCTCTGATAAATTGTTTTGAAAGACATTTCTGTCGGTTTTATAAATATCCCTAATCAATTCAAAGGAGTCAATCACAGGAACATCCCACCATAATTGCGAACGTTGACCAAAAACGACACCGATTTTTTTCACATGTTCGATGCGGTTTTTCCATGGGGTAAGTCCATCGATGATGCATGTCCCGCTGTCAGGCGTGAGAATTCCGCTCATGATTTTGATTGTACTGCTCTTTCCCGCTCCGTTTGGACCGATATATCCAACCATTTCGCCTTCTTTGATGGTAAAGGATACGTTTTTTAAAGCTTCAATCTTGGTGTATTCTTTCCGCAATAAAGATTTCATTGCTTCTCGAAGACCTGCATTCCGTTTGGATATTTGAAAGGTTTTAGAGATATTTGTTAGTTCAATCATGTGCCCTCTTTTGAGAAAAATATAGTCCTATTTGTTGTGATGGATTGAATTTTTTAGTTGCAATTTAATACAACCTGTTTTAAAGATATTGTATCATAAAAAATAAAAAATTTCCTTTTTATTGAAAAAATTTTTATATTGTTGTAAAAACAACATACTTTGCGCAAGAAACTGGCTAAAATAATAGATATAAAGTCAAATGCACTTTAAAAGTTTATCAAAATATAATTTTAAGAGGAGGAAAATGAAATGGGAAATATGTTTTGTTTTCAATGTGAACAAACGGCAGGGGGAAAAGGTTGTACCGGAAGCAGAGGGGTGTGCGGAAAAGAAGACTCAACCGCAAAATTTCAAGATCAATTGACGGGGGCGTTGATTGAACTTGTAGGGGCAGCACTTGGAAAAGATAAGGATCCTGCTACCACCCGTCTGATTATTGACGGTCTGTTTACCACGGTCACCAATGTTAATTTCGACGACGACACCCTGATCAAAAAAATAGAGAACATCAAACAGGAAAAAAACAAATATGAAAAGAAATGTACCGCTTGCAGCCACTGTCATGAGGAACAATCTTTTGATATGAATGAAATCTGGAAGGATGCGAATGAGGATGTGCGTTCCTTAAAATCCTTAATTCTATTTGGACTCCGTGGAATGGCGGCATATGCATATCATGCCCTGGTACTTGGATATACCAACGAAGAAGTCAACGATTTCTTTTATAAAGGATTATTTGCATTAGGCGGAGAATTGGGCGCAGATAAACTTCTTCCGCTGGTCATGGAAACAGGCGAGGTCAACTTAAAGTGTATGGAGCTTTTGGATAGAGCAAACACCGAAACGTATGGTACCCCTGTGCCGACCGAAGTGCCTCTTACTATTGAGAAAGGTCCGTTTATTGTCATCAGTGGGCATGATTTATATGATTTATATTTGCTGTTGGAACAGACAAAAGGAAAAGGAATTAATATTTATACCCACGGTGAAATGCTTCCCGCACATGCTTATCCAAAATTGAAGGCATATCCTCAATTAAAAGGAAACTTCGGCACCGCATGGCAAAATCAACAAAAGGAATTTGCGAATTTACCAGCACCTGTATTGTTTACAACGAACTGTATTATGCCCGTGAAAGAAAGCTACAAAGACCGGATTTTTACAACGGAAGTGGTGGCTTACCCGAGCATGGTTCATATCGGCGAGGATAAAAACTTCAAACCGGTTATTGATAAGGCATTGGAACTCGGCGGATACAACGTGGATACCGTAATGACGGGAATTAACGGCGGAATGAAAGTCATGACCGGATTTGGACATGGTACGGTTCTTTCGGTCGCTGACAAAGTGATTGATGCCGTAAAGAGTGGAGCGATTAAGCACTTCTTCCTTGTCGGCGGTTGTGACGGTGCAAAACCGGGCAGAAATTATTATACCGAATTTGTACAAAAGACACCGAAGGATTCCATCATTTTAACCCTTGCATGCGGAAAATACCGCTTCAATGACCTTTCTCTTGGCAATATCGGTGGCTTGCCACGTCTGATGGATATGGGACAATGCAATGATGCATTCAGCGCAATTCGTGTTGCCTCAGCACTTGCCGAGGCGTTTGAATGCACCGTGAACGAGCTTCCACTGACACTGGTTCTTTCCTGGTATGAGCAGAAAGCAGTCTGTATTTTACTTTCCTTGCTTTCCCTTGGAATTAAGAATATATATATCGGTCCGTCGCTTCCAGCCTTTATTTCACCGAATGTATTGAAGATTTTGGTTGAGAATTTTGCATTGACTCCAATTTCCACACCGGATGAAGATTTAAAGAAAATATTAGCATAATCGTATAAACAGCAGTTTGGGAAACAGCAAGTCATCTTACGAATTTGTTGATAGAATGAGAACCAATTAACAGAAATAGCGAAAAAGCCAATGAGATTGCCGTTTTGGCAGCTCATTGGCTTTATGATGGTTCACTTTAATTCAAGACGGAATAATTGTCGTTGATAAAGTCTTCGACAATATCAGAGAAATGGAGCTTTGAAACCTCGTTCATTTCAATTGTTTTTGCAATATGGTCGACAAAATTGAAATTCGGTGAAATGTCTTCGATCACAAGACTGTTTTCATCATCATTTTCGAAAAAGGCTTGCAAATCGTAAACTTTGATCGCAACGGGATTGAGATGCGATTCGGATGTAGTAACAGCGCAACGTTTGATAAAATGTAATATGTTCATAATGCTTGTACATTTTTGTATAAAAAATGTAACCGTTTCACCTCTACCTTTGTTAAATATACCATATTATAGCACGAACTATTCATAAAAACAATATAAGTTTTTAATGATAATCGTATTTTCATTATGATTAACATATGATTTTACTAATACTTTTCTTTTCTGTTGAATTTCAATTTAAAGGATAATCAAACATCTATGGCATATCTATCTTAGATTCATTTTATCTTTTCATTTTCATAACAGCAGTATACCAAAAAAGCGATCATAATGAATGTTTTGAAAAAACAATTGTTATGGTCACTTTTTTTATAAAGAAACAGGCGTAACAATTGAAACGCTTGTCATGATGTGTATTACAGAAGAGAATCATGCGGCATGCGGATTTGTCACAGGTAAATAACTTTCTAGTTCTGATTCTACGTTAAACTTTTCCATTCTTTTTTATACAATAAGCCGAAAAAAATACACAAACCGAAAAAAATATGTTGAAATGCCTTTGCTTGCCTCGAAAAAATG
>Ga0065701_1012906_pt1 | contig 10056 bp, 7 predicted proteins | sample Biomet1_FD_59088 | JGI IMG/M metagenome (GOLD analysis project Ga0065701, IMG submission 59088) | Microbial communities from bioreactor (seeded with anoxic lake sediment) at LBNL, California, USA - Biofuel metagenome 1 version 3... | ecosystem: Engineered > Bioreactor > Anaerobic > Unclassified ...
GCCGTGAATGACCTTATTAACGCCACTACCAAAGAGGCCAAAACCCTTTCCTTGATGTCGCTCGAAGGGAAAACGAGCCAACTTGTGGCCCCCCTAAAGAAATCTCTGGCGGACCTTTTGGCCCTTATTGAAGTCAATATCGATTACCCCGAATATACCGACCTTGAGCAAGTCAACGAAGCTACCATTGCCTCTTCTATCGATCAGATCCGTAACGAAGTGGCAAAACTCATCAAGGACGGTCGCGAGGGCAAGATTATCAAAGAAGGGGTCAAAGTGGCCATCGTGGGCGAACCTAACGTGGGCAAGTCCTCCCTTCTCAATACCCTTCTCCACGAGGAGAAGGCTATCGTGAGTGAGATTCCTGGCACCACGAGGGACGTTGTCGAAGGCGAGATCAACCTCCGCGGCGTGGCCCTTCACCTGCTTGATACGGCCGGAATCCGGGAAAACGCGGAAAAGATTGAACAACAAGGTATTCTGCGAAGCGAGCAAACCATCAAAAACGCCGACATCGTCATTCTGGTGGTCGATGCCTCAAAAGGCCTGACTCCAGAAGACAGACGAATCGAAGAGATGGCCGCTGGCAAAATATTCATTACCGTTTTCAACAAAGAGGACCTCGTTAAGAAGAAAGAAGCAGGGAAGCTGTATATTTCTGCCTTGAATAAAAGCATCGATCCCTTGCTCGACAGAATTTTCCTTGAACTGGGGGTTGGGGATGCGGCGTTCGTCTCGCCCTCTTTGAACAACGCCAGACAGCTTGGAGTTCTTAGCCAAATCGACCACTGTTTAATGGAGGCCAAGGCCGACTGCCTCGCCAGTGCACCCATCGATCTCGTTTCGGTGAATTTGATGGCCGCTTATAACCTTTCGCGACAGCTTTTAGGGGAGGACGCCACGATGGATCTCACCGACGAGATCTTTTCGCGGTTTTGCGTTGGCAAATGATGCTAGACAGCCACTGCCATTTGAACGACGAACAGCTTTTTCCCGACCGGAAGCGTTATATCGAGAAAGCCCAAGAAGTCGGCGTTAATGTTCTCTTAATCATCGGTTGGGACGTAGAAAGCAGCAAAAAAGCCGTGCAAATTACGCACGAATATCCAAACGTCTTTGCGGCGGTTGGCGTCCATCCGGAAAATATTGATGACGTTACGGACTCTGATTTGGCCGTCATTAAGGAACTGGCCAAAGACCCCAAGGTTTTGGCCATTGGAGAGATTGGTTTGGACTACCATTGGATCAAGGATGAAGACAATCATCAACGGCAAAGGGAATGGTTCAGCAGACAGATTGATTTGGCCAACGAGTTAGGCCTGCCCATTTCCGTGCACGCGCGCGACGCGAGCCAAGACACCTATGACATACTCAAATCGCACCCCGCCAAAAAAGCGGGCGTACTTCACTGCTATAGCGGCTCTACGGAAATGCTCTTCGAATATGCCAAACTAGGGTACTATTTCGGTTTTGATGGCCCAATTACCTACAAAGGGGCGGCCACCCCCAAAAAAAACGTGAAAGCCTGTCCGCTCGATCGTCTCCTTTCCGAAACCGACGCGCCCTATCTCTCGCCCGTCCCCTTTAGGGGACAGACCAACGAACCCTCCCATATTGTGGAGATCGTTAAAGAGATGGCGGAATTGCGTGGGCTTGATCAGAAAACGCTCGAAAAGGCCATACTTTTGAACTTCACAAAACTATTTCACGTGGAACTATAACTCATGGATAAATACTCATCAATCATCGTCGTAGAAGGAAAGTCGGATAAAGACCTTATCGAAAGTTTTTTATCGGCCGATATCGTCATTACAAATGGTTCAGAAGTTTCACGTGGAACAATAGATTACCTCCAAAAGGCCGCCCTAAAACGAACGATTGTCGTTTTAACGGATCCCGACGCTCCAGGCAAACGTATTCGGGATGTCCTTAACCAAAACATACCCGGATTGCTGCATGCCTATATTCCGAAAGATCGCTGCATCAGAAAACACAAAGTCGGAATCGCGGAGTCTTCTAAGGAAGATATCTTGGAAGCCTTGTCCCACCTCATCCCCGCCGGCTCGTCTCCCGAAGCCACTCTTACCATGGACGATTTGTTCGACCTGGGGTTGGTTGGCGAAGATAGAAGTGCCGCCATCAGAGAAAAGGTCGGAAAAATACTCCACCTTGGCCACGCTAACGGGAAGACGTTGCTTAAACGAGCCAACTCGCTTGGATTAACAAGAAAAGAACTGGAGGACGCGGTCAATGCAAAATGAAGAGAAGTATTTTGAGGCCATCAAGGAGTACAAGCTTCTAGCCAAACACGAAGTAGGACAGAACTTTCTATCCGACCCCCGAACCTCGGAAGCCATTGTGAAGTTGGCTGAGCTAAAGAAGGGGGACGAGGTCCTTGAGATCGGGAGCGGAGCCGGTTCCCTTTCCTACTTTATCGCCCAATCTTCAGCCCATGGCGTTCTCCTAGACATTGATGATGGTTTGATTGCCAAACTTAAGTTCGATTTCAAGGGTTGCGACAACGTCAAACCGGTCATGGGAAACGTGTTGAAACACGACCTTAGTAAGTACACCAAAATTATCGGGAACCTGCCCTACTACATCACCTCAGCCATCATTGAGCGTCTCTTGCTCTCCTGCAACGCATCCAAATGCGTCTTGATGATCCAAAAAGAGGCCTACCAAAGACTGATTTCCCCCATCGGAAGCAAGGACTACGGCCCCCTTCCGATCCTCCTTTCTTATCGAGCCTCCGTACACAAGTGTTTTCAAGTCCCTCGGACAAACTTCGTTCCGGCCCCACATGTCGATTCACTCGTGTTTTGCTTGGATTTTGACCGCAAAACCNACCTTCTTTCGGCTGGCCGACTGTATTCTGTGGCCTCTTCGCTCTTCCTTCACCGACGTAAAACTATCCTCAATAATCTGATTTCTTACCTCCAAGATGAGACCAAAGCTAAGGCTATTTTGGCAGCCACCGGCATTTCTTCCCTGTTGCGTCCCGAAGACCTCAGCCTCAATGATTATCTTTCTATCGTCCGTCAATTGTATTGATGAACTAATCTAGTATTATTGAGAGGGTCAAGATATGTTCCATAATTCCTTGGTTCTGAAATCGTACGCCAAAATCAACGTCTCCCTCCGCGTTCTGGGAAAACGCGATGATGCTTACCACCTCCTCGAAATGGTCAATTTGCCACTCGAATTACATGACGTAATCGAGATCGCCAAATTCCCGCATTCGGCTGATACCTTTATCACCTGTGATGACATCGGGCTCCAGAACGCCCGCCACAATCTTTGCGCCAAGGCCGTCGAGGCCATGCGGAAAGAGTTTGGTTTCACTGAAAACTTCAACATCTCGATTCATAAAGAGATTCCTTTCGCAGCCGGTCTCGGCGGAGGATCTTCCAACGCCGCCACGGTGATTCTGGCTATTAACAGGATCCTGGACCTAAAGGCCCCCATTGAGCGCCTAACGAAGGTCGGACAGTCCATTGGGGCAGACGTTCCGTTCTTTCTCCTATGCAAACCGGCCAAAGTAACCGGAATCGGGGAAGAGATTCAGCTTCTAAACATCAAGAAAGCTTACCCCTGTCTCATCGTCAAACCCAAAAAGGGACTTAGCACTACCGATGTCTTCTCCGTGGCCGATCGATTCGAACGGACCCCCATTGAAACGAACAATGTCGTCGAGGCCCTTCAAACAGGTAACGATGTCTTGCTCGCCAAAAGCATCGGAAATGATCTCTATGCTCCGGCCGTTTCATTGCTCCCCGAAGTTAAGGACCTAATTTCTTCACTACAAAACGACGGTTTTTCTATTTTCGGTATGTCCGGAAGCGGATCGGCCTGCTTTGCCTTATCCGAAGATTTGAAGCTTCTAAAAGAAAAAGCGCATAAATACGAACTAAAAGGCTATATCGTCTGCCTGACTAAGACGATAAAATAAAAGGGGAAAACCATGGAAAAATTCGCCATTATCCTTGCTGCCGGGAAAGGCACGCGAATGAAAAGCCGCCGCGAGGACATCAGCAAAGTGTCTTTTCCGATCCTAGGCCAGCCTCTCGTTAAATACGTCATTAATGCCTTGAAGCCTCTTGGTTTCACGAAAATCGTGACCGTGGTGGGCTTTGCTGGCGAAACCACAGAGAAGATTGTCCAAGGCGATACTGAAGTCGTTTGGCAAAAGGAACAAAAAGGAACTGGTCACGCCGTTATGATGGCCGCGCCCATCCTGGAAGCTTATCAAGGCGATACTATCGTTTGCTGCGGCGATACGCCGCTTTTGACCACCGAGACCTTGGAGGCCTTGATTTCCAAACACGAGGCTAACCAGAACGATTTAACCGTTATGACCTCGGTTTTAGATGACCCCACTGGTTATGGAAGAATAAAGAAAGATCATGGCAAAGTTATCGCCATCGTCGAACAGAAAGAGTGCTCTGAAGAGGAAAAACTGATCACCGAAGTGAATGCCGGCGTTTACGTTTTCAATAATAAAAAGCTNTTCGCGGCTCTTAAAAACCTGAAAACCGATAACGCCGCCGGAGAATATTACCTCACCGACGTTTTGGGCATGTTCGTTCGTGATGGAGATCGCGTTGGTTCGTTCGTTGCTCAAAACTTTGCCGAAACCTTAGGCATTAACGACCGTTTCCAACTGGCGAAATGCTCAAAACTCATCCAAGCTCGAATCAACAAAGCCTGGATGCTGGCGGGCGTTTCAATCGAGGACCCGGACAGCACTTATATTTCCCCTTCTGTGAAAATGGGGCAAGACACGGTCATCAGACCTAATACGTATTTGGTCGGACAAACAACCATCGGAGAGAACAACACCATCGGTCCGGACTCTTATCTCGAGAACGTTGTGGTAGGNAATGATAACCAGATTATCTACTCACATTTGACCGACACGACAGTTGGGAACGCAACCACGCTTGGACCCTGGCTCAGGACAAGAGGGAACACCATCATCAAAGACAAGGCTCATATCGGGAACTTTAATGAGCTCAAAAACGTTGGCTTTGGCGAAGGCTCAAAATGTGCCCATCTTTCTTATCTCGGGGATGCGGACATTGGAGCTGAGGTGAACGTTGGATGTGGCACGATTATCGCCAACTACGATGGCGTCAACAAAACACATACGTCAGTAAAGGATAAAGCCTTTTTAGGTAGTGGTTCTACGCTCATAAGCCCCATTGTGGTCGGAGAGGGCGCTTTCATCGCTGCCGGCTCCACCATCAACCACGATATCGAAGCTGATGCTATGGCAATTGCTAGATGCCAGCAAAGTAATAAGGCCGGATATGCCAAAGTCCTTCATGAGAAGGCTATAGCCAAACGGGAAATGTTGAAAAAGGGTCAGAAGTGAATTCAATCGTGATTTGCATAGATTCCGTTTTGAACAAATAATCTTAAATAATTGGAACAAACCGACAAGACGGAAATCAGTCAACTGATCTCTCTTTTGTGTTGTGGATCAATCAACGAAACAAAAGGGAGAACAAAAGCGGAACGCGACAAAAACCTAACATATAAAATAGGTTATCTAGGTACCAAAAATCGATGCTGAGATTTGAAACATTTTCGAGCGCGCGAATAATCTATTTTGTTCATAAAAAAACAGAGGATATAGAACTTTTTCTGCTTACCAATGTCCCAAAACCATTATGTTTATGACACATTTTTCTTTTTTGAAGGGCGGCAAAGAAAAAAAGGAACCGCCAAGAAATAAAAACGGTTCGCAAACCGCCATATACGAGAACGAAGTGTATTAAATTAAATCTAGTAGAATATAGAAATCACTTTCTCCTCTTTATGGTTTGCTCATGGTCTACTGATCAGTCATCTGGTGAAACCCTTTAGACTATAGAGCATACGTTTCATTCAACGTTTTAGTTCTATTGTGAAAATGGTCGGGGAAAGCTCTTATGGGTTCGAAAGATGTTCTTTGACTAACAGGGACACATCACCTTCATAAGAGGCTATTAAGAGATCCTTAAGAACTCATGATTAAACACTATAACCAGTAACCATCGTAAGAAACTTTAATATTAATACGAATTATGCCTTTCTTTNTTTTGTCATTTTCAAAAAGTTGAAAATGTCCCAAGTCGAAAGCTGTGTGTGATTTGCTGANATAACACGACATAGCTTGTTTTGGGCAATTCAGAGGGAAGGGAATTGCCCGAGAACTTACTGTTTGTGTCGTCTTGAAGGCATCCTAAGAAAGCATTCTGCTGTTCCTGAGATACTCATTTTTAAAAGGATAACTAGATTCACATTTTAATCAAAAACCCAGAACAGAAATCTGCAAAACAACCACTAGAAAACATTAAATAAATGATAACAATTTCATCATTGATCGCATCTAGAACCCGTTTGATGAACGAAACGTTTTTACTTTTTACCGAAAAATCCGATAAAACCTAATGAAAGAGCCGTTCATCATTATTCTGGCCTTTTCGCTTGGAAGATTCTCTTTTCGAGCTAAGAGTAGTTTATAAAGGATGTTTTTTACTTCTTGATCGTTTGGCCACGAATGGCTTTTTTGATATGTCATCAGTCCTTTGTTTTGCATTCAACAAAACATTTTTATTTATTAATCGTTCGGCAAGTCTTTGTCTTCAATCGATACCATTTCTAGAGTTCCTTCCTTAGTCATCCACGTACGATTTTGTGTCAAAATAGTTAAAAGGTGCTATGGTTTCTTCTTTTGTATATAAAAGTTTAATCGCCCTAAAACACATTTCCGTTAATCGCGCTTTGCGTGTTAGGGCCCCGTCTTCAACACTATTAAACTTAGCATTGATGGTCTGTTTCTCTTCTTGATCAATATAAAACGGTTCATCAGAGACGCCAATTGGTTAAACCCAGTTGGCCAAATGAAGAAATCACCCTTTTTGAGTTCCGTTCATGATTTGCAATGTTTTTGTTCTTCGTTCTATTTTTTGGGGTTTCTCGGTTCCGATTCCTTCATAGAAGGGCGGATACCCCATGTGTCATCATTTCGTTATTTAATGGAGGACTTTAAAACACACCAATTTGTTTAAGCTACTTTTTACTAAGTAAACGTTGGTTCAATATTTCCTTTCGTTTTCTGGATTCATTCTTTCTTTTTGCTCCGTTTTAGTTTCATTGCTTTGTAATCATTTCTTCTTCCCGGATTTATCGAAAACAAAAAAAGAGCACCTGAAGGTGCTCTTTTGAGAATCGAACCAATTACTTCTTCGCTTTGGCTCTCTCAGCAAGGATGTTGGCCTGTGCGGCAGCAAGTCTTGCGAGCGGGACACGGAACGGAGAGCAAGAGACGTAGTCAAGGCCGGCATTATGGTAGAACTGGATGGAAGCCGGGTCGCCGCCGGTCTCGCCGCAAACACCGATCAGGATGTCCGGGCGGGTCTTACGGCCGCGCTCAACAGCAATCTTCACCAATTCGCCCACGCCGTCGACGTCGATGGTTTGGAACGGATCGAATTCATAGATCTTCTTCTCGTAATAGAACGGCAAGAATTGGCCAGCATCGTCACGGCTGAAGCCCATAGTTAGCTGGGTTAAGTCGTTGGTTCCGAAGCTGAAGAACTCAGCATCCTTCGCGAGTTTGTCGGCTTGTAAGGCTCCTCTCGGAACCTCGATCATGGTGCCGACGTGATAGACCAACTTGTGGTGGTCTTTCGCCATCTCGCCTTCAACGGCTTCGATGACAACCTGTTTGGAATAACGGAGTTCCTTTTCCTCTCCGGTAAGAGGGATCATGATCTCCGGTTCGACGTCATGGCCAAGGTCCTTGCTGGCTCTGAGAGCGGCCTGGATGATGGCAGTGGCTTGCATACGGTAGATTTCCGGATAGGCAACGCAGAGGCGAACACCACGGAAGCCCATCATCGGGTTGGCCTGGTGCAGCTGGTTGATTCTATCACGGACTTTTTGTTCGGAAACTCCGAGTTTTTCGGCGATTCCTTTGATCTTCTCATCTTCGTGGATGTCCGGAAGGAACTCATGAAGCGGGGGATCGAGGAGGCGGATGTTAACTTTGTAGTTCGGGCAGCTCATATACATGGCGTAGAAGTCATCCACCTGATAAGGCCGTAGTCTCTCGAGGGCGGCTTCGCGTTGTTCGGCGGTGTCGCTAAGAATCATCGAGCGCATATTGAGAATGCGATCGTCGTCGAAGAACATACGTTCAGTACGGCAGAGGCCGATGCCTTCAGCATCGAACTTGGCGGCGTTAAGAGCATCAGTCGGAGTGTTGCAGTTGGCGCGAACACTGAGCTTTCTGTACTTATCGGCCCAAATCATCATACGTCCGAAGTCACCGCCCAAATCAGCTTCTTTGGTGGCAATGGCTCCTTCGTAGACGCTTCCGGTGTTTCCATCAACGGAGACGATATCCTTTTCGGTATAGGTCTTTCCGTTAATGATCATCGTCTTGGCTTCTTCGTCGATGATGGCGCCGGTGCAGCCAGCGGTGCAGCACTTGCCCATCGAACGGGCGACGACGGCCGCGTGGGACGTCATACCGCCGCGAGCGGTGATAATGGCTTCGGCGTTGACCATTCCGATGATATCCTCAGGAGAGGTTTCAGAACGGGCCAAAACGACCTTTTGTCCAGCATCGTGCTGGGCTTTGGCTTCCTCGGCAGTGAAGACGAGGTGNCCGGTTCCGGCACCCGGCGAGGCCGGAAGACCGATGATGATCGGAGTGTGCTTCTTCATATCAGCCGGATCGAAAGTCGGGTGGAGAAGGTCGTTAAGAGCCTTCGGCTCGACGCGTAAGCAAGCTTCCTTTTCGTCGATGAGTCCTTCATCAACGAGGTCGCAAGCGATCTTTAANGCCGCGCGCGCGGTTCTCTTGCCGTTGCGGGTCTGTAAGAAATAGAGAGTGCCNTTTTCGACGGTGTACTCCATGTCTTGCATATCCTTGAAGTACTTTTCCATGCGGGCGATGGTTTCGATGAATTGTTTGTAGACCTCAGGGAGACGGGCCTTCAATTCATCAATGTGGAGAGGCGTGCGAACGCCGGCGACGACGTCTTCGCCTTGGGCGTTAGGAAGGAACTCGGCATAAATGCCTTTTTCGCCGGTCGACGGGCTGCGAGAGAAGGCGACACCAGTGCCGCAATCTTCACCCATGTTGCCGAAGACCATCGTTTGGACGTTAACGGCAGTGCCCCACTCATAGGGGATGCCATTCATCTGACGATAAACATTGGCGCGCGGGTTGTCCCAGCTGCGGAAAACCGCGGCGACAGCTTCTTTTAATTGTTCGAACGGATCGGTGGGGAAATTCACACCGAAGACCTTTTTGTAATAGTCCTTGTAAACCTTCACCAAGTCCTTGAGTTGGTCAGAAGTGACCTCGGTGTCGAGTTTATAGCCGTTTTTCTTCTTGAGATCATCGAGCATCTTGTCCATCTCGGTTCTCGGATGGCCTTTGGCGATGTTCGTGAACATCAAAATGAAACGACGGTAGCTATCGTAGGCGAAACGGACGTTTCCGGTCACCTTGGCGAGAGCTTCCACGGTCTGATCGTTGAGACCGAGGTTAAGAATCGTATCCATCATGCCAGGCATGGATTGGCGGGCGCCGGAACGGACGGAAACGAGAAGCGGGAACTTTGTTCCGCCGAATTCTTTTCCATTGACCGCTTCGACTTCGTGAAGGTGTTTCACGATGTCTTCCCAAACACTGTCTGGAATCTTCTTTCCTGAGTCGTAGTACAAAGTGCAGGCCTCAGTCGTGATGGTGAATCCAGCCGGAATGTTGATTCCAGCGGCAGTCATCTCACAAAGACCAGCGCCTTTGCCTCCGAGAATGTCCTTGCCGAGATGAGCGGCATGGGCTTCTTTGAAGGAGTAGACGTATTTCTTTTCTGCCATATTGTCCTCCTAATGACAATCCTTTTTCTAAAGGCATTCTCTAATGCCCCAGCGGATAAAACTATATCACGAGGGGTTTCTTCTTAGAAGAAAATGCACCTTCGGTTAAGCACTTACTTCCAGAACGGGCCCAAAAGGCGATTATCAGCCTTTGACGCAAAAGAGAAGCCT